>Ga0194048_10001374_pt1 | contig 12088 bp, 13 predicted proteins | sample JunL225m_MetaG_FD_161685 | JGI IMG/M metagenome (GOLD analysis project Ga0194048, IMG submission 161685) | Anoxic zone freshwater microbial communities from boreal shield lake in IISD Experimental Lakes Area, Ontario, Canada - Jun2016-L222-5m | ecosystem: Environmental > Aquatic > Freshwater >...
CTATCTCAATCAAAAGGGCTCTAAGGAGCCCTTTTGATTGCTGCTAAATTCATGAGTCCCTATTGACGTTCAAGAGTCACAAAGTGAAAAGTAATATCACCTTCAGATCCTGGCGTACGTTCTATTTCTTTCCATGAGGCTTCATCAGGTACCTCAAAGAAGGTATCACCACCATCCACATCGATATCAATCTCGGTAATGTAGAGACGATCGGTCTTACCAAATGCTTGTTTGAATAGTTGTTCGCCACCGATGACAAAAACACGGGGCGAGTCATTTAAGCGATCTAATGCTTCATCTAGGGAGCCAGCCACTTCAGCGCCAGTGAGTTGTAATTTGGTATTACGGCTAACCACGATATTTCGACGTCCAGGCAAAGGGCGGCCAATCGATTCCCAAGTCTTACGCCCCATCACTACGGGGTATCCCATGGTCACACGTTTAAAGAACTGTAAATCAGCAGAGATTTTCCAAGGCATTTGGTTATCACGACCAATGACATGATTGCGCGAACGCGCAACGATCATAGAAATAGCAGGCTGTGTCATCAATTGTTTTCTTAAATAGCTACTGGAGCTTTAATATGTGGATGTGATTCGTAACCCTGGATTTCAAAATCCTCATACTCATAGTCAAAAATAGAGTCAGGCTTGCGCAAAATATTGAGTTTTGGCAATGGCATGAAGTCTCTGGATAACTGCAGATCAACTTGCTCCAAATGGTTGCTATACAAGTGGCAATCCCCACCAGTCCAAATAAAGTCACCTACGTCTAAATTGCACTGCTGCGCCATCATATGGGTGAGTAGAGCGTAGCTTGCAATATTAAAAGGCACACCCAAGAAAATATCAGCGCTACGCTGATAGAGCTGGCAAGACAATTTTCCATCGGCAACATAGAACTGAAAAAATGCGTGGCAAGGCGCTAAGGCCATGCGCGGAATATCAGCCACGTTCCATGCTGAAACAATAATGCGACGTGAATCTGGATTCTGCTTGATGGTATTCACCACTTCTGTAATCTGATCAATATGCTGACCATTAGGCGCTGGCCAAGAACGCCATTGATATCCATAGATGGGGCCTAATTCACCATCGGGGGCGGCCCATTCATTCCAGATGGATACGCCACGCTCTTTGAGCCAGTTATTGTTAGTACTTCCTTTGAGGAACCAGAGCAATTCATAAATGATGGACTTCAGATGGAGCTTTTTGGTCGTGACCATGGGGAAGCCGTCAGCCAGGTTAAATCGCATCTGGTGGCCAAATACAGAGATGGTGCCTGTGCCAGTCCGATCGGACTTTTGGACGCCTTTGGCAAGGACTTCTTTCATTAAATCGTGATATTGGCGCATAAGAATCTTGGTAAAAATAGGTTATTGAGAGATAGCTTACTCGAATGTGGGAGGCTTTACCCCAAGGACTTTGTGAAGCTTAGGCGAAGTAGTGGTGTACTGGAGTTGAATCGGTTTTTCTGGGTTCAGGTATTGGGCTGCAGCAAAGGCTGCTAAGGCTGCCTCATGAAATCCGGAAAGAATGAGTTTTTTCTTTCCTGGGTAAATATTAATATCCCCCACTGCATAAATACCCGGGACGCTCGTTTGGAATTTTTCGGTATCGACAACGATTTGCTTACGTTGGATTTCTAAATCCCAATCTGCAATAGGACCTAGCTTTGGAGAGAGGCCAAAAAAGATCAAAAGATCATCTACCGGAATAGATTTTGTATTGCCCTCGATATCAGTAACCGCTACTTGTGAAATTCGATCTTGTACAAGGTCATACCCAGTAATTTGTCCAATCATCAATTGGATTTGGTGATTTGCACAAAGTTCACGCATCTTGGCAATCGATTTTGGTGAGGCTTTAAATTCATCGCGTCGATGAATTAAAGTAAGACTCGAAGCTTTGTCAGCAAAATACAGTGACCAATCTAGGGCAGAGTCACCACCTCCACAAATCACAATCTTTTTGTTGATAAATTGCTCGGGATTTTTGACGTGATAAAAAATCTGCTTGTCGTCAAAAGCTTCAATCCCATCTAGATTCAGTGTACGGGGCTGGAAGGCGCCTACCCCTGCAGCAATAAACACTGTTTTACTTAAAAAGTGTTGGTCTAGTGAGGTGCTAATCAGAAAGCGACCATCAGGCTGTGGCTCAAGCTTAGTGACCTCTTGGCCTAGATGAAACTGGGCACCAAAAGGTTCAATTTGTTTGAGCAAGTTATTGGTTAGTTCCCGACCAGTGCAGACTGGGATCGCTGGAATATCGTAGATCGGTTTATCCGGATACAGCTCAATACATTGCCCACCAATTTCGGGAAGTGAATCAATGACATGTGCTTTGATTTCGAGTAGACCGAGCTCAAAGACTTGAAAGAGACCCACAGGACCGGCACCAATAATGACAGCGTCGGTTTGGATGGGTGAGTGCAACACGAATTCTCGAAAAGGGAATGAAGAAATTACTTTATGAGCTGATCAAGTTTATTTTTTACATCTTTCCATTCATCTGCATCAGGAAGACCAGCCTTAGACTTGGTAATCGAAGTCCAAGATGGAGAGAGATCCGCATTGAGTTTGATGAAGGCTTGTTGGTCGCTAGGCACATCGTCCTCTGCATAAATCGCATTGACAGGGCACTCAGGAACGCAGACGGCGCAGTCAATGCACTCATCAGGATCAATAACTAAAAAGTTAGGCCCTTCGCGAAAGCAGTCAACTGGGCATACATCAACGCAGTCAGTGTATTTACAGCGGATGCAGGATTCGGTAACAACGTAAGTCATGGTATTTAATCTAAAGAGCCCAAAATTGGTTTGGGAAATTATAAAAGCTTAATTTTAACCGAAATGAGTAATTTTCAGGGTCTAGACCCTTTTAGCGACTTTGTAAAATTAGAACTATCCTAGGGGGTCAAAATGATCTAAAAAAGGCATCTATTATGAAAATACTGATTGTTGGGGCTGGTGGTATCGGGGGCTTTTTTGGGGCCAAACTGCAGCAGTCAGGGGCGGATATCACTTATTTATTGCGCCAGCAGCGGCAGCAGTTGATTCAAGACCAGGGGCTTGTGATCGAGACCCCTAGGGGTAGCTTTACGATCCATCCAAAAACAGTCTTAGCTGATCAGTTAGAGCCCACTTATGACCTGATTATTTTGGCTTGCAAGGCCTTTGACTTAGGCGACTCATTAAAGTCGATTGCCAAAGCGAGCTCTAAAGGAATGATCCTGCCTTTTTTGAATGGGTTTACGCACCTGGAAGCTTTGGATCGTCAATTTGGTAAAGAGCGTGTAATGGGTGGTGTAGCCCATATTGCTGCAACCATTTCTGAATCGGGTTCAGTAAAGCAGCTCACCGAATTGGGTTCGTTGACCATTGGCCCAAGAATACCAAACCAAGTTGCGCTCAGTCAGGAATTTTTTTCATTGTGTAAAAAAACTGATTTTGATTCCTTCTACCACGAGAATATCGAGCAAGCCCTGTGGGATAAATGGGTGTTCTTAGCAACTTTGGCGGGCATGACAACTATCTGTCGTGGCTCTGTTGGTGAGATTGCCGCAACACCTTATGGCAAAGATCTGAGTAAGCGAATGTTCGCAGAGTGCTGTGCTATCGCCAGTAGCGAAAGCCGCCCAATTGCTGAGAAGACCCAATTAGGCTCTCAAGAAATCCTCACAAAAGAAGGCTCACCTTTTACTGCTTCGATGCTAAGAGACTTGTTGGCGGGCAAGAAAAATGAACATCAACATATTTTAGGAGATTTGATTGCCTTTGCCAGTAAGCAATCTATAGACTGCCCGCTATTAAAAATTGCTTTTACCCATATGGCAGTAGAGAGTAAGGTTGAAGTCTAAGCAAGGGCTTTCCCTAGGACCGTCCAAACATAAACCTCAATTGATTACACTTTAGTCATTCGCACCAATAAACCCCACCAGGAAAGAATGGATTATGGAAGAGTATCGGCTTCAGATCGATAAAACAGCAAAACCACTATTGATTATTGATTACACCTTTGGGGGTGACCGTAGCTTGGAGCTCATGAAGTCTACTAATTTGCCTACCCCCTTACAAAACGCTAAGGTGAAGACAGAGTTTGATTTGGCATATGCGTGGAGTGAATTTGTACGCAAGTATTTAGATAACACAAAAAAGATCGCGGGCACTCCCTTATGTTGGAGTGGACATTACGATCAGCTAGGCAGAGTCATGCTCGAAATGATGCGCTTGAGTCGGGATAAACAAGGGATGGTCGACAAGGAAGGTGTTTATGAAATGATTCCTAACCTTGAAGAAATTACTTTTGTGAGTAAACCTTCTAGCCTCGAAGATAAGATGTTTTGTCGTATCTGGCTTTCTTTAATTCGTCATCCAGCTTTTATTGAAATGGAGTTAGATGAAGATGAGCTAACAGCATTTAACTACTGGCAAGGTTTATTTACTGTTGCCTTAGGTAAGACGAATAGTGAGTTGCTAAATCAGGCAGCTTAGTACATTTAAAAGGCTTAAAAAAAGCGCTCCGTTTGGAGCGCTTTTCTTTTACTAGAGTTACCGAGTTCATCAACCTCCGTAGAGGAATTTTGGTAGCCATAATGCCATGCCTGGCCAGACATACATGAAGGCCATACAGGCAATCACGATAAACATGTAAGGCATCATGCCTGCAAAAATCTGGTTGAGCGTGACACCTGGTGGTGATACACCTTTGAGATAAAAGGCAGACATCGCAACGGGCGGCGACAAGAATGCGGCCTGTAAGTTTACGAACACCAAGGTGCCCCACAAGAGTGGGTCAATATTAAAGTGAGCAAGCATAGGCAAGAAGATCGGCACGAAAATCACAATAATTTCAGTCCACTCTAAAGGCCATCCAAGGAAGAAGATGATTGCTTGGGAGAGCAGCATGAATTGAATGGGAGTGAGATCTAGCATCAGCACCCATTTTTCGATAATCGATTGACCACCCAAAATAGTAAACACAGCCGAGAAGAGTGCTGAGCCTACGAACAGCCAGCACACCATTGATGTTGTTTTGGCTGTCAAGAACACCGCCTGCTTAGTGCGTTCAAAGTTCAAGGTGCCTGCCTGAAACGCAAGAATAAATGCACCTAATGCGCCTACTGCTGCAGACTCGGTAGCCGTTGTAATACCCAGCAAAATGACTGCAAGAACTAAGATCGTGAGAACACCCAGCGGCATAACCGACTCTATCAGTAGCTTGAGAATTTCAAACTGCTCCTCATCAAACTTGAGGTAGTAGTAAATCAAGAGCAGGCCGAAGAGTACACAAGTCAAAGCAAAATACAGCTCAAAGTTTTCTGGCGGCCCAGTTACAGCCTCTGGTATTGCACCAGCTGCTACAGGGTCATCCCCGGCTGCCGCATCAAGCGCAACCAAGGGAGCATCCTCTTCAATCTCTTTGGACTTGATATTGCTGGAAGTGGCATCAAGAGATTCAAGAACTTCTTCTACTGGTTCTGCAGAACTTGTAGGCGCTTTAGCTACTTGAGTAACTGCTGGAACATTGAGTGCATCATATGCGGCTTGTTGATGAATCATGACATACCACCAAGCACCCCACATGGTGATCGCAACCAAGATTAGTGGAGTTAATGCGGCTAAGACATTCTTGAAAATTTTCACGAAGGACAGTCTTGCCTCAGTTGGCGCATTCAGCAGTTTTGCTGGTAAAAATAAGGCTTTAAATGTGGCAACCAGCATATTTTGTGAGTAGTTTTCTCGCAAAAAATGAATCGATGCAGGAACAGGCACTATCAGTTGTTCGGCAGGTAGCTTAGGCGCAACCTTAGGGTTAATTAAAGCCCAGCCAATGATGTACACCAAATATAAAAATGCAAGGAAGAAGCCTGGCACCATTGCAGCAGCATAGAGCTTGACCACAGATTGTCCAGCAACCGCTGCATACACAATAATCATGACTGAAGGCGGAATCAAAATACCCAAGGTACCACCAGCGGTAATGACGCCAGCGGCCAGACGAGTGTCGTAGCCTGCACTGAGCATCGGCTTCATGGCAATTACACCCATGAGAACAACGACTGCACCAACCAGACCGCTTGCAATACCCCAGAAGGTACAAACAATCAAAGTAGCTACCGCCAATGATGCCGGCAGACGACGAAAGGCTAGTTGGATACTGTAGAACATCTTATCTACTAGCGCCCCTCGTTCCATCACGTAGCCCATTAAGACAAAAAGCGGAATGGATAGCAGGACATCGTTAGTCATACCCCCAAAAGTTCTTTGCACCATCAGGGTAAAAACTTTATTTGCAGTCCAGCTTTGTGAAGGATCATAGAAGGCTGCAAAACCAAACATCATGCCTAAGCCCATGAGGGTAAAAGCTGTTGGGAACCCCAGCATGATTACAACAATAATCAAGCCGAGCATAACTAAGCCAAGAATTGGATCACTCATGATTTATCTCTTTAGTTTGACCAATACGATGATGAGCTGCTTCATCGATGGATTTAGCATTTTTGATTGCAAGTTGACGAGCTTCCTCATCAACGTGAGTCGATGAAGCGAGTTGCTGTTCAATCACATCAATTTCTTCGGCATCTTTTAAGCGTGCAGGCCATTCACCAGTCTTTAGACAAATAATGCAACGCATGATCTCAACAACGCCTTGCAAGAGTACAAATGCTCCTGCGATTGGAATAATCGTTTTGAAGGGATACAGTGGCGGACCGTTCGCAATCTGGGTGGTGTGCTCACCAATACGCCACGATTCTGCGGCATAGGTATAGCCGGCATAAACCAAGGCAGCAATTCCTGGAAGGAAAAAGGTGATATACAAAATTAAATCTAGCGTAGCTTGTGTGCGTGGCTTCATTGACCCATAAAGGAAGTCACCACGAACATGACCATTCTGTGCGAGGGTATATGCGCCGCACATCATAAATAGGGTGCCATATGCCATGACAGACAACTCGCCAATCCACGCTGAAGGGGAATTAAAGGCGTAACGCCGAACAACATCTGTAAAGACCATCAGCATTAGTAAAACCACAAGCCAAGCAGCAGCTTTGCCTACAAAGGTGCTGATTTCATCTACTCTTAGCATGAATTTATCCATAACACTCTCCTAAAACAGCTATCTATTTCTCTGGGGAAATATAAAAAAACCGGACGGGGATGCCGTCCGGTCAAGATGCATGCTTTCACCAGTATAAAAGCATTTTAGCCTTTGAAGTAATGGTCGTAGGCGATCTTCATGTCAACGTTCACTAGCAAATCCCAGCGAACTGCGCGCTGAGCGAAGGCTTTTTGTGAGTCAAGTACTTTCTTGAACATTGGGAGTTCAGAAGCCTTTTTAGCAATAATCTTGTCCCAAGCTTTCAACTGGGCTACCAAAATAGACTTCGGTGTAGCGTAGAACTTCACCTTATCTTTAGTTTGAAGCTCAGCAAAGTCCTTGGAATAGCGATCAATTGCTTTCCATGACATATCCGCTGAAGCTGCCTGCGTGCCGTATGAAAGGATGGCTTGTAAATCTGCAGGCAAGGAGTTGAATTTCTTCTTGTTGAAGATAATTTCAAATTGCTCTGAAGACTGATGGAAGCTTTGGAGCATATTGATTTTAGAGACATCTGGGAAGCCAAGAATACGGTCTGAACTTGCATTATTAAACTCAGCCGCATCTAAAACGCCACGATCCATTGCTGGAATAATCTCACCACCAGGCAAGGCTTGAACGGATGCACCCATATCAGTGAAGATCTCAATAGAGAGTCCAACCGTACGGTATTTCAAGCCCTTCAAGTCATCTGCTTTTGCAATTGGCTTTTTAAACCAACCTAATGGTTGAGTTGGCATTGGGCCATAAGGGAATGAAACTACATCGAGTTTCAGGTCGTTGTAAATTTCGTTCAGTAATTGTTGACCACCGCCATATTGATTCCATGACAGAAGTGTATTGGCGTCCATGCCAAAAGCAGGACCAGATCCCCACAGGGCTAGTGCTGGACTTTTGCCGTACCAGTAAGCTAAAACGCCATGACCACCATCCAATGTTCCGCTAGATACAGCGTCCAACATATCGAAAGCCTTCACTACTGAACCGGCTGGTAGCACTTCAATTTTGAGGCGACCACCCGACATCGCATTCACTTTAGTGGCGTAGTCATTGGCATACTCATGGAAAATATCTTTTGCTGGCCAAGTAGATTGAAACCGCAAGTTCACAGTTTGCGCAGAAGAAATCATTGGGAAAGCCATTGCAGCAGCGCCTGCACTGCCAACAGCTGCGTTCTTTAAGAACTTACGACGTGGGCTGTTGTTGGTTGTTTCAGACATCTCTATCTCCTATGGTTATTTCTTTTGATAAATTACAGCTTAGTAAAACAATATCCTACTAAGATTAATCGAATTCGTCTGCTAATAGCTTGAGGGTTTCCCCTTGTTGCTTAGGGTTTTATTATTGTGCGTTGCAATAATAAAACCCTAAGCATGGATTACGAGGTTCATTGCACTACCGTAGGTAAACTACCGCTGATTAAGAATGCAATTGATTGGTAAATAAAAGGGTATTTATGAGTAATAAACCTAAAGTTTTAGTAGCTAGAGCAATATTTCCGGATTTACTTGCTAAGTTGGAGGAATCCTTTGAGGTCCGCTCTAACCAGGCAGATCAAGTTTTCACTCCAGAAGAGCTCGAAAAGGAGTTAGAGAACGTCACTGGTGCATTAGTCACTGGGAGTGAGCGCATTGATAGTAAAGCCTTGTCTCATGCCAAAAACTTGAAAATCGTTGCCAATATTTCCGTTGGCTATAACAACTTTGATGTCCCCGCAATCACCGCTGCTGGAGTCATGGCCACTAACACACCAGATGTATTAACAGATACCACTGCTGATTTTGGTTTTGCCTTACTGATGGCAACTGCCAGACGTATTACGGAGTCTGAGCATTGGGTGCGCGCAGGTCATTGGGATCAATGGTCTATTGTGCATAACCCTTTAGGTATAGATTTGCATCACAGCACGATCGGAATTATTGGCATGGGTCGGATTGGACAAGGCATTGCAAAGCGCGCACTTGGTTTTGGGATGAAGGTTATCTATCACAATCGCAATCGTTTATCCGAGGTCGACGAAAAAGCCTGTGGCGCAAGCTATGTATCTAAAGAAGAATTGCTTCGTACTGCCGATCACGTTATCTTGGTTGTGCCTTACACACCTGATAATCACCACATTATTGGCGCAAAAGAGCTTGCCCTCATGAAGCCCACTGCAACCCTTGTAAACCTTGCGCGGGGCGGGATTGTTGATGATTTGGCTCTAGCGCAGGCACTAAAAGAAAAGAAGATTTTTGCCGCGGGCTTAGATGTATTCGAAGGTGAGCCAGCAGTCAATCCTGAATTACTGAAATTAAGTAATGTGGTGTTAACTCCCCACATTGCTAGTGCAACGGAAAAGACACGTCGAGCGATGGTGAATTTAGCAATCGATAATTTATGTGCAGCACTGGAGGGTAAGAGGCCTCCAAGTTTAATTAATGCAGAAGTATTGAAAGCCTAGCAGTTGAATGGACGGGCGAGATGCTGACAGTAAAAAAGCCGAGAAATTCTCGGCTTTTTATTTAAACCAAATAATTAAAATTAATCAGTTTCTACATTTTCAGGAAGGTCGCGTAAGGCTAATTCAATCCCGCCAAATTTTCCAGCAACCCAGTTATACACTTTGCATGCAATCCACAGTAAACCGAAGCCCAATAAGGCATTGAGAATCAAGGCGGAGAGTACCGTAAAACCAGGGATGGCGCCGTCACGAATGAAAGCCACAAAGAGTGCCAACAAGACGATCGGAACTGAGAAGCAGAGATAAACCAAAACTAAGGTTTTGGCTGTGTGCATGGGGTCGAGAAAGACCAGTTCTTTTTTGCTAAGTTTCATAATGACGCAATCTTAAAGCAGTCCATCAAAAAGCGCTACATCTACCCAGTCGCCAGCGGCAATATTTCCTTGCTCATGACCAAGAATGACAAAGCAGTTGGCTTCACTCATGGAACGCAAAATGCCTGCCCCTTGGCTTCCTGTCAGTTTGACAGTGGGCTTTCCATTAGAGTCTCGCCCAAGGATGGCGCGTTGGAATTCGGTGCGACCTGGCTTTTTACGAATCGGTGCCTCACTAATCGCTTGCATTAGAGGCGGCTCAGTTTGATTTGCACCATTTAGCTGCAAAAGGGCAGCGCGGACAAATTGATAGAAGGTCACCATCACTGCAACGGGATTACCGGGCAGCCCAAAAAATAAGGTTTTGCGAGCCGGATTTTTTCCTGCTACCGGCTTGAGGATTCCAAAGGCCATTGGACGTCCTGGGCGCATAGCAATTTTCCAGAAGCCCACATCACCAAGTTCTTGCATGATTTGCTTGGTAAAGTCTGCTTCGCCAACAGAAACACCTCCAGAAGAAATCAGTACATCAGCTCTCTTAGCTGCGGCACAGAAGGCTTCTTTCAAAGAAGCTGGTTCATCACGCACAATTCCGCAATCAATGATTTCTAGATTAAGGCGATTCAGTAATCCAGTCAGGCTATAGCGATTGCTATCATAGATACTGCCCGTATCTAATGCTTGACCTAATGAACATAACTCATCACCTGAAGACAAAATAGCAACCTTGAGTCTGCGCTTCACTTTGAGGGAGGCGATGCCAAGGGATGCTGCTAATCCTAAATCGGATGGACGCAATAGGCGACCAGTAGCAATAGCCGGTTTCCCTTGCTGTAAATCTTCACCACGTAGACGACGATTCTCGCCTCGCTTTAATTGATTTTGCTGAAATGCAATTTGAAGATCTTCTTTTGCATTAGTAAATTCTTGAGGAATGACGGTGTCACACCCAACTGGCATGAGGGCGCCTGTCATGATCTTTAAGCACTCACCCTGTTGAATCTTGCCCTCAAACGGCTTACCTGCATAGGCTGTGCCGACTATTCGTAAGATAATTTCGGGCTTGCTGGTATCAAGGCAGGCGCCATCAAAAGCAAAGCCATCCATAGCAGAGTTATCCGCAGCAGGTACATCAATTGGTGAGAGTAAATCCTCGGCCAGGATGCGATCGATGGCCTGATCCAAAGAAACCACTTCAATATCGTTGGGGTCGCCAATCACTTTGGCTTCTTGAATAAGCTCTTCAACCATTTCAGAAATTGCTTTGCGTGCCTCATCAACATGGAGTGAGGAGGTGAGGAGTATTGGGCTATTTGGAGAATGCTTCATACCGAGGCTTCTTCTAGCGTTTTCAATTCTTCAGGAGTGTTGACGTTGGCAAATGCTTGGGCATCATCAAATACGACTGTGCTGCTATGTAATTCCTTGAACCAGTGATCAATTTTGAGATCGCCTTTTTGGAGAAAGGCCTCTAAAGATTTTTGTAAGTCACTGCGCATCAAGCAAAAAACTGGCTGTGCCCATACCTTGCCATCAGACTCTTTGCTAGAGGCATAAACCAGTTGATAATCACCGGCCACCATCTCCTTTGCCAGTTGGGAGGCTAGGTCAATGGGGAGTAGTGGTGAATCGCACGGAGCCGTAAGGAGAAAGGGGGTCTTGCACACCTTGAGACCTGCTGAAAAGCCCGCTAAGGGTCCAGAGAAGTCAGGTGTCTCATCCATCATCACGGGGTAACCATAAGTAGCGTATTTAGTGATGTTGCGGTTCGCATTAATGATGATGGACTTCACTTGATTCTGGAGTCTTGCAATAGTGGACTCTATTAAAGGCTTGCCATGAAACGGAATCAGCCCCTTATCAATACCGCCCATGCGCTGCGCACGACCGCCGGCCAGGATGAGTCCAGTAATTTGATCAGCGTGAATCATTAACCACCAATATAAGACATTTCAACCTTACGATGACCGGTTGCTAGTTTTGCAGTGTGAGAGCCTCGAAGTTCAGAATAATGATCATCCCGTAGCGCCCACGTATTCATCACGGCATTGGCAATTTCTAGATCACTTTTTCCAGAACGTAATAGAGTTTTGAAATCAAATCCTTCGTTGGCAAAAAGACAGAGATACATTTGCCCATCGGTCGAGATGCGGGCACGCGTGCATTCATGGC
>Ga0194048_10001375_pt1 | contig 12087 bp, 15 predicted proteins | sample JunL225m_MetaG_FD_161685 | JGI IMG/M metagenome (GOLD analysis project Ga0194048, IMG submission 161685) | Anoxic zone freshwater microbial communities from boreal shield lake in IISD Experimental Lakes Area, Ontario, Canada - Jun2016-L222-5m | ecosystem: Environmental > Aquatic > Freshwater >...
GCGATGTCGCGGTCGCAACGCCCAAGGCTGGCGTTGTTAGAGATGGCGATGTGGCGCGCACATACGCGCCGGTTCCCTGCGGTGCCGTGCCACCACTTGTGATCGTCACTACGCCAGTTGAAACGGTGCCAATACCTATTGTGCCCGTACTGAGCGCGTCAATCGTCAGGTTTGTGGCACCGCTGGTATCCGTTACAGCGACAGCAACCGTGCCGTTTAGTGCCGCGCCCGTTACCTTCAGGCCGGCGGTCTGTGTGCCTGCGGATGCGTCAACGCTGAACGCCGGGCCTGTCGTGCCGCCCTGCCGACCGACCGCAAACGCCGAGGATCCCGCTGAGGTTATACGCAACCCGGCTGCCGCCAACGTGGCAAACGTGGTTCCGCCGTTTGTGCCGCCCGTGAACGCGATAGTGTCCGTGGTGCCGGTGCCGGACGTTGTCTGGAGCGTTAGAATTGTGCCGGTTGTCCCTGACCCGCCAATAATAAGCGGCACAGTCAATGATGTCGTGACCGTGTGCGCGGGCAAAGTCGTCGACCATGACGGCGCGCCGGACCCATTTGTAATAAGAACGCTGCTGTTCGCAGTGGTTATTTCGCCAACAACACTAGTGCTGCTTGAATACAGCAACTGATTTGCCGTTGTCGTCGCGGGCCATGTCGCTGTTGACCAGGCGGGCGCGCCGGTAGCCCCGGATTGCAGCATCTGCCGCGCCGTTGCCGTGCCGGACAGAATTTGAAGCTGGCTGGCGTTAGACCATGCGATGCCACCGTTGCTGGCAGTTAGGTTCGCGTTGGTGCCGCCATTGGCAAGCGGGAGAATGCCGGATATGGCAGTCGTTAGCGAAACCTTGCCCCATGCCGGGGCGGTACTAACACCACCGGAGAGCAGCACATTGCCCGTTGCAATGTCAGCCAATCTTGCCAGAGATGTAGTCGTGTCGGCATATAGCAAGTCGCCGACAGCATACAGTGACTGCCCCGTGCCGCCGTTTGTAGCGGGCAATGTACCCGTAACACCCGCCGACAAGCTAACCTGCGACCACGTCGGCGCCGCAGATGCGCCGCCTGACGTAAAGACGTAGTTTGCCGTGCCGTAAGTCGCGCCGCCAATACCAAACTGACCCGCAGGGCCAAATCTAAATGCCTCAACTGCCGTAACGGATGCCGATGGGGTTGTTAGAATGCTGACCGAAGTCGGATTGCTGGTATTGGTGAAGTTTCCTTCGGCCTGTATTTGTAGCAAACCAGTAGAAGCTGCCGCCCATTGCGACGCGCCGTACCCGCGACCCGTAAATTGCGAAATGACCTCGCCGGATTGCGTTGCGGTCGGGGATGCCGCCGTGCCGTCTGCTCGGCGTCCCGTAAACGCCACATAACTTGCAAATGAATCTTGCGTGATGCGCGTCTGACCGGAATCCGCGCCGACCACATATAAATCAGTGCCGGTCGGCAGCGTACCAGATGGCACTGTCCCGCCAGCCGTCGATAGTATGGTCAAGTGCGCAGTTGGCGCGAGCGTGCCGATGCCCAAAAACTTGTTGGTATTATCCCAGAAGAAGTTAGCGTTATTCTGCGTATAAACGCCGGACGCGCCAGCGAACACAACGGATCCAACAGTGAACGCCGTCGCGGTGCCGGTGCCGCCGTTGGCAACAGGGAGTGTGCCCGTAACGCCAGCGGTCAATGAAAGCTGGCCGAATGCCGGGTTGCTAGACGCGCCAGCGGACAACAGCGGGTATCCGGTAGTGCCTGGTGCGGCAAACGCCACGTTGCCCGTGCCGTTGCCAAGCAGGACGTTGTACGCCGTCAGCGTGGCGAGGCCGGTGCCGCCGAGCGTTGTCGGTACGGTTTGAAGGCTGATAACGCTGCCGGTTTTTAGCAGTGGCGACGTAACCGTAACGCTGCTCGACGAAGATGTCTGGGCGAATGTCAGGCTTGTCGTGCCGACCGTAATTGTGCCCGTTGTCGTTAGCACCCAGCCGGTTGACGCATTAACAGTTCCACTCGTGACAAACGTTGAAGCGCCGGTTTCAATGTAGTTCGGGCCAGAACCCGTCGCATTAAAGTCAGTCGCGCGCGTTAGCACCCAATTAGTTAAAATTGTGCCGAGCGTCGTAACGGTGTAGATGCCGTTTTGCGCGCCGGTTGTCTGATCCTTGATTAGGATGCGGTCGCCCAGAGATGCAATGTAGCCGTCTATTACAAACGCGGCCTGCACGCCGCTATTGGTCAGCGTGGCTCCAACGCCTGCTGTGCCGTTGTTGTATGTCGCGGTCAGGTTTGCGGTCGACGCCGCCGCAGATGCCGTGTGGAATGTCTGGTTTGAAACCGTGGCGACTTGATTATCAACGTATTGCTTGGTCGATGCCTGCAATGCCGAAACAGGGTCTTGTGTCAGCGTGACCGTCGTAACACCAGCGAGCGTCAGCGACGTCGCGCCAAGCGCAATGTTCGTACTGCCGATTGTGAGCGAACTATTCGTTAATCCCGCGTTCGGAATGGTAAGCGCCGCCGTAAACGCGCCTGTGCCATTGCCGTAAACGTAACCCGTCAACGTCGTCGCGCCCGTGCCGCCATTTGCTACCGGCAATGTGCCGCTGACGTGCGTGCTAAGGCCGACCTTGCCATAGAGCGGTTGAACGCCAGAGCCGCCCGAAAGCAGAACGTTGCCAATGGCAACATCCGGCAGTCGTACAAAGCTGGACGTTGTGTCGGCGGTCAATATGTCGCCAACCGCGTAACTGTTAAATCCTGTGCCGCCGTTAGTAGCCTGCAACGTGCCAGTGACCGTGCTTACAAGATTAACCGCGCCCCATGTCGGCGCATTGCCCGAATTGGCAAGCAAAGCCTGCCCCGTAGTGCCCGCAGCGGTAACGCCGACCGCGCTGGTGACGTTGCCGTAAACGATGCCGTTTGCCGTCAGGGTTGCGGCACCCGTGCCGCCATTGGGCACGGTCAGCGGGTTAGAAAAGCTAACCGTACCGGTGGCGGTCAGATTAGTGAACGTAGCAGCGGCAGGTGTGGTACCGCCAATGATGCTGCTGTTGATCGTGCTAGTCGTAATCGCAACGCCGCTGATCGTGCCACCAGTGATAGCGACAACGGCAATATTAGGCGACGCCCAAGACGGGTTCGCACCAGATCCGCCAGTTGTCAAAACATAGCCGTTCGTGCCGGGCGACAGCGCGGTCCATGTTGCCGTATCGCGGTACAGTACCGCGCCCTGTGTGGCGCTGATCGTATCAAGCACCGCCGAGACGGTTGCGTCGGTCGGGCCAGCGGTGCCGGATGTAACGTTCGCCTTGACCGTGTTTGCTGGCATGGTGTTCGCCAGCAAACTATTGCCGATCGAAGCTGATCCAATAGTCAGCGCGGCAGCGCCGGACGTTACGGGACCATCGCCGCCGTTTACGCGAACAGGTGTGGTGGCCGATATGCTAGTAATGTTGGGCGCGGGATACCTAGCGTTAAGCAAATCAACAAATTGCGTAGCCGTAGCGCGCTTGCTAGTGCCGTTAGTCCCGCCTGGCTGAACAAGCTCAAACTGTTCATCACCAGTAAGGCCAATCGCAACGGGTAGGGTGGGAATTGGTTGGTTCGCCATTAGAGCGTGCCCTGCAATGCTGGAACGATGATCGTGCCAGCGACTAGCAGCGCGCCCGTCGCAACACTATTGAATGAAACGGACCCCGCCGACGATGCCGTCACGGTAAAACTGCCGTTATAAAGGTTAGGGACCATGCCTGTGATGGTCACTGTCGCCCCCACTGACACAACATAGCTGTTGAGGTAGGTAACCGTAGCAACCGTGCCCGTTCCAGAGCTTGTGGCGATCGTAAAAGACTGCCATTGGCTGGGTTGGGTCGTTCTGAGGTTGCCATCCTGCGTAATTCGGAGCTGATCCTGCAAATAGGCGTTGTCGCCCGTGCCCTGCGTGGTTCGCCAGTTGGTTTCGTTCTGTTCGTAAGATTCCACGCGGGCATTTGCCACCGGAAGCGGGTCGGCTGGGAGAATAACGGGCCTTTTCTGCTGCTGCGGCGTATCATAACATGGTTCGCAGACAAGAATACGATAATTCAGCAGCCCGATACCAGCATAATCAAACTGCCAGCTAAGATCGCGCAGGTTATATAGGAAACCACACCGATCGCAGACGCCGAATGCTCTCGGTTTTGACGGACTAACCTGTGCTCGACCGTGCGCGCGGGTGCTCATCTGTAATATTGCCCAAGGCCGGGATAGATATACAGATTGACGTCCTCAGTATCCTCGGAAGCCGCAAAGGACCACGATTCCGTGTAGTCCATTTTGCGCTTATCTTCAAGCGCGGGCATGTAAATCCGGGCCAAACGGTACGCCAGCCCCGCCGTAAAGCAGTCATACCAGCGATACGGGATGTTCGGCGTCTGGCCGCTCGCCAAGCCATTATCCTCGACCTGCGCCATAACCTGCAAATTGAGAGTATAGGTGCTGCTGAGGTTCGGAACGCCCCACAGGGTGATCTGCGGTGTGATTTGACGGTTGTACCAGTAGACCGTCGGCGGTGCCTGAATGGTTTTCTGCGGAATAGCACCATATTCGTAGGTGCTGATTGGGCTCAAAATGCGATCGGTGCTTGATCCATTGACCAAGGTCGACACATAGGCAACCAAAATGCTTACGGTTCGCGCCGGCAGGGTATAAGTGGCAGTGCCCTGCGTGATCGCAGAAAAGCCTGTCGTCACGCCGGACGTTAAAAGCTCCGACTTCCAAAGGTTCACGCCCCGATTGGCCCATTCGGCCAAGAGCAAGTTGGCCTCGATCGACGCCCGCTGCATGTGCTCAACCAAGAGCGAGCTGGGCCTGATTTGAATACGGTCGAACGCATTCAATACGAATGCGCTATTGGCGGGTCCAAAGTCGTATGTGCCGCTGCTGGTCATGTGGTCCGCCGGTTTTAAGAAGGGGAAGGTGGGGCCGAAGCCCCACCCTCTTGTTTACTTCGAGCTAACCGAGCTATGAGCCGACGAAAGCGGCGACTTGTCGGCACCAACGCGGCCACCCGACTTGCGCGGCTTCCGGTCAAGACGGGCACTGGCCATCTTGCCTTCGGCACTCATTTGCTTGGCGGCGCCGCCCTTCATCATGCGAACCTTGCCACCTTTACGATACGGCTTGAACTTCGCCTTGGTACGTTCCTCGGCAGGAGTCTCGTCGTTCGTTTCGTTGCTCTCGTGCTCTTCGCTCGCTTCCTTTGCGACGTTGCTATCACCGCCGGCATAGTAGTCCTCGCGGACCTTACCACCGGCGGCCTTCTTGTGACGTGCAGCCATGTCATTACCTCGTTAAGTTTTATCAGACGCGACAGCCATACCGGAGGTATCGCCGTTCGGGACAGGTCCAGTGATCTGGACAACCGACGTATCCGCCGCAGTCCAGTCGGTGCATTGCATCGCAGAGCAATTATCCAGAAAGACAAAGCCGCCCTGAGATGCGTTATAAGCGACAACAGCCGCAAGCGCAGACGTACCAGAGTTGATGATGGTTGAATTGCGAACAAGGAGGAACCGATCAATAGATCCAACCGCGTTAACATTAACCACCACTGGTGTGCCCGCCGTAGCATAAACGGGGAACAAACAATCCTCGAAGATGTTACGAGTAGCCGCAGTCGTACACTTAACCGAGGCGTTGGCCGCAGTACGCGCAATCGTGTCCACACCGATCGTGCAACGGCTGAACGTGTTTTCCTGCGCTCCGTCGAGCAGGATCACATACGAGCCAGCGCGACCCGCGCCAACCGCATTGCCCATGCCGCCAAAGTCAACGTTCCAGAAGTAATTCCGCTGGCCCGTGATATTGGCGAGTTGCTCGTCAGTGCTAGCCTGACCAATGCCCTGGAAGAACGAGAAGTTGGCGAATACGCAGCCCTGTGCAGTAACGCTGAACAGGGGATTGATATTCGTCGTTGCGCTCGTCAGAGGGGCAATTCGGGCGCGTTGGCCAACACGGGTCGGCGCAGTGATGCCGATCATGTGGGTCGCAGACTTCGCCCAAGTCAGGGTTGCAGACAGCCGGAAAGTGCCGGTCGTCGGCGCAGAAGTAAGCGGGGCACCAATAAGCGCCACGACGTCGTTGTTGCCATCCGTGCAAAGAGCATAAGCCCGCGCAATCGTCTGGAGAGGAGCGTCAACGGTGCCCTCATTACCGTCAGAACCGGCAGCGGCATCAACAAAATACCAGTTACCAGTGAACGGAATGCCGCCGATACCGCCTACAAGAGGAATACCGAAGGACGTAGCCCCGTTTGGGAAGTTCGTATAAGTCATATGAGCCTCCGGTTACGAGGACGGGGTGCTGCCGTAAATGGCGCGCGGATCGTTATAGCCGAAGCTGTAACGTTCGTAGCCTTTCACGAGCAGGTTGTCGGTCACGAAGTCGACCTGCATATCCATCTCGAACGGCATGCGGAGCATGTGCACGAGACCATCAATGTTGGTCGTCAGGAACCAAGCGTAGTTCGACGTCAAGAAGTCGAGCACGATATAACCCTCGGGCAGACCGCCCGAAGTGGTCAGGATCGCGTTGACGTCATTGTTCGCGGTGCCAGGGCGCAGTTCCGTCTTGGTAAGACGAATAGCCTGCGGTTCGAGAGCAGCCGGAACAACAAGACGACGAGCGCGGGACAGAATACGCAGACCGGCTTCGTTGTAGAAACCGGTACGGACGTTAATCATGCCCTGCAACAGCGTAGACTCGCTGAGATCGACCTGCACCGACGGGGTATTCGCCCAAGTGCCGCCATCATACGGATGCGAAGCCGAGAGCAACGCTTGACCGTCGCCGCCGATTGCCGCGTTGTACGTCGTGGCAGTGTTCAGGATGTTCGCGCCCTGGATTTCCTTGAACTGCGAGAAAGATTCCTGCAGCTTAAGGTTCGTCGGGTTGAACTGCGCCTTGTAGAGGTTGTCGTCGATCGCCTTACGGGTGATCGCGTAACCGAGGGCGACTTCCTGATGTTCAAAGTTGAACACCCAACGTTCACCAGCGTTATTGTCGAACGCGGTGGCGCCGCCTTCCGCTTTAAGCTGCGGCAGGCCGAGGAAGCGCATCTGACTAGAACGTTCCAGAGCCATGTTGGACTTATGGGTCGTAAAGACCTTATCCCACTGGCGCGGGATCATGTCATACGAACCACGAACGTCGAACAGACCGGGAAGGAGTTCCGACTTAATCTGACTTAAAGAGACAGCCATTGGTTATCCCTCCTTAAATGCCAGTCGTTTGCAGCGTATTCGCTGAAACGATGACCCAGTTGTTGGCGGTAGTCGCATCAGAGCCGTTGCCGACACCCTGATAGAGACCGATGAGACGGAACGGCAGCGTAGAGGTCGTCGAGGCGGTATACATATCGAGATATGCGCCCGAGCGGCCGTTCAGCGTGTTGCCAGTTCCCATTGCGACGTCACAGTTCTGACCAATGTCCGCCTGGGTAACGGCAGAGGCAGTCGTGTTGCTGTTGCCAGTCTGCACCAAGAACCGTGGAGCGGAACCCGGCGAGACAGGAACAACATAACCAACGACGCTCGACTGAGCACCGGCGGCAACGTCAGCGCCTGGCCAATACGGCGACCAGACAACGCGGCTCTGCGAGGTTGAGAGATATTCGCAACCACCGAAGACACCAAACAACTGCGAAACACCAGTGCCTACGGTCCACGCGGTGATATAGCCGTTAGAACCGATTTTCACCGGGTCGCCGGTGTAGATTTTAGTGCTATCAGAGTACAAAATGGGATAAGCGGCCTGCTCAAAGTTCGGCGCAGCGCCCGCGTTCCCACCCACTTGGGAAAACCCAAATGGTGCAAAAGTATTAGACATTTTTGTCTATCCTTCTTTCATGGAAAAGCTCTAATCTGGCGCGCGCCAAAATCGAGCGGTTGAGACACTCAGAGCACCTGAGCGCAGTCCGTACAGGGCAATGCGCCCTGTATTAGTTAATCCTCAATAGCCAACCGTGGCCGACTGACGTCAGAAGGCTCATAAGTCTGTTTTACTTGAGGACGTACGCCGTCAAACCCACGCGGCAGCATCTGACCGAGCTGCTGGCGCTGGTAATCCATAAGGTTGCGCGCCGCCGTGTAGTCCTCCTGGCGCGCTTCCTTGGTAAGCTCAATCGGGCGCTCCATCAGAATCATGCCGTCGCGGCGGATCGGGCCGGTATAGGTATCGGCCATGAAGTATCCGGGGTGCGCACTGGCATCAACGGGCGTCCAGCCATTCTCGGACATCGAACGCATATGGGCCGAATCTTCCTGACCCAAAATGGTCTCACGCTTCCATTCATAATCCCAGCCAGGCGGAATCAAGTGGGCCGGGATGTGAAACTTGTCGATGTTATTGCCGCGCTTGCGGGACAATACCTTGCCGTTACGGCCAATGACTTCTTTGGTCTTGGATCGGCTTGGCTCACGAACCGTCTCTCGGATCGGTTCTTTGTCCATTTCGCGCTTGTTCATACGAGTGCGGGGTTCCATTGGGTTCTTCCTTTACTGCATTGCGTCGGCGTATTGGCCGTTTTTAATCATCAGGGACTTGCGACGTGCATATTCCTTTACGCCGATTGGCTCGCCTTTGTTTGAGCCAGCGTTCCAGACGATTGATCCATCGGTTGCGGCGCGAGCCTCGCCCGACGAAAGCTTGATGACGTTGCCGTTGCCGCCGGATTGAATGTCGCCATTGCCGCGGGACACGGGCGCACCTGCGGGCATGCGCGATGGAGCTTTTTTCGGCGCGTCCGCGTATCCAAGTTTGTTATCCAGAAACTGAAAGTAGGATTCGCTGTCCGGTTTGTGGCCTTCGGCTTCAGCTTCGTAGTGGGCAGCAATCATGCGCTTGTTTTTGTTTTCGTTCGTGACCAGTTCCCGATGCTGGCGCAGGTATTCCTGCGATCGCTGAGTAAACTTGCCAATGTACGCTTCCTGCGGGTCAACATTGACGGGCTCTGACTTGCGCTGCTCAATGTAATTCTTGCCTTCCTTGAGCGCATTCAGCTTTGTGATCGCTTCGGACAGGTCTTCTTGAGCCTTTACAGTGCCGTCGAAGTCACCGGCTTCCATTGCGTCCTTGAGCTGACGCTTGACCTTCTCGCGTTGCATCTCGACCATTGAGATTGCATTAGTCACGCTATCAAGGTCGCTGTCTGCAACGCGCGCGGTCGCAACACGGGCTTCACGTTCGGCGGTATCGGCGCGGCGGCGTGCCGCTTCCTTTTCCTCACGTTCTGCTACGAGCTTGACTTCGTATTCCTTGGCCTGCTCACGAATAGCAAATGCGATGGCGTCTTCGCTGCCATCTTTTTTAGTTTCGACAACAGGGGCGTCCTGTTCGATTTCAACTTCGATCTCTGGTTCTTCACTCATCTGTTTCTCCATCCGCAGCGCGCGGCGTCAGGGTTGCCCCGGTCTTTCTTCGCTAGGTGACCGGGGACCTAGAACCCATGCCCTTTCGGACACCGAAGGCCTAAAACACGACGTCAGGGCTAGGGATTTTGCCTTTAACGTGAACTTCCTCAAGCAAGCGACACAGCGTCCCGTTGAGCACCAGCGGGAAGCCGTCACTAACGCGGTAAAACACCCAGTCGCCAATATCGACGTTTTGGCCGTGAAACTTGTTGTTGTCGTCATCGACAAAGGCGAGCGGGCCTTTCTTGAGAACCAGACCGGCCTTGCCTTGGTAGCGGTCTTCGTCTCGCGTCTGAGACGTCAACAGAATGCCGCCCTTGGTTTTCTCGGGACGAATGTAAACGCCAACCAGGATTTGATTGTGCAGCACCTCGATCTGCGAGATGTCGCCAATGCGTTTGCGGATTTCATTGGCCGGGTCTTCAATGTGGCTCATCAATGCGGCGGGCATTACTGGGCGACCTCCGCAACTGGCTCAGCCACCGGCGCGGCGGCTTCTGTGAGCTTCTTGCTGAGAACAACAGCGGCCTCTGCGGCTTGCATGCCGGCGGCCTTAACTGCGATATCGAGCAACTGCTGAAGCACGTTTATTTCCTGCGGGGTAAAAGTAACGGTAGTCATTGGGTTTTCCTTGGGTTGAGGTTAGATTTAAGATACGCGGTTGATAGTGACGATTATCGACGGGACGGCTGGCATGACGGGCGTTGACGGTCCGACAACTGCGGGCGTCGCAAGCAATTGGCAGGTCGTAGTGTCGCCAACCAAGAATAATTCGTAATAGTCGCCAACCGTGGTGCACGGCAGGATAAACGAGACGGCCATATTGTTCGGGTTTCCGCCGGCGACGTCTACGTTGGTGTTACTGCGGGCTACGTCAGTGCCGTTGTACCTAAGCCAAATGTATATGTTTGAGTTGGACGACACGGTCTTGTGGCACAATGCCGAGAACGACAGCAGATAATTGCCGACTTGGTTCAAGTGCATCTTGCTGCCAATGCCGCCGGATGTTTCCAGCGTTATGCCGCTCTGTGCTTCAATCGTGTTGAACGTAACCGCCTGACCAACGGTCGTGCTTACAACGTTCTGCGTCGTTGAACTTGAGTATGAGGCGTATGGCGAAGGTGCGGTTATATACGACATTAAATAGTAATCCAGTTGGCGCCGTTCGACATGACCATGACCGACTGATATTGCGTGGCGAGCGCTACGGTTGACGCGCCGTCGATGGTTTCCGCCCCAGCCGGGTCAACGGTGATCGTTCCGGTGCCGCTGTTCTTGACGACATAAACGCGCCCCGTAATGCCGACCGCAGTCGGCAGTGACACGGTAAACGTGCCGGACGTGCAATTAATGACGTAGTCGGTGGCGCTCGCGGTGTAAGTTGCGGTCTTGGCGACGTAGTTGAGCGTCGTTCCGCCGGACATGGCGCTGACGACGACTGCGCCGGTTGACGTTGTAATGGTGGCATCGCCCGAGGCGACAAACCCGCCAAACGTGCCCGTGTTGTTATACTGGATCGAGCCCGCGCCACCACCGGGGCTGTTCGTAATTGTGCCTGCGGTGACGACGTATGATAGGCCGCCGAGCGGCAGTGATGGAGTTGTCATTGGCCCATCAACCCCGCCTGGACGAACGTCGCCGTAACTGAGCCAGAGCCGCTATTAAGCTTCACTCGGGCAAACGTCGGGATGAAAATGAAGTTGCTTTGAGCGGACGCGGATGCGGCAACGACAGACGTGTCGTTGGTGTTGATCCACGTCATGCTGTTCAACGCGACGGGGTTGGTCGGTGAGTTGGGATCGTCCAGCGATGTCTGGATGGTGTAGCTAACAGTGCCAGTGACATTGCACTGAATGGCGATGTTCGGCAGCGCCCAGCTATCGAAACGAACCAAGTCGCTGTATTTCACGCCACCGGAGGCGTCAGAAACGGTTACGATAATCGGTGTCATGTCAGCAATTCCATGCTTTGAGTGATTTGTTTATGCGCGAGTTTGGATCGCGAGCCGTCGCGGCGCTGGTTAGCTTCTTCTTCATGCCTTCCATTCTCGCGCAAAATGAATCCCGCCGAGACCCGCCTTCCGGCTGCGGGCGCTTAAGTGTCCCGCCGGTTTCCTCGTGATACGATCGCCGGCCCTTTTCGTTCAGGCCACCATTAGGGTTCTTGCCTTCAGCGCGTTGCCACGCTGGCGCGCCGCCCGCCGCATACCGCTTTTGAGCCAGCAGGCGACCGTCGCGTGATATGCCTTTGAAGAACGTGGTCACTGCTTTAGTTCCTGTTCGATCTCGGTCAGCATGTTCAGTACGTCACGATAGGCAGTGATGGCGGCAACGCGCTTTTGGTATTCGGTGAAATCCGCAGCCGAGCCACCGGCCAGCCCGTTCACACACCGGTCAATTTCGGCGGTGATGGACTGGCCTAATCTTTTGGCTACTGCCGAATCAAACGAGTTCATTTCTGGCGACCGTACTTCTCAACCTTCTCAAGGCGACCTTCGCCCGAGCCCGCGCCAAACTTCATCTTCGGATAGACCGAGCCGCCAGCCTTGTAGGTAACCGGGCGAAACTTGCGGATATCCATCTGGTCGTTCTTGCCGGGCGAGTGGGTGACCTGCGTGCCGTTGCGCATGCCCTCCGCCTTGGTG
>Ga0194048_10001379_pt1 | contig 12081 bp, 20 predicted proteins | sample JunL225m_MetaG_FD_161685 | JGI IMG/M metagenome (GOLD analysis project Ga0194048, IMG submission 161685) | Anoxic zone freshwater microbial communities from boreal shield lake in IISD Experimental Lakes Area, Ontario, Canada - Jun2016-L222-5m | ecosystem: Environmental > Aquatic > Freshwater >...
TAATATTTGTTCAGTTCATCTAACTCTTATATAACACATAGGTTACTAATTAGTCTCAATTTATCTTACCAAAATTTTCATATTATGCATTATTGCACGTTTTTGTAGGGTTGTCAACCTACATTCTATTTAGCTGTATTTTTTACCTACAACTTATTTTCATAGGTATACACGAGTTTAGCTACATCATCAACTTTGACTAACCATCCGTCTTTGTTGACTATGTACACTTCTCCAGGTTTGTAGAGTGCGCTTTTACCCCCTACAACACCTTCTCGTGTTACACCCATAACTTCTCCTGGCCAGTCACCTTCGACTCGCCAGTTAGAACCCGTTTGTGATATGTTATAGTCTACCCAAAGCATATTATCCCTATCACCAATGTCTTATTGCATTGGCTATAATAAAAAAGCAAGTAACAACATGTATAATCACCCAAAATGATTTTAGGAACAATGCTATCTTTGCTTCACGTAATGTGAGGATAGGCACATCTGGCCTATCCTCATCCGTTTGGCCCATTAGGTGTCCAGTTGCTCTTGCCCAAATGCGCTCAAACGTGTTCATTACATCCCGTTTTTCTTCTCTTGGATTTCTCCACGACGGGCCTTAGATAGCTTACCTAGTTCTCCAAGAGCCTTGCGAGCGCGAGCGGCCGCGGCCTTTACACCCTTATTTTCAAAAGCCTCTGATTCCTTAAGGTAATTGTTAAATGCTAGGACGATTTCGTCATGCACTGTGTTAGTTGTTGTATCAGTCATTTTTTTCTCCTGTGATAATATTATATATTTCTTTCCAATTTTTCACTTTAGGGATCTGACTATTGCTATGATCCATATTGTGACCGTGTTCCATTAGTAACGAACGCAAGCCTACGTTAAGTCCAGCTTGTGCATTCTCAGGTTTATCTTCAATCCAATAAAGACCTGTACCGCGATACTGTTCAAGTACTTCGTCTTTATCAGCTCCAGTATCTAAGAAAATAAACTTCGTAAAGGCTGTCTTTCCAAACAGCTTGTGCAAGTTCATTTCTCTCAACTTGCAGGCATTTGCATCCTTACTCAAACTAGTAATACAATGGAACACATATCCGTGTTCTTCATGTAGTCGTTTGATGTAAAACATGGCATCTCGCAATGGGGGTAAGAAACCCATGTGCGCAGATTCGTTAAAAATCTTAATTAGCTTTTTACCCTGTTCGTTGCTGATTCCATATTGGTCTCCAATGTTATAGATAAATTGGCTACCTTCTTGTTTATGGAAACCGTGTTCTTCCATCCAAACATGGAACGCCCATTCCCAATCAAGAATGACGCCATCAGCATCTGTAAGTATTACTTTGTTTTTCATTTGAGCCTATCTTCAGTTGTTATATTACTATAATAACACAAAGATAGGATTTGTCAAGAACTTTTAATCACCAACAAACACGTTTGGAGAACCTTGAGCTGTATATGGATCGCAATGTGGATCCACTGGACATTCTGAATCGGGTTCTGCGTGATCCGGAGTATGGTTTACCACCATCTTGCCGTTAATGTACACATTTTTACAAGCAGCAATTAAATTGCCGCCGCCAGCATTATCTGGATCTTTATCTACGGCAATCAATAGATTATTTGCATAGACAGTACCCTGACCTTGCACTATTGTGGTATGACCACATACTCGTAAATCTGTTTGTCTATGTACAGCAGCCATTTTTAAACCAGTTGAATACCGCTAGTGCTTGAAAGATACTGTTTAGCCATTTCGCCGTCAGTCTTATGTACAAATACCAGTGTACTCTTATTTAGTTTTAGTTTAGAACTTGGGTTAATGGTAAAGCTAAATGGACCAAGACCTAAACCTTGTTGTGTTGCCATAACTACCATTGGTTTTTCAACTGTAATATTATGCGCATCTTCTTCTATGAAACGTGCAACGATTTCTTCACCACCCGTTGTTTTCATAGAAATTGCATCTTGTGCTTTGTATGGTGCTTCAATTAACATTATAATGTTTCTCCATGTCCGGTATATCCAGTTTCTTCTACATATTTCATTAGTTGATCGTATCCGCCAATAGACCGGCCGTTGATACGAATCTGTGGGAATGTTTTTGCAGTTGGAAACTGTTCAAACAGTTGTTCTCTTGTAAAATCTACATCTAATTGCTTGTATGAATAGGGATACCTGCGTGTTTCACACAATGCTTTAGCTTTATCGCAAAAAGGGCAAGCTGGCTTGCCATAAATTTCTATCATAGTTTAAATCCTTTTAATGAATTGATGTTTACGTCTTGTTTGATGCCGCCAATAACATAACTTTCAACTTCGGTTTCTTGAGGAGCAACTTGCAATCCAGAACTTGATAACCAATGCTGTGTCCACGGCAAAGGATTAGTATTTACAGGTGCATCAAATATTGAAGTATAACCCAAGCTCTTAAGTCTACGATTTGCAATATATTCAACATACTGATGCAATAGTGTTTCATTTAAACCAATTATCGATCCGTCTTTGAATAGATATTCAGCCCAGGCTTTTTCTTCTGCTACACAAGTGCGCCACATTTCATATACATCTTCTTCGCACTCGCGAGCAATTTCCATCATCTCTGGATCGTCTTTACCTTGCATCCAATTTTTAATAATATGAGTACTAAGTGCAAGATGCTGTGCTTCGTCGCGAGCAATCAAGCTGATGATCTTTGCAGATCCTTCCATCATCTTAAGCTCACCAAATGCAAAGGTACAAGCAAACGAAACGTAAAATCTAAGTCCTTCTAAGATATTTACGTTCATCATGGCAAGGAACATCTTCTTCTTGACATCGCGCATTGATCCTTCACCTCTGTGATTGAACGCATCAGCAGCGGCAGTAAATGCATCGTAATTCTTTGTTACGCTGATTGCACGTTCAATAATCCGTTCGTCATCTAAAATTGTATCAAATATTATAGTCGGATCTGGGTACACATTTTTCATAATGTGCGTGTAACTACGACTATGGATAGTTTCAAAGAAGTCCCAAGTAACAATACAACCTTCTAATTCTGGAATTGATACGTGAGGAAGGAATGCAAGACAGGGTCCTCGTCCTTGAACGCTATCAAGTAGTGTTTGATACTTTAAATTAGCAGTAAAGATATGTTTTTGTTCTGGACGGAAGTTAGCGTAGTCAGCACGATCCTTTTGTAGACTCACTTCTTCTGGTCGCCAAAAATATCCCAGCATGGTTTGATTTAGTTTATCAAACACTGGATATCGAAACACATCATATCGCTGTGTATTTTGGTCGGCTCCAAAAAACATATACTGTTTTGTGAAGTCTACTTTTTCTCTGTTGAATACGCTCTTTGACATTTTAATCCCTTAACTTAATTTAAATTATACTACGAATATGTTACAGTGTCAATTGTTAAATTGCACAAGCATCGCATTCTTCACTGCCTTCGCTTTGAGGTACTGGTAGTTGTACTAGTGGTACCTCATCTTCTAACTCGCTTGGGTCAGTCTTATAATCATAAGTGTTTTGATAGTAGCTTGTCTTCCAACCTAGCTTATAGGTATTAAGCAAGTCTTGTAGCATAACACTCATTGGAACTTCGTTATCGGGATAGTGTGTTGGATTATAACTCCAATTGCCGCTAATTGATTGATCAAAAAACTTTTGCATCATAGCTACAATTTTAATATATCCGTCGTTATTGGGCATGTCCCACAGCAGCGTATAATAGTTCTTTAGAGTTTGATACTGCGGAACAATTTGCTTAAGAGGTCCTTTCTTAGACTTCTTAACACTTAGGTAACCACGTGGCGGTTCGATGCCATTGGTTGCATTAGATACCACTGACGAACTTTCGCTGGGCATCTGTGCAGATAATGTACTGTGGCGTAGACCATGCTCTTTAATACTAGCTCTAAGAGCCTCCCAATCATAATTTAATATGTTAGGAACTACATTATCAATTTCTTTCTTGTAAGTATCAATAGGTAAGATTCCCTGTGAGTACTTGGTTCTATTAAATGCTTCACATGCTCCACGCTCCTTGGCGATCTCGTTTGATGCTTTTAATAGATAGTATTGGAATGCTTCAGTAAGATCGTGTACCAGCTTCCATGCTTGGGAATCTTCATACTTGGCATGATTTCGTGCCAAGTAATGTGCTAGTCCAATATATCCTACGCCTAGACTACGACGAGCCTTTGTTGAACGCTCTGCTGCTAGTATTGGGTATCGTTGATAGTCAATGATTTCTTCTAATGCACGAACAGCTAGATCGCATAGTTCTTCAAGATCATCTAGCTCTTTAATTAGACCTACGTTGATTGCTGATAGGATACAAAGAGCAATTTCTCCCTCTGGATCATCAATGTGCTGTAGCGGCTTAGTGGGCAGTGTAATCTCTTGACATAGGTTGCTCATAAACACTGTATCAAGGAATGAACTATGCGTATTGCAATGATCCACATTCATGATGTAGATACGTCCAGTTTCTGCACGTTCTTTAATTAATGCAGAGAATAGTTCCATAGCATCTACACGCTTCTTCTTAATTGAAGTTGCACGTTCATATTTTTCATATAGCTCTTTGAATACTTCAGCATCTCCAAAGTATGCTTCGTAAAGTCCCGGAACGTCATGTGGCGAGAAAAGAGTTATTTCTCCATTAGCTAATAGACGTTCGTACATGGTTTTGTTAAGCTGGATTGAATAGTCCAGCTTACGAACGCGATTGTCTTCAGTTCCCTTGTTATTCTTTAGTACAAGAATATCTTCAATCTCTTGATGCCAGAATGGGAAATGCACGGTTGCACTTCCTCCGCGAACACCGTTTTGAGTGCAACAACGTACTGTTGATTCAAACTTCTTTAGGAAAGGAATGATACCAGTATGTGCTACTTCGCCGCCTCGGATCTTTGCGTTTACTCCGCGGATGCGTCCTGAGTTGATGCCGATGCCTGCTCTCTGCGCTGTATAACGCCCAATAGCCATATCACTGGAAAAGATACTGTCAAGAGTGTCATCACTATCAACAAGAACACAACTTGCAAACTGACGCACTGGTGTCCTGACCCCAGCCATAACGGGCGTGGGGATGTTGATCTTGTATAATGATGTTGCATCATAATATCTCCTTACATAGTACATTCTAGAATCTTTTGGATAGCGAGCAAAAAGTGTCGCTGCGATCATCATATACATGAATTGCGGAGTTTCAAATATTTGTCCCGAACTACGATCCTGTACAACATACTTGTCAATAATTTGACGTAGTCCTGCATAGGTAAAGTTTTCATCACGATTGTGATTAATATAACTATCTAGTTTAGTAATTTCTTCATCTGTGTAATATTCAAGAAACTCCGGATCATAAACACCTCTCTTGATGTTTAAGTCAATCATTTCTTTTAATGTAATTGGTTCGTAACGACCAAACACTTCCTTGTTAACTGTATATGAAAGCAAACGTGCTGCTGCATATTGATAGTTGGGGGTTTCTAAAGAAACTAAATCGCTGGCACTACGAATTAAAATTTCTTGAATTTCTTTTGTACTCATGCCATCATAAAATTGTAAGTTGGCATTCATTTCAATTTGACTACTACTTGTTCCTGCTAATCCTCTACATGCTTCTTCAACTACAAAGTGTATCTTGTCGATGTTAAGATGTTCACGTGTTCCGTCTCTCTTTACGATCATAGTGCCATTAGACATTTTCTCTCCTGTTCTTGCTTATAGGTAATATTTATTGCTTGGGGTGTAATGTGTACGTCTGTTGCGAAACAAGACCTTTGGGTACTTTATTTTTATGCACATGAGTGTATTCATCATAACCAATAATCCGATCGTTTACTTGCAACAAATAATATATTGAGGATTCAGCTGAGCTGTATTTTATATGTATCTCAAAGGCCTCTCCGGAAAAGCGATCAGTTAATTGCAGGGTGTAAGCAATTGCAAGAATCTTCACGAAGGAACAATAATTATTTTCCTCTAAGATTTCCCAAGGTGTAGGCCATGTGTTGCGATCATACGGATCGCATTGAAACTTACAAAGTGGAGCAGATTCATAAAAATCAATTGTAGATTGAATCGGATCATCTGCTGTTTCTAGAGAAAGTCTAAAATCTCTCCAGGCGGACAGTCTTTGCTCATACGTACTGCGAAACATTAGGTTTTGGTTTTTACTCTAAAATAAAAGTCTGCGTCATCATTATTAGTAGAGTTCATCACCATTAGAGCCACTGTGTCAATAGCTGCATCACCGTTCTCGTCAAAGTTTTGAGCAGTGAATTTTAAATTTTCTGCTAATGAGTTATCACCTACATAGTCATAATCATCTGCTATTAAATTTAAATCATTTGTTGGGTCAACTGTTATATGTATTGTTCCTTTTCTAAGAGCCTGTACTTCATTACTTTTATAGATATAATCTATCTCAATTCCTCTCGCAGTGTCTGCTGGGAACTTTACAAGTTTAGTTGGTTCTCCTAGTTCTGTCAACCTAATATATTGAGTAAAGCTGTTTTGTGTAATAACAGGCCCGTGTACTTCTGGTACAAAAGGAACACTAAACAAATACTCTAAGTTATAACCTAAATCTGCTGATCGTTGGAACCAATCGTCTTTACTCAAGTTACCGTAAGTACCAAATCGTAATACTGGGTGCATTGGATTGATGGATGATCCGCCTTCATTGCCCACTGCATAAAACTTATTGCTTGAACTTACGTTGTTAGATCCGTTTTCAATCCATATTGCTTCATTGTCAATATCATTGAAAATACTATTTGAAATAGTATTGTTGCTTGGGCCAGTCAATTGTCCGCTTGATCCTAAGATTGTGTCTACACCAAGATAGAAACCAAAAGCACAATTTCTTAAATTACACTTGTCCCAGTTGTTATTTACAATATCATATTTTGATTTAAAACCATAGGCATGTCCGTTAATACTAATATTTTCAAATATATTTCCTGAACAAGTTACTGCTGTACTTAGTGCGTTTAGTTCTACAGCGTAGTCTGCTGTTGAATATGCATCACCAAGTGCATTACCTGAGCGCCATAGACCTTCAATTGCAATGTTTTTAAATGTACTGTTTACACAGTTAGTTAGATTTAATGCAGGAATATTAGTACCCTCTGTTAGGATTGTAAAATTACTTAGATTAAGATTACGTGCTTGGTTATCAGTACTGGTAGTTGCATCGTTTGCAATGACTTCAGGAGTACTATCTCCATTGATAGTTTTAAAGGTTGCGTCGGGCCAAGTGCTTGAAACAATAACCGTTTTTCCTACACCTGCACCAATTATAGTAGTAAATGGTGGAAGAAATATTGTAGAACTAAGGTTGTATGTACCTGGTTCTAGATATAATTCTACTCTACTTTGAGGATTTGTTTTGTTGGCACTGTTTAGAAACAACTGAAAGATGGCACGTTGAAGTGCATCTGTTTGATCAGTGCCGTCGCCCATGCAATTAAATGCTCTTACGCTGACTCTATCATCAAGTCTTTCCTGTAATGTTCTTATTACAGGAGTTGTTACAGTTGAGCCTGTTTGTATATAAGCTACGTCTGAACGATATGTATAAGTGCTTGCATATTCAAAAAGGTTATCATGTTCTGTTAGGATTTTTGTATTACCTACATATGGTGAACCTTCAGCAACAGAACCATTTCCTATGAAAAGTTCTTGTGCATCAACTGCCCAACCAAACTCGCCACTGGCTAGCTGTGGTAATCCTGAACCTTGATTTTTACGTCCTCGACGTATTTGTATACGGCTAATTTGTACTACGGCCACGGGTTTCTCCTACGCTTATTTTATATATTTATGCGTAGTTCTCGTAATAGCTGTAAACCCTGTTGTACCATTCGTGTCGCCATTCATCGTATTCATGCGGCCAAAGATCAAACTGTTGGTAAGTTTCACCGCCTAAAACGCTGGCATGATCGCCTCTACTGCACATAAAAACGTGTCCTTCACGTATATCTGTGCCGTGTACTGCGTTGTGTGCTTCTGCATATGCTACCATTTGTAAGTAGTAGTCTACTACCCACTCTTGCTTCTTGGGCTTATTGGTTTGTTTAAAGTCCATAATGCAAGCATTGCCTTTGTATAAACCTACAAGGTCAGTGGTACCTGCATAAAGTTGCGGAACATAAAGATTTACTTCACTACCCCAAATTTCGTTCACATGAGCAAGGGCATTCTCACGCACTTGTTCTGCCATTCGATGTGCTTTGATAGCAAAGGGATTGCTGCCAGGTGTAGGCCAAACACCGGTATCTATATAGTCTTCGAGATACTTGTGCATGCGGGTACCCACACCAGCAGCTTCTGTTACAATTTCTTGTGCTTTAGTTTCACCTACTCGCTTACGCCATGCTATTAGATGTGTCTTATCTTTAGTAGCGTCAAGGATAGTAGTTACACTTGCGACAGCCGAGCCATCAGGAGTTAAATATCTTCTTTTACCGTTAACTTCAGTTCTTGATATTTTTTCGTATACGTACTTGCTAGTTATTAATGTCATACTCTTAATATAACACCTACTAGCAAGTTTGTCAAGTGATTTTTAACGGCAAACTTTACGATCAACGTATGCGCGATAATATCCATCCCACTCTCTTACGTAGTAACATCTTACTATACGATCGTGATATACAACAGGAGGAGACTGCTGTACTATTACTGGACGTTGTTGATCCATGCTTTGACCAACTGAGCTTCCAACCAATGCTCCTGCTACTGCACCTACTGCGGAACCTGCTGCTCCGCCGCCTAGTGCTCGTCCAACAGCATAGCCACCGATTGCTCCGACACCAGTTCCAACTGTTTGATTAGGTCCGCTGGCGCAACCGCCTAACATTGCTATTGCGAGTAAACCTGCTATTGCTAAGATTTTTTTCATAATGAACTCTCCTTGAGTATCAATGACAGATCTGTCATGCTTTTAATATAGCATCACATTGCGGATAAGTCAACCGCATTTTTGGCCATCTTATTAACTGCATCGGGTTTTGGTTCCCCTGTTGCGGGTAAATCGTCCATTTCGTCTGACTTCAATTCAATATTTTCTTTATCGAAGTTAGTTATGATTGTTTTGAAGCGTGGGTCACTATCATATGCTGCTTTGAACCCATCAAAGGTAAAGTTGCCTTTACCCATATTTTGCATGAGTTTGTCTAGTTTTTGGATTGATAGTTTGAACTTCCCACTGTCTTTCAAGTGGGAAAGTATTTGGAATATTGTATTAGAGTCTGCGGACTCTGTTACTTTTTTTTTGAATTGCTGCGGTCAATGCTTTCACGTTTTGCACGACCTAGTTCTTCATCGCCGCCTGCTGCGGGTTCAGCAGCAGCAAAATCTTCATCGCCGCCTAGTTCAGCATCTGGCTCGTCCGCTGGCATTTCACCGTCTACTGTTGGCTCCATTGCTGGTTCAGCCCCCATTGGCTCTACTGGTTCGGCTTCGCCAGTTAGCAAGCCAACACCTTGAATTAGTGTAACGCGAGTTGCTTCCATTGCGCTGTACAATGCTTCTAGTGCTGGCTTAACTGAAGATGTAAATGCTTCAGCTTGTGCGCTGCCCATTTCATCACGGATAGCATCTGCTAGTTCAAGCATTGATTCTGTTTGCATTTCAGCAGTGTCTTCCATCCAGCCAGTAACACGATCAACCATGTCCTTAGCAGCCATTACTAGCTCTGCCTTGTCTTCTTCACCTTCGTTTACTTGGCGAATAGCTTCATCAATTGCTTCTGCAACAGAATCACGCTCGCCAATTGCAGCGTTTAGAACATCCAAAAATAGCTTGTTCTTTTGATAGTCTTCTGTTGTTGTGGTATTGAAACTTTCACTAGTTTGCATTTGGCTAAGTCGTGTACGTATCTTATTACGCACATCTTGCAATTGCTCCGTAGTAAATTTCTCTACATCAATTCTTGCGCCAAAGCGGGATGCTAGGCTTTCGTTTAGCTTTTTAGCTGTTACTGGTTTTGTAAATTCTCTAATGTTCATTGTTGATCTTCCCAAATGACTGCTTATATGTTATTTATCGATTAGAATATAAATCTATCTAAATCGCCCTTAAGAACTTTTGATCTAGCAATAGAAATATCTAGCCTATGTAGCCTAGATTCCAAAACTGAAAAATCATTAGTTTTATTCATTCTATGTCTGTAAAAAATAGCATCATTATAATGCTTTAATAGCTCATTGTCTGTAAAAAGTATACGATCTGTTGCATTTATACCTTGTGCTAGGCTCTTAGCAAGTGCAAGGGCAGATATCTTAAAGTTAGTTGTTGCGACTCGTGAATTTGTTGCAACATCATAAATTTGATATCCTTTTGAATTCTTACGGATAGCATAGTTTTTAATGCGTATACTATTGCCCTTTTGATAAGGCAGTATAGCTCTAGTAGTTTCTAACCCAGAATCTATTAAATTTAGTAAGTCGTCAGCTACAGAATCATAGTTCATTTTTTTTCACCAATATGTTCCCGTTATGTACTATCTTACTTATAAGGCTCTTCCTTACAAGGTTAGTGATTATGAATCGTTCACGCTCGTTATAGCTATTCAACGGCGCAAGGTCATCCATGCTTTCTAGTATAGCACGTTCTTCATTAGTTGTAAAGACCTCAAATCCTTTGATTAGATCATTTATTTTCATAACTGTTTAACCATAACTTTGTCACCAGGCTTAATACCTCTGTCTACAGTGCCTTTTACGTTGACATCAAGTGTTAGTTGACCGCGTTCGTCTTTGGTGATAGCACCTGGTTTGTTTGGATCTTTAGGAACTACTGTTTGAATCTTTGTTTTTGGATCTACCAGTGTTGTTTGCTTTTCGTCATCAGCCATGATCTGCAAGATTGCGCTTTGTTCTGTTATGATTTCATTTATTTTCATGTTGCTGTCCTATTGTAATTACTTAATACTGAGTCTATCATCTTGTGCTTTTGTTATTAGAGCAAATAACTTATCCAATGCGCCGTCATTACGCAGCATTTTAAATGCTAGATTTTCAGGACCAAATTCTCCATTAGCAGCAAGTCCTGCTGCTCGCATGTCTTTGACTTTGGCTTTAACTCTTTCCATCTTATCAGTATCTCTGCTCTTGATGGCTTGTTCGATTTCGTGTTTTAAAAATTCATACTTGTGTTGCGTATTAGTTGCGTCTGGCTTCACTACAATAGGCTTGGGTTGTTTGATCCAAGTGTCTTTTAACAAGCTGTAGATGCCGTTGCTCACATGTGGTTGACCTAACTCTTGTACGTACACTTCAACAGCTACGCCTCGCATGCTAATATCATGCTGATCATTGAACAGGCTCTTCTTAGCAAGGAATAGCTCTTTTAATGGAGCATAGCACTTACTACGCTCATCTACCACTAGGTGTAGATCAATATCACTCTTTTTGTTGTAATTGAAACTTGCATTACTTCCACTGATAGTAATGTCTTCTAATTGTAGGTCGGGTATGTTGATGAATTTAACAAAGGCTTTAGCAACCAATAAGAGATGATATTCAACTTCTCTTCTGAGGTTGTTGTCGTACCAAAGTTTGGGATTTAGTTCGTTATGAGTTTTGACTAAATCGTCTAATGAAACTTCAGATATAAAAAATTCACGTAATAACATAGTAATGTTATTTAGCGTGATTTTAGAACTTCATTATTATTACGACGATTGTGGAAAGCAGGCCTGCAACTATAGTTGCAGTTGCACCGATGAGCACTTTAATAAGACTGGTTTGGCCCAAACGCATGTCTTCGTGCATTTCTTCCATCTTCTTCTCTACGTTAGTTAAACGACCATCTAGCTGCTCATAGCGGAGAGCGCACAAATCAACATGTGCTTCTAAACTTTCTTTTTCTAATTTTGTTGTTGTCGACATCTATTATTTCTCTCCGTTAATTTACGACAGGAAAAAGCCTTTTCGTTGGACCTTAAAAATAAATGCCTAAGTGTTTTTATTGTAGTATTATTTATAAGAGCTAGGTGTATAATTAATCTACGCACTTAAAAATTGTATTTTTAGATTGCTTGTTCTTTGTATCAAAGACACAATCTTTTAATG
>Ga0194048_10001380_pt1 | contig 12081 bp, 13 predicted proteins | sample JunL225m_MetaG_FD_161685 | JGI IMG/M metagenome (GOLD analysis project Ga0194048, IMG submission 161685) | Anoxic zone freshwater microbial communities from boreal shield lake in IISD Experimental Lakes Area, Ontario, Canada - Jun2016-L222-5m | ecosystem: Environmental > Aquatic > Freshwater >...
ATCGCAATCGTGCCCTCAGCAGCGGGGCTCGCACCCTTGCTCAACGAAAGCGGGGACTCAGTTGAACGGCTGCGCATGCGCACTATGCACCTCACATGCGCGGTGGGTATCAGTGGTGTGTGTCAGGTCAGCATCCCGCTCAAAAACAGCGCTGGTGTGCCGGTCGGGGTATCGTTCATTGGCCCTGCCGGTAGCGACCTCGCCTTGATTCGGCTGGCCACTGCGCTGTCAAGTACCCTATCCGCTTAACTAGCGAGAACGCGTAGAATCTCTCCTTCGTCTTGCATGATCGCATCGGCTAACTCCATCTGACGCTTAATCGCTAGCGTCTCTTCTCGGGCCGACATGAGGTTTGACGGGCTCTTGGGTATGCTTTTGGGTATGTATAAATAAAAAGCGCCCCGAGGGGCGCATATTCATTGACTACATGGCGGACAGAGGGGGATTCGAACCCCCGATACGCTATGAACGTATACACGCTTTCCAGGCGTGCGCCTTCAACCGCTCGGCCACCTGTCCGCTGCCATAACAAGCCCCGCATTCTAACAGAGGCAGGTTGCACGCCCGACCTGCACCATACCCCTGCAGGCTAGGCCGCCGATGCCTATACTAGCTGCCATGTCAGATAGCTCGCTCATTCCAACGCCCCCGGCCTCGCCGACGCCAACCCCCACGCTCGGGCTGCTTTTTATACTCTTCGCCAAAATCGGAGCCACCAGTTTTGGCGGCGGTATCTCGGGTTGGATGTATCGGGACTTTGTTGATCGTTATCACTTTTTGACTGAAGACGAGTTCATGAGTGCGTTGACCATCAGCCAGATCTTGCCGGGCCCTAACGTGGCGAATCTGGCCTTGCATATCGGACACAAGTTGCGCGGCGGCATCGGGGGCCTGGTCTCGGTGATGGCCTTAGTGACGCCTCCAATGATTTTGGCCGTGCTGCTCAGTATCGTGTTACTTGATCTCGGTTCGATCAAGTGGATTCATGACTTTCTAGAGGGCTTAGCGGCGAGCGCTCTAGGTTTGACGGCCTCGATTGGCTTGCGCGGCATCAAGCGTTCGTATCGACTCGGACTTTGGCCGCTCACGCTCAGCGTCTCGGTATTTATTGGGCTTTTTTTGTTGGAGCTGCCGCTCGTGCCTGTCATTTTGGTTTTGGCGCTGGTGGGTCTGGTATGTGCGCATTTTCAGCAAACCCGTATGAAGCGCTGACTGCCAGATGAAAACCTCAAATATTTATCTAGATTTAATCGCGGTGTTTGCCCCGTTATCGCTGATTTCGGTCGGCGGCGGGCAAAGCGTGGTGGGTGATATGCATCTGCAAGCGGTCGATATCTATCATTGGCTCACACACGCGCAATTTATCGATCTGTTTGCGATCTCACGTGCCGCACCCGGGCCCGGGGCGCTGTTGGCCACGCTGATCGGTTGGCAAGTCAGTGGTTGGCAAGGTGCGCTTGTCGCCTCATTGGCTTTGTTTGGGCCGTCAACCGTGCTGGCATATTTTGTGACACGCGCTTGGCATAAAAGTCATGACCAGCCGTGGACCACTCTTGTACAAAACGCGCTCGCCCCCCTGGCCTCGGGGCTATTACTGACGAGTGCGATCATCATCTTGCGCTCAACGTCTGGTGGCGTCACGCCATGGTTACTTGCCGCAGTCTCTGCAGGTATCTTTTGGCGCTTTAAAAAACTCAATCCACTCATCGTGCTTTGCGCAGGTGGATTCGGTTTGGTTGCAGCGCGCTTATGGTTTTAAATTTATTTATTTAACGACAACATCCGTTGCACGTAGCGTGCAATCGTGTCCACTTCAAGATTGACCCGTTGACCCACCTTCAGATGCTGCAAGGTTGTTACCGCGATCGTATGCGGGATCAGATTGATACTAAAGCGCGTACCGCCAGCGACATCTTCAACGCGGTTGACCGTCAGGCTCACGCCATTGACGGTGATGGAGCCTTTGTACGCCAAAAATGCGGCAAGCGTAGCTGGGGCTTGTACGACTAGCTCCCACGACTCACCAACAGGTTCAAACTTGACCACTTCGCCCAAGCCATCAACATGCCCCGAGACCAAATGCCCACCGATCTGATCACCGATGCGTAGTGATTTTTCTAGATTCACAGGGCCTAAGGCGTCAAGGCCCATGGTCAAGCGCAAACTTTCACGCGAGACATCCACCGAAAAACCATCAGCGTGTTTTGTGACCACGGTCATGCAAGCGCCTTGGATCGCGATCGAATCACCCAACCCCACATCTGACAAATCTAAGCCGCCTGCGTGAATGTTAATGTGCACGCCGGTAGCAGCCTTGTCACCTGCAAAGGGCTCAATACGTTGAATCTGACCAACAGCGGCGACGATCCCGGTGAACATACTATTAAACCTCGTCTACATTACTTTCGATTAAGTGAATGCTTTGCATCAACGCGCGCCAGCTTTCGGGCAAGCGCGCTCGTACTCTAATGTCTGCACCGAGTTGTTTGACATCGGTAAATTCAAAACGCTTCACGCCATCAAGCTTGGTCAGCACGGGCAACTGCGCCATGCTTCTGCCTTCGCCCAATAAGATCGGCGCCATGTACACCAACAATTCGTCGACACAATTGGCCTCAAGCAAGGCACCATTTAACCCAGAGCCTGCTTCGCAATGAACTTCATTATGGCCCTCGGCCGCTAACCATTGCATCATCGCGCGCATGTCAATGCGACGACGCACCTCGCCCGCCTGAACCCCAATAGCCTCGGGCACACAAACCACCTGCACACCACGCGCTGCCAAGCGTGCGGTTTTCTCTGGCTTGTCATCACCGACAAACACAAAGGCCTCACCGCCTGCGAGCACCGCCGCGTCTTCATTAATTTCAAAGCCTGGATCAATCACCGCGCGCTTAGGTTGACGCGGCGTACTCACATGGCGCACATTCATTTTTGGATTATCTGCACGGATCGTGCCAATGCCCGTCAAGACCACACAACTGCGCGCCCGCCAGTGATGACCGTCTGCGCGCGCTTCAGGCCCAGTGATCCACTGCGACACACCATTAAGTAAGGCGGTACGACCATCAAGCGATGCAGCAGTTTTCATCCACACGTAAGGCAAGCCACGCGTCATGCGCGAAACAAAACCCGGATTCAATTCAAGCGCCTGATCGGCGCAAACCCCGACATTGACTTCAATACCCGCCTCGCGCAAGCCACGCATACCGCGACCTGCCACGCTTGGATTCGGATCAAAATGCGCAAACACAACACGCTTAGGCTTAGCGGCAATTAAGGCATCTACACAAGGCGGTGTGCGACCATGATGACTACAGGGTTCGAGTGTGATGTACACCGTCGCGCCGTGGGCGTTAAAGCCTTTGGCCACCATGTCGTTTAACGCCATGATTTCAGCGTGATGACTACCGACGACTTGCGTGGCGCCACTGCCCAATACTTGCCCTTCGCGAACAATCACACAGCCGACACGCGGGTTAGGCGAAGGTACATACAACGCGCCTTCGGCCAAAGCAAGCGCCTGACGCATAAAGAAAACGTCTTGATCAGGGTTACGCGTATCAATCCCGCGTGGATAAGGCTGATTCATGTTTTGCGTCGCAGCGGTGGGCCCTGCATTTCACGAATAGCCGCGACGAACTCGCCAATATCCTCAAAACTTCTATAAACAGAAGCAAAGCGTACGTAGGCCACTTTGTCTAGTTTTTTAAGTTCGGCCATGACAAGCTCACCCAAAAATTCGGTAGAAACTTCGCGCTCACCGCTTGTCAATAATTTATCTTCAATACGCATGACGACCGCGTCGACTTCTTCAGTACTGATCGGGCGTTTGCGCAAGGCAAGCGATAAGCTCGCGCGCAATTTGCTGGCCTCGTAATCATGCCGACTACCGTTACGTTTGACCACCGAGGGCATTGAAAGCTCGGGACGCTCGTAGGTTGTGAAACGACGATCGCAATCTACGCAACGTCGACGACGGCGAATAAAATCGCCTTCATCGGCCCCGCGTGAGTCGACCACCTGCGTATCGGGATGCCCGCAAAAGGGACACTTCATTCGATGCCTTGGTTAAGAAACAAGGCAAGCAGCCTTCAGCCGCTTGCTGATTATCGGTAAACCGGAAAGCCCGCGGTCAACGCATTGACGCGCGCACGCACGGATGCAATGTTGGCTTCGTCGCGCGGATTATCCAGAACGTCTGCAATCAAGTTACCCGTGAGTTCAGCCTCAGCTTCTTTAAAGCCGCGGGTGGTCATCGCAGGGGTTCCTAAACGGATACCGCTTGTCACAAAAGGTTTTTCTGGATCATTAGGAATCGCATTTTTGTTGACAGTAATGTGCGCCTGTCCCAATGCGGCTTCAGTTTCTTTGCCCGTTACGCCCTTGGCGCGCAGATCAACCAGCATCACATGGCTTTCAGTGTGACCAGACACAATGCGCAAACCGCGCTTGACTAAAGTCTGTGCCAAGACCTGGGCATTTTTAACCACTTGGGCTGCATACGCTTTAAATTCAGGCGTTGAAGCCTCGTGAAACGCGACGGCCTTGGCGGCAATCACATGCATTAGCGGACCGCCCTGAATGCCCGGGAATATCGCCGAGTTCACCGCTTTTTCGTGTTCGGCTTTCATCATGATCACACCCCCACGCGGGCCACGTAAAGACTTGTGCGTCGTCGAGGTCACAAAGTCTGCGTGCGGGACTGGGTTAGGATAAGCACCACCCGCCACGAGACCCGAGTAGTGCGCGACGTCAACCAGCAACAGTGCGCCGTTGTCTTTGGCGATGCGCGCAAAACGCTCAAAATCCATACGCAACGAATACGCCGATGCGCCCGCCACAATCAATTTTGGTTTATGCGCTTTGGCGAGTTGCTCGACTTTTTCGTAATCGAGCACTTCGTTCGCGTCTAACCCGTATTGATGAAAGTTATACAGCTTGCCCGACGCATTCACACTCGCGCCATGCGTTAAGTGACCACCTTCAGCCAAGCTCATTCCCAACACCGTGTCGCCCGGCTTTAAGCACGCCAGATACACGGCCTGATTCGCTTGCGAGCCTGAGTTTGGTTGCACATTGGCCGCCTCGGCGCCAAATAAGGCTTTTAAACGGTCAATCGCCAGTTGTTCGACGATATCCACATACTCACAACCACCGTAATAACGTTTGCCGGGATAACCTTCGGCATATTTATTTGTCATTTGACTACCCTGCGCCTGCATCACAGCGGGGCTGGCATAGTTTTCAGAGGCAATCAGCTCAATGTGTTGCTCTTGCCGAGTGTCTTCTTGTTGAATGGCGGCCCAAACGGCCGGGTCAACGCGATCAAGGGTCAATTTACGGTCAAACATAAGATTCCTAGCAAACAGGCAAATTTGGATGGCTATAGTGTACTGTGCCTAGCCTTGTCTCGTGGGAGAGACTGGGTCAGACAAGTCTGTTCGACCCGCAACAGGCTTTGCGATGCCTCCCGCGTCTGGTTAATTGAGCGTCACGCGCGCAAACTTGCGCTTGCCGACTTGAATCACGTAGGTACCTGCAGCAAGCTGCAGACCCTTGTCCTCAACCTTGACGCTATCGATTTTGACCCCCCCCTGCTCAACATTTCGCTGAGCCTCGGCACCCGAGGCCACCAACCCGGCCTCACGCAGCACCTTGAGCACACCCATCGGGGCGCCCCCCAAGGTCATTTCGGGCATGTTCTCTGGAACGGCGCCGTCTCGAAACCGCGCCTCAAAATTGGCGAGTGCGTCCTGCGCCGCTTGCTTTGAGTGGAAGCGAGTAATGATCTCTTGCGCCAGCTGTACTTTGGCGTCGCGTGGGTTACGTCCCGCTTCGGTTTCGGCCCGCAACTTCGCGATATCTTCGAGGCTGTCAAAGGACAGCAACTCAAAATAACGCCACATCAAGGTATCCGAAATTGACATCAATTTACCAAACATCGAATCCGGCTCTTCGCCAATTCCGATGTAATTATTTTTGGATTTCGACATTTTTTCAACGCCATCGGTGCCTTCAAGCAAGGGCATCGTCAACACGCATTGTGGCTCTTGCCCATATTCTTTTTGCAGCTCGCGTCCCACAAGCAGATTGAATTTTTGATCGGTACCACCGAGTTCAAGGTCTGATTTCAGCGCCACGGAGTCGTAGCCTTGCATCAGGGGGTATAAAAATTCGTGCACCGAAATTGGCACACCACCCTTATAGCGTTTAGTGAAATCATCACGCTCCATCATGCGGGCGACGGTGTAACGCGAAGCGAGTTGAATAATGCCACGCGCGCCCAACGGGTCGCACCACTCAGAGTTGTAGCGAATTTCAGTTTTGTCAGGATCAAGCACCAAACTAGCCTGTGCATAGTAGGTTTTAGCGTTTTCGGCGATTTGCTCGCGGGTGAGTGGCGGGCGGGTCGTGTTGCGGCCTGATGGATCCCCAATCATCGAGGTGAAATCACCAATCAAAAAGATGACCTGATGCCCTAAATCTTGCAACTGACGCATCTTGTTCAGCACGACGGTATGGCCTAAATGAATATCAGGCGCCGTAGGGTCTAAGCCAAGCTTAATTCTCAGCGGAACGCCCGTGGCCTGGCTGCGCGCCAATTTCTGGGCGAATTCGGCTTGAACCAACAACTCGTCACAGCCACGCAGAGTCACGCGCAAATGGGCTTCAGTTTCTTGCGTAATCGTATATTTTTGTATTGACATATCAGAAATAAGCCACTAAATGTATTAAATAGAATAAAAAAAGACTTGCCCGGCCAAATTCGGCTAAAATTGTTGTTTTCTTGCATTGGCGTTGCTCCACATCATACGCAAACCCAATGCAAAGCGTTTCGCGCCCCCAAGTTTAAACGCGACGGGTTGCGAGCACGGCCAAGTTACACAGGATTATCGCCTAATGAGTCAACACAACGACCTAGTCACCGCCAAGGCATTCGCCTCAAGCAGTCTAGGCACGTCTGCACCGCCCGTCGGCGGCTCGCATATCTTGCGTGGCCTGCTGGTAAGCGTTGTCCTGCTACTGTGCATCGGGGCCGCTGCCTTGGGTATGGTTCAACCGGCTCAACCTGAACCCATCCCGCCCGAACAAAGCTTGGTGCAAAACGTATTGCCGTTTCCGCTTGAAGCCAATCCGACACCAGCCGAACACGACGCAACAGCCGTCAACGCCCCCTATGTCACTGAAACGCGCATTCGCTCGGGCGATACGATCGCAACGATTCTAAAACGACTCGACATCGCTGACTCCAGCTTGTCTTCGTATCTGGTCAAAGAACCCAAGGTTCGTTTCGCCAGCAAACTGGTTCCGGGTCGCTCTGTGCAAGCAGCCACCGACCATAACGGTCAACTGAAATGGGTGCGGTATTTTCATACGCCAACGAGCGATTCAATCGGCCAACCCACGGTCAAATTATTACAAATCAACGCAACCGACGACGGGTTTAGCGCTGAAGAACTTGAGCTGCCAAGCGAAGTCCATATTGAAGTCGCCGTCGGCACCATCGAGCGCTCATTGTTTGCAACCACCGATGCGGCCGGCATCCCCGATGGCATCACGATGCAAATAGCCGAAGTGCTAGGAAGCAAAATTGACTTCTTTCGCGGCATTCACCGTGGCGATCAATTTCGCGTCGTCTACGAAAACCGCAGCTTTGAAGGTCGCCCAGCAGGTCCGGGCCGCGTATTGGCAGTTGAGTTTGTCAGTAAAGGCAAGTCCTCGACCGCAGTGTGGTTTAGCCCAGAAGGCCAAGCCGGAAGCTACTACGACCTAGAAGGCGAGAGCTTACGTGGCGCTTTTTTACGCAACTCGATTAAATTCTCGCGCATCAGCTCAACCTTCGGGATGCGCAACCTCACCAATAATCAAGCCTGGTCAGGTCATCACCCCGGCGTTGACTACGCAGCCCCAACTGGCACGCCAATTCATGCGACTGCAGATGGCGTCGTTCAGCTTGCCGGTTGGCACTTTGGTTATGGCAACACCATCATCCTCAAGCATCACAGCAAGATCACCACGCTGTATGGGCACCAAAGCCGTTTTGCTGAAGGCATCACTGTCGGCACAAAGGTCTCGCAAGGCCAACTGATCGGCTATGTCGGTTCAACCGGCTGGTCAACAGGCGCACATCTGCATTACGAATTTCGTGTGGCTGATAAGCCCATTGATCCGTTGTCTGCCACAGCAGCGATGCCAGCCTCGACCCCACTCGAACCAGAGCAACGCGCACAGTTTGCACAAGCCGCCGCGCCCTATCGACAACAGCTCCAAGTGTTGGCCAAGTTTCAGGAATTCGTGCCCGAAATCAGTAGCGTCGCCGTCCGCTAGCTCGGATCGCTGCCTTGAGCGCATCACACTATATTGGATTGATGTCAGGCACAAGCCTCGATGGCGTTGATGCCGTGCTGGCGCAGTTTGATACACAGGGTCGGCCCACTGTCATCGCACGGGCAACAAGTCCGTTTGAACCCGCCCTACGCAACGCCTTATTCTCATTAAACACCTCCGGCCCAGATGAACTTGCGCGCGCAGCACTCGCCGCGAACCAACTCGCAAACGTTTATGCAACGTTAGTCGCACAAACACTCAAACAAGCCCAGCTCGCAGCGCACCAAATCTCGGCAATTGGCGCGCACGGGCAAACCGTTCGGCATCAACCTGCGCTTGGCTACACAATTCAGCTCAATGCACCGGCCCTGCTCGCCGAGCTCACTGGCATTTCGGTCATCGCAGATTTTCGTAGTCGTGACGTGGCGGCAGGCGGACAAGGCGCGCCCCTTGTGCCCGTTTTTCATGCCGGTATTTTTTCGACAAATTACACCCGTGTGATTTTGAATCTGGGTGGCATTGCAAACATTACGATTTTGCGACCTGAGGCAGATCCGGTTGGCTTTGACACAGGGCCTGCAAATGCGCTGATGGATAGTTGGTGCCAATTACATACTCAACAGAGTTTTGATGCTGACGGTGCTTGGGGCGCCCAAGGGTGTGCGCACACACCGTTACTTGAACGCTTAATCTCCTCAGAACCCTGGCTGAAACAACCACCACCAAAATCAACTGGGCGAGATTTGTTCAACTTGGCATGGCTCGAACCGCGTTTGCAATACTGCTTAGGTCGCCTTGAGCCTGGCCAAACGTTAACGCCTCAAGACATCCAGGCAACGCTTTGCCGCTTCACCGTTGAAACGGCTGTGCAATCGATCTTGGCCCAGGCCCCTGAGGTGCAAGAAGTTTTAGTGTGCGGTGGAGGGGCCCATAACCAAGCCTTGCTTCAGGGTTTAAAAGCGGCATTGCCCTGCCCAGTCCTCACCACGGATTCGGCGGGGGTCGGCACACAAGATGTTGAGGCCTTAGCCTTTGCGTGGCTGGCCTGGGCGCATCAACATGGCGTTGCCGCAGGAAACCCCAAGGTCACCGGGGCGCGCGGCGCACGAATTTTAGGCGCCAGTTGGCCCGCTTGAAACAACAAAAAAGCCACGCCCGAGCGTGGCTTTTTGACCTTCAGTGCTTTATACCGAAAACGACGAACCGCAGCCGCAAGTAGTTGAGGCGTTTGGATTGCGGATCACAAATTGTGAACCTTCGATGTCTTCTTTGTAATCGATCTCAGCACCGACCAAATACTGAAAACTCATTGGGTCAACCAGCAAGGCCACGCCATTTTTTTCGAGCGTCGTGTCGTCTTCGTTGACGTCTTCATCAAAGGTGAAGCCATACTGAAAACCCGAACAGCCACCACCCTGCACAAACACGCGCAGTTTGAGGTTTGAATTACCTTCTTCGATCAGCAAATCTTTTACCTTGGCAGCCGCTGAGTCTGTAAACAGAATCGGGGTCGGGGGCGCTTGCAAATCTACGGTTTGTGTGGCGATGCTCATGAGTGACTCCTGTCCCGCAGGACAATACTAAATAGCTAAATAACATGATACTTGACTGCGTTTGTCAACTATACCGCAAGTGCGTGCAGAATTCATAGATCAACCACTTTAGAGGCAAGGACAATATCGCCTGCCAACACCCGTACGGTCACTGATTTCAAGGCAAAACCCTGCGGGACCGCCAACAAGCCTTGTCCCCGCTGAAACTGTGCAAAATCAAGCCGCAAGGGTGCGCGCAACGCTTCGATTTGTGCGGCATTCAGCGCCACACCAGACTCCAGGGCCGACTCAGCGACTAAGGGCTGCAAAACAATCCGTTGCTCAAGCACCTGCGCAGCATCAAGGCAATGGCCCACGCCAACAAACTGCAACATCCCTTCGAATCGTTTAGTATTTTTGCCGCTACGCATCAATAAAACACGGTAGTGCAGACCATCCGTTTGCTTCTGCACATCCAATGCACGGATATCGAGTGAACCTTGAGGGCCAGGCGGCAACAGGTTCTCTAAAAATGCCAACTGATCTTGTTGACGACCAAGTTCAGTTTGCAAGCTTTCAAGCAACTTTTCGAGCTCGGCGCGTGCGGCGCGCTCAATCAACAAGTCACGCTGTGCAACATTGAACTGAGAGTCTGCTTGAGTGCGCTCAGCCTCAAGCGTTTGCCTCTCTTGCAACAGAGCGGCACGCTCGGTGCGCACTTGCAAAGCCAGCGCCTCTGCGTTGGGCTGCTGGGCGATGAATACGCCCAAAGCCACACCTAACGCCAGCAGCAATAAGACCCCGCCAATCAGCGAGGCGAAGGTACGCCTAGCAGTTCTAGCCATCTGCGGCAGGCTTAAGGCAGGATCGCGACTTGGTTTAAGCCCACGCTTTCGGGTAGACCAAACATTAAATTCATATTTTGAATGGCTTGGCCTGAAGCACCTTTCACCAGGTTGTCTTGCACCACCAAAATAATCAAGCGGTCACCGTTACCCGGGCGCTGCAGCGCGATGCGCAGTGTGTTTGATGCGCGCACTGAGCGCGTGTCTGGCTGGCTTCCAAAGGGCATCACATCAATGAACGTTTCGTTGGCATAGCGGGCCTCAAAAAGCGCCTGAAAATCAACCCCGCGCGCCTCGGGCAAGATACGTGCGTAAATGGTGCTAAACATGCCACGGATCATCGGCACCAAGTGCGGCACAAAGGTCAGCCCCACCGGCCCACCCGCCAGGCGCTGCAACTGTTCGTCAATCTCAACCTGATGACGATGCCCCGCCACGCCATACGCTTTGAAGTTATCGCTGGCTTCAGACAATAGGCTACCCACTTCCGCCTTACGGCCAGCCCCACTGACACCCGACTTGCAATCAGCGATCAGATCCGAAGTGTCGATCAAAGGCTTGCCACCCAGTAGTGGCGCCAAACCTAGCAGTACGGTCGTGGGATAGCAGCCAGGATTACCCACCACGCGAGCCTTGGCCACTGCGGCACGATTGAGCTCAACCACCCCATAGACAGATTCTTTAAGAATCTCTGGGCAGGTATGCGGGATTTTGTACCACTTTTCAAAGGCCTTGATATCTTGCAAACGGAAGTCGGCCGCTAAATCGATGAGCTTGACACCAGCAGCCAGAAGCTCGGGCGCTTGGGCCATCGCGACGCCGTGAGGTGTCGCAAAGAATACGACGTCACACTCTGTTAACGGCGCTTTATCAGGCGCTGAAAATGCCAATTTGACATGCCCCCGCAAGTTGGGAAACATGTTGGCCACGGGCATGCCATCTTCTTGGCGCGACGTAATGGCCGTCAGCTCAACGTTCGGATGTTGCGACAGAATACGCAAGAGCTCAACACCGGTATAACCCGTGCCGCCCACAATCCCTACCTTGATCCGTTTTGCTAAAGCTTGTGTCATGTCCAGACCCCTGATTCTAAGTCGGCCGGCGTACAACGCAGCCGGCACCCTGTGGCAAATATTATCCCATGCACACGTAAGAGAAAAAAAAGACCGCTTGCGCGGTCTTTTTGCACTGGGGCCAAATGCAGCCCCGGGCAGATCGATCAGCGCTTGCTGAACTGTTTCCGACGACGTGCTTTGTGGAAACCAACTTTCTTACGCTCGACTTCACGTGCATCGCGCGTAACCAACCCTGCTTTAGACAGTGAAGGCTTTAACGTTGCATCATAATCAATCAGTGCACGAGTAATACCGTGA
>Ga0194048_10001383_pt1 | contig 12058 bp, 23 predicted proteins | sample JunL225m_MetaG_FD_161685 | JGI IMG/M metagenome (GOLD analysis project Ga0194048, IMG submission 161685) | Anoxic zone freshwater microbial communities from boreal shield lake in IISD Experimental Lakes Area, Ontario, Canada - Jun2016-L222-5m | ecosystem: Environmental > Aquatic > Freshwater >...
GTCTACGACAACGCGGGCGTGCTTGGGGAGCTACCAGTCGGCACCGGAGTTGCGACGGCACTGGCGGTCAACGTGGGCAGCGCAGGGGCGTTCCTGACATCGGCTGTAACCTCCATCACCGGCACGGCGAACGAAATCACCGTGACCGGCACGACGACGCCGACGCTCTCGCTACCCTCGGCGCTGACCTTCACCGGCAAGACGGTAACGGGCGGGACGTTCACTGGCGGCGAATTCAACGGCACCCTCGGCGCGACCACGCCGAGCACGGTTGCGGGGACGACCGGGACGTTTAGCGGTGAGCTATCCACCACCGGAGCTAGTTCCATCATCTACACCAATGGAGCGAGCGCACACATCTACACCAATGGATTGAGCGCCGCAATTTTCGCCAACGGCACGAACGGATACATAGCCACGCTCGGCACGAACGGATACATCGCGACATTCGGAACGGGCGGCTACATCCAAACCCGCAGCACGTTCAAGCTCAACGCCGGCACCTTCACAACCACACTCTCGCACGCGCCGACCGCCGACCGCGCCATCGCGTTCCCCGACGCAGCAGGCACGCTCGCGCTCGTCAGCGGCAACCTCGGCACGCCCACGCTAGTCGGCACGAACATCACCGGCACCGCCGCGAGCCTCACGGCAGGCAACGTGACGACCAACGCCAACCTGACCGGCCACGTCACCAGCGTTGGCAACGCAGCCGTGCTTGGCAGCTTCACCATGGCGCAACTCAGCGCCGCAGTGAGCGACGGCGACCCGGCGTATGTCGGCGCGGCGAATACGTTCACGACCGGGCAGACCATTTCCGCGACCACCAGCCTACTCCTCGGCACCGCAGGCAGCGCCGTGGGCAACGTGGGCTTCAAAAACGCCACCTCGGGCACCACGACGCTTGCGCCTGCCGCTGGCGCGCTCGGCACGGGCACGGTTACGCTGCCGCTGAGTGGCACGCTGGCGACGCTGGATGGCACGGAGACGCTGACGAATAAGAGCATCGGCGCGACGCAGCTTACCGGCACCATTGCCGACGCGCGCAACACGGTGAGCAACAGCACGACGACGACGATGGCGAACCTCACGACCGTTGGGGCGTTGGGTGCGGGCACCTTCACGACGATATGGAAGTCCACGACGGCGTTCGCGACGCCCGGTGCGCTATCGGCGACAGAGGTAAACCTTTACGCATCCACGGTAAGCGGCGGAAGCCTCGGGGGCTTCGGCACAACAAATGACGTGACGCTGCGCAATCGCGCGGGCACGGTTTGCCTCGGCGTCGGGCCGAACACCACGACCGTCAACATTCCTGGCACGCTGACGGTTGGTAGCACGATCAATTCGGGCGGGTTCATCCAGTTTCAAGGCGGCGGCGGCGCGGATGTGACTGTGACGGGCGGAAGCAAGTTCCGGGTCGGAACACAAACCAGCGCCGTGGCGAGCATGGAGTCGCAGAGCACGGGCGAGCAACTGCGGCTGCAATATTCTTCCACACAGTTTGTCAGCTTCACGGTCGGCTCGACCGGCACGCTGACGCTTGGCGGCACTGGCACTAACAACTGACTGGCGGTTTCCGGCACCCTCGCCGTGACCGGCGCGAGCACGCTGACGGGGCTTCTCACAGCTAACGGAGGAATCACGTTAGGAGATGCGCAGAACATCGCTTTCAACACGACGACCGGAACGAAGATAGGCGCGGCAACAACGCAGAAACTCAGCTTCTGGAATGCGACGCCAATCGTTCAGCCGACAACGGCAGTTTCCAGCGCAACCGTTGCAAGCCCCGGCGGGGGGTCAGTTATAAAAACGGACGACACGTTTGACGGCTACACGATTGCACAAGTAGTCAAAGCGCTGCGAAACGCCGGACTCTTAGCCTAACCCACAACCCACAAACCCATGAAATCACTGTTTGAAATCCAAACCGAATCCGGACAACTCTGGTTGGACATCTCCGCACATTTCGCCGCCAAGGATGAGACCATCGCCACGCTCACCGCCGATCGGGACGCGCTGAAAAAGACCATCGCGGACTTCGTGGCCGCAGACGACGCGGGCAAGGCGCAGATGCTCGCGGACGCTGCCAAGAGTGCCGATGAAAAGGAGTGCGACGCGGCGCAGGCCAAGCTCGACGCGGCACAGGCTGAGGTTGTCGAGGCGCAGGCTGAACTCACCGCAGCGGTGGAGAAAGTTGAGGCGAAGAAGTGACCGAACTGGACGGCCAAGCCGAACTTGAAAAACTGCGCGACGAATCCCGACACCGTGTAGCGATGGACACCGCGACGACACGCGATGCCGTCATGCGGGTCGAGCGTCACATCTCCGCCATCCAGCTCCAGATGGCGCAATTCGAGCAACTGCGTTCGCTGCCTGACCGTGTAGCGAAACTTGAACTGTCAGGCGCGAAGCTGTGGGGCGGAATCATCACGGCTCAGGTTATCGTCGGGGCCATTTTCACAGTCATCGCGACACTCATCAAACACCCATGAAAAACGCACTCACCATCCTCGGCGGAATCCTTTCCGCGCTCGGCCCTGTATTCATCCACGCCGCAGCCAACTCAACAATGTGGTGGCTCGGCATGAGCTTCGCCGCCGTCGGCCCAGTGCTCATAGGCTCACGTGGATGCTTTGATTCTACACCAACCAACCCCAACGCATGAAAAAGCAACTCATCATCATCGCCGTCCTCGCAACCATCATCAACGCCCTCGCCGGTTGCGCGGGCACCGACTGGCCCGGCGTGCGCCGTGACGCCGTGGCCATCCTCGGCAAAGTAGCCGTGGCGGAACTGCGCGGCCTCGTCGCCGACAACCTCGGCAGCGACTACGGGCACGCCGCAGCGCAGGCCGCGTGGGGCGCGGTGGACGTTGCCGACATTGGGCAGCTTGTGCGCAGCGCGACGGGGCATCCCGCAGCCGCACGCGCGGTGGAAACCATCGCAGCCGAGGCGCTGGCGACGCACCGCGTGAGCAAGGCGACGGTGATTAACGCGGTGGCATCGGCACTCAGCGAGGCGGCGTTTGCCGGGGGCAAGTGAGCCTTGACGCTGACAACGTAAAGCAGTTCCAACGCGCCGTTGGAGCGGATCCAGACGGCATCTTTGGCCCTGCGACGCTCAACCTCGGACTGGCGTGGATAGCCGCGCACGGCGGGACGGAAGCGCCGGAGCCTACCGCACCCGCGCAGCCGCCCACGGGCCTGCTAGACGCGCGCAGCGAGGCGACCATCGCGACGCTCCACCCGCAGGTGCAACAGCCCTTCCGCGACCTGCTACGCTCAATCAACGCCGCAGTCGCGCCGGCCATTGGCAAGTGGATCTCCGGCTACCGTGGCGAGGCCGAGCAGAACGAAGCCGTAGCCAACGGCGCGAGCAAGGCACCTTGGCCGCACTCCGCGCACAACGGCGGCGGCGGTAAAGTCGGCTTCGCGTGCGACATCGGCTTTTTCTCGCCAAGTGGCACCTACCTGGACGAGGGGCCGCAATACGACGTGGCAGGGCAGCTCGCTCGAGCCGCTGGCTTTCATTGGGGCGCTGACTTCGGTGATCGCCCGCACATTTGCCTGCGTCCGCCAAGCCTGCGCGCGATGGGCGAAACGCAGTTCATCAACCAGCTCATCTACCGCGTGAACAACGGCCTCGCCGTTTGGCCGTGAACTTCGCCGGAGCAATGGGCATCCTTGTCGTGTTCATCCTCGCCGGCATCGTCGTGATTTGCGCGGGCATTGGCGGGAAGCGGTAATCGTTTTCGCTGAGAGGCTGCGACTTGTAAGCGTTTTACCAGCGCGGTAATTGAATATTCACTAAACTCGGAGCGGACGATACACCGGCCAAGTTTAGCGTCCGCGTGGAACAATTCTGCGCTCTCGACCAGCGGGACGGGCCGCGTGCCTCATCTGGCGGACTCCGCAGGGTACCGTTAGCAAGGCTATCCCAAGCGCGCTGAATGGAGAGCGCAAATTCATTCCGGCGCGTGGCCTGCCATGCGCCGCTCCTGCGGAGACACGGGCCGCACAGCGCGCGAGCAGGCGCGGCACTTCCGCGCCCGCTTGTCAGGCACGCCCGTCGCGCCGTGGGCTGCGTAGCCGCACGGCACCAGGTGCATCGGGCCGCTCATGCCGGTGACTACGTGTGCGCGTTCCCCGGCCCTAAATCGTAACCAGTTCGGTGTGCTCATAGGCCGCACGTTGCAGCGCAGCGCCCGCGCTGGCAAGGAAGAAATATTTTAGATTTAATTGACACGAGCGCGGCGGTGATTTATTGGTGCGGAAATGAAGATGCGCCCACGAAATGAAAAAGCAAAAATCGCCGAGCTTGTAAGCGGCGCTCCCGCTGACAGCCATGCCCGGCGTCAGCATCATTCGCTGGTTATCCTGCGCTTTCGTCGGATCGGGAAGAATCGCCTTCGCTCGCTCGACGGACGTTGGACCCTGATACAGTCGTCGCCACGGAGCGGCAGGGAGCACGCCGTGTGGTGCATATACGACGCCACGACCAATCGCGCCGCCGACATCGGGACTTGGGGGCAATGTCGTTCGACGGCACTGCAACGCCTCAAATCAGAGGCGCAGGCGCACGCACAGGCCGCACCTCGCGCACAGTGCGGGCAAGCTCGCGCTCGATGAGCGCATTGCCAGCATCCACGCGCAGCCTATCCTCGGCCAGCGCACGCTCGAACGCGAGGCGCGCGGAGGCGTCCCGTTGCTCGATAGTGTCGGCGGAGAGTTGCATTGTCATAGGGCAAGCAGATTTTGCGATGGTAGTCAATCCAAAAATGTAATAGTGCAACCCGGCGCTGCCTTGTCATAGCTGCGCGAGGACTGCAAATTCACAGAAGATGCCTCCACGTATTTCCGGCTGTAATTTGTTTGACGTTGGACTCAGTAATTCTGAACCGTGCTGCTACGATTCTCCTCTTGATTCCGCGTGAGCGCATTCCGCGAATCTCGCGCACGTTTTCATCCGTCAACTTCGCCCTCGGATGCCGCTCGCCTATCCGCACTTCAATCTTTGCATCACGCCCTTTAGCCCGCATGTCTGCATTGTTTGCAATTCTATCGCCGAGGAAAAGATGATGAGGGTTACAGCAGGCCGGAACGTCGCATCGGTGAAGCACGCATAGGTTTTCTGAAATCGGACCATTGCAAATATGCCACGCAACCCTGTGCGCCTTTTGGGTATGCCCACATTCGCGAACCCACACCACACCATACCCCTTCTCATTTTTTGCGGCGGTCCAAAGCCAGCACTTGTCCGGCGTTTCAATCGCTACTTTTTTCCAGAAACGAGTGCGCGTTTTCTCGCTAAGACAGCCCTCGCCATTTTGAGTGCCGCTAGTTTCGCTGGCGACTTGCTGCGTCCGCCCTTCGCTGAAATTTGTTTGTGTGTCATTGTGCATTTTTCATTCTTATCACTGAAGCGGTTCAATGTCAATATAGCCTTTTCCAATCGCGATTTTTCCACTGCCAAAGCTGGAACTCAAAAAGCCATCCCCACTCGGCAGCGCAGCCCTTAAAGCGGACAATATCTCGGTCGAAGATATGCCCGCCTTTTACCTCGACGAGCACCGGCCTTTGGCTTCCTAGCAAACCGGCAGCGCCCATGAAATCCGGCTTGTAAGTCATGCACTTTCCCCACCGTAGCGACATCGGAAACGGCTTGTGATTCGGGTTCGCGGTTTGCCATCGCTGCTCAGTTTTGTTGAGCGCCGGGGCTTCCATGCTACGCACTCGCGGAGCCGTGACGAGCCTTGGCACGTCCGCCCCACGCACAGCAACCGGAGCCGCTGGCGGGGCGCTGGCGAGTGCAGGCGCGGCATTCGCATCGCGCGTACTCTTACTCATGCCGGGAAACATCGCAGCGAGAATCTGCGCGTCGCTGGCTTCACGGCGAATTTGTGCGGCGGTTTTCATGCGAGTCTTGACAAAAGCACAGCAGCGAAATAAAGTCAAAACAAATGAACTGGAAAAAATACATCACCGACCCTTCGACAAAACGCCCCAAGCGCGGCGCAATCAGCCGCATCGCCGCGCTCCTCGGCACGCACTACGGCAACGTGCGCCGGATGTTTGATGGCATCTGGACGCCCACGGACGAGGAGGCGAATGGACTGCGCGCAATCGTGCAGGCACGGACGAATCTCGCGCCGAAAAAGCGCAGCGACGCGGGCAAAAAGCGCGGCGAATACAGGAAAAGAGCGGTGGCAAAATCCGGCGTAGCTGCCCCGCAACTCAAGGGTTTGCGAAGTGCTAAAAAGACTGCACGAAAATTAAATTGAAAAAGATGTTGCGCGATTCGGCGGCGTGCGCTTAAGTGTTTCCCAAGCAAGGCACCCGCCGAGCGAAACCAAAACCAAACCTCATCCCGACAAATGAAAAAAGCAATCATCCTCCCGAACCTCAAAGGCATCATCCGCATCGGAAATGCGGGATACCTCAAATCCAACGGCGGCTCGTATTCCGCTTACACCGCTGGCCACGCGTTCATCGGCGACGCGAAAACCTTCACGCAGGCAGCATCGCTCGTCCGCGCCGCCTAACTCTACCTTGTCGGGTGACGCTCGCCTCGGCAACGGGGCGGGCGATACCCGGCGAGACTCCTGCCATGCCATACACACCAAAGCCCTGCAACTGCGCGGAATGCCGCGCCAATCGCCGACGCAATGCGGCACTCACCATGCACCTAGCGCAGCTGCTCGTCGCAACCGCCGCCGTTGTTGGCTGGCTCATCCTCCGCTCCAAATGAGCAACTCCATCCGAATCAACTCCCGCGCCATCCGGTGCGTCGCCGACGCCGAGGGCGCGACGGAATACGCCATCCGCTGCGCTGGCCGGGATTTCCTCGTGACCGCGCACTCACGCCTAGAGGCTGACATTGCGGTGGAGTATTACCGCGCACCGGAAGCCGACGAATCACAACCCGACCTACTCAAATAATGCCAACATCACCTACCATCGCCGCTCTCGCAGCGGCACTAGTCAAAGCGCAATCCGCAATGGGCGGCGCAAAAAAGGACAGCACAAATCCGCATTTCAAAACGGCCTACGCAGACCTCGCATCCGTCTGGGATGCCTGCCGCGCGCCGCTGGCAAACGCTGGCCTCTCAGTCGTCCAGCTTGTCAGCAGCGAGGGCGCTACTGCAACGGTCGAGACAATCCTCGCGCACTCATCTGGCGAATGGGTGTCCTCGCTGCTCGCCGTGCCACTCACCAAAGTTGACGCGCAGGGGCTAGGCTCCGCAATCACCTACGGACGCCGATATGCCCTCGCCGCCATTGTGGGCGTGTGTCCCGCAGACGACGACGGCGAGGCCGCTGTTGCCCGTCCTACGCAGTTTACGGCGGTGATTACCAAACGCCCCACGCAACCGGCACAGCCCACACAGCGCGCACAAGAGCCTGACGACGTGCCGATGAAGCACTCCGGGGATAAATTCCGCAAACCAACAACACAAACCGCAGAAATCGACGACCTATGAAATACGACAACACCAACCGCATTTCCCTCTGGAAAAACACCAAGAAGGAAACCGAAAAGCATCCTGACTACACCGGAACCGTCAACGTGGACGGAGTGGAGTATTTTGTGGATTGCTGGAAGAAACCGCCGACCGCGCCTGAGCAGGCTCCCGTGCTCTCAGGCAAGGTGAAGCGCAAGGACAAGCAGCCCGCGCAGGCCAGCCGCGAGGAAGACATCTAACCCGCACCCAGCCACCCCGTCGCGTCTCGGCACAGGGCCGGGGCGCGGTGGACGTGGCCGACACACCATGAGCACGCCACTTAAAGCACTTCACATTCGTAAAGACCAAACTCCAGCCATGAGAATCCGAGACGGCCACGCCGCCATGAACGGCGACAAGACCAAATACGACATGCCGAGCAACGGACTTGAAATCATCGCCGATGATGGACGGACACTGTTTGGCGTGTGGCTGGCAAAGGATGGCAGCTTGCGCGTCACGGCGGGACACCATTGCAGGCACGCCGGGAAAGTTTTTCACGACACATTCAAAATCAAACCCATTGCGACAAACCTAATCGAACTTCACCGCGACGAATGCAAATACCTAATCGAACTTCACCGCGACGAATGCAAATGAGCGCCGAAAAATCATCCGAAGAAACCAACCCGCGCGACACCGTGCGCCCCGAGCCGGTGCCTGCCGGTGTAGAGCAGGAGCCGGAATCACCCTTTGCAGGCGCGTCGCAGGTGCCACCGTGGGAGCTCTAAGCCAAACCAACACCATGAAACCAACAACCAAAGAACAACTCCGCGACAACGCCGCTGCAATGCTCGCCTTCGCAGACGGCAAGCCGATTGAGCTTTTTACGCAAGGCGGATGGAGTGAATCCCTACTCACCACAGGAGATGCGCATCTGCTTCTTGATTGCATGGGCCAAGGAAATCACTACCGCCCCAAGCCGCAGCCAGTCTCGCGCCCGTGGAGCAAGCCCGAGGACGTGCCGCTGAATTGCTGGCTGCGTATCCCCAAATACGGAACCATGCACCTAGTCACACAGCTATCTAATGATGGCACTTGGGGACACACCTTAGGTCGTAAGTTTTGGAATGAACTCGGCGAATACGAATACTCCACCGACCGCGTGACGTGGAAGCCCTGCACCGTAGAGGAATAGCCATGCCTGATTTTCCTCACTCAATCAGCGACCGTGATTTTAACGTGACCGCCTCGCAGCTACGCGCCGACGCTAACGACGCCCGCGAGGCGACGCGCGGGGAGGTTACATTTGATGAACTCGACCGGCGATACGCAGACCCTATCAGCCGGGAGGAAATGATTCCGCTGCTAAATTTTATCACCGCATTTTGCGAGGGCCGCAAAGTGTGGTGCTACGAGATGAAAACCCGTCACGGCAGGCCGATGCCCACATGGACGCCTATCGAATCTTGGGACGGGCACTTCCGCCCTGAGTGCCTTTCGCTAGAGTATCGCACCGACAATCCTTTTGCCACTGAGTAGCCAACAAATTTCCCGTGCCATGCACGCAATTCGATGAAATCACTGGTAAGAATGGAACTCAAGCCGATGACGGAGAATTGCGCGGGCTGCACTTACGCAAGCCGGGGAATAACTTTTACAAACTAAACCAATGAGCACAAAAATTGACGAACTATTCGCAACCCTGCGCATCCTAATCGCCGACCAGTCGCGCGACCTCGCGATGGCAATGGCCGAGCTTGCCAACGTCGCCAAGGAGCGGGACAAGGCAGTGAAGAGCCTGAAGGATGCCAGATTCATGCACGCCGCTGGATCGGAGCGGTGGAAGCCGCCGGTTAATGAGCGGATGCGCGAACTATATCGAAGATTGTTTGCGCTCACGGATTCGCGGGACAATGCCCGCCAAAGCCTGCGCGCAGCCGAGCAGGACTTGGCCGAGGTGGAGATCGCGAACAGCGACCTGCGCACCGTCAACGCGCGGCTCGTCGCAGACCTCGCCGCTGCCGTGCAACGCGCCGACACCGCCGAGGAGCTATTTGCTTGTGCTGGACTAAGGGGCCGATACTAACCATGATCACGGCCCTCGCTATATTCAAGCGCACGCACGGCGTCGCAACGCACCGCAAGGCCGGCGCGGGGCATCGCTACCCGTGGGTAGCCTATTTCGAGCGCGTCACGATGAAAGACGGCACAGTGCGATGGTTCAGTGACATCGTAAACGAGTTCTCGTGGGATGCCCTAGAGCGGCGCAACAAATGGGCAGAGGGCGCGGATGAGGAATCGGCGTGTAGAAAATTGGCGTCACTAAACGGCATCCCGTGGCCAGCCGGCGAACCCAAGAAACGCAAAGCGAAACCATGACCACACCCACCGTTGACGAAATCATCGCAGACCTGGAATCGCGCGGCCTAGGCTGGAGACTCGACCACACAGGCCGACTCATCGAAGCCCGCGTGTGGGACTGGCCAACCGTCATTGGCCGCTACCGCCCGCACACGACGGAGCCGCTGGCCAAGATGCTCGCCACAGCCGCATTCCAAGTGGACTGGACGAAATACCCGGTGAAGGCATGAGCACGGACAGCGAAACCAAGGAGCAACTCATCGCCCGCGTGCGGGCTATCTTGCAGGAGTAACTTTATGAATCAGACATACGAACAGTTCCTAGAAAAGAAATCCATCGTCACTGTTCCAACCGGCATTGAATCAGTGCCGAAATTGAATCCAGTTCTTTTTGATTTCCAGCGCGACATTACGCGATGGGCATTGAATCGCGGAAGGGCGGCAATCTTTGCGGGCACCGGACTCGGAAAGACTGCAATGCAGCTAGAGTGCGCGCGTGTTATTGAATCGCATACCAAAAAGCCAGTGCTGATTTTCGCTCCGCTTGCCGTTGCTCCACAAACGGTTGATCAAGCTGCGGAATTGCTAAAATACCACGTCATATTTGCCAAGACTCAGTCCGATATTGGAGGGCGCGGAATTTACATCACCAACTATCAAAAGCGCGAGCATTTTGACCCATCACAATTTGGCGGAGTGATACTTGATGAATCTTCGTGCCTCAAAAGCGAGGATGCGCAGACTCGGAAATCATTAGTAGAGGAATGGCGATATTGCGCCTTTCGACTGGCGTTTACTGCGACGCCAGCGCCGAACGACTTTATGGAAATCGGCGGACACGCGGAGTTTCTCGGAGTGATGACCACGGCAGAAATGCTATCCACGTTTTTTGTTCACGACGGCGGAGAGACGAGTAAATGGAGGCTGAAGGGCCATGCTGAAATGGACTTCTGGAGATGGATGGCTTCGTGGTGCATCGCGATTCAACACCCGCGCGATCTCGGCTACGATGATGCACGATATGATCTTCCTCCGCTGAATGTGCGAGTAGTGCGAGTGGCATCCACTCCCGCCAGCGGGGAGATGTTTGCAGGCACCGCGCAAACGCTTTCAGATCGCCGCGGTGCGCGTCGCGACTCGATTGACCTTAGGCTTCGCGCCGCCGCCGAAATCGCAAATGCCAGCGGGGAATTGTTCGCGGCATACGTGACGCTCAACAGCGAGGGCGAGGAACTGACGAAGATGATTGGCGGAGCAATCGAAGTCGCAGGTCGTCATACTGACGAGCAAAAAACGGATCGGCTGCTGGCATTCGCGCGAGGAGAAACCCGATGCCTTGTCACGAAAGGAAAGATCGCAGGGCACGGAATGAACTTCCAGCGATGCCACAATCTCATCTATTTCCCAGATGATTCATTCGAGACTTATTTCCAAAGCGTGCGCCGATTCTGGCGTTTCGGGCAAAAGGAAATCGTGAACGTATGGCTTGTGCTTTCCGAAGCTGAATCTTCCGTGTTGGAAAATCTGAAGCGTAAAGAGCGCGAAGCATCTGAAATGTATAAGCAGCTAATTACAAACATGGCAGATTTCACAAAGGCATCGCTTAAATCAAGCGGTGCGCGGACGACTCTCGACTACAAACCCAAAAAAGACATGAAGCTCCCAGAATGGCTAATCTCAGAAACCAAATAACCATGAAAATACTAAACCAGAAGATCACGTCCCGCTTCGCAGCCTACCACGGCGACTCATGCGAGGCAATCAAGCTCATCCCTGACAACTCGATTGACTATATCGTGTTTTCCCCGCCGTTCAGATCGCTCTATACATACAGCGCCAGCGAGCGCGACATGGGCAACAGCGCAACAACGGACACGTTCAACGCGCACTACGCGTTTCTTGAATCGGAAATGTTTCGTGTCTTAAAGCCGGGGCGCTTGCTTTCCTTCCATTGCATGAATCTGCCAACATCAAAGACTCGGCATGGCTTCATCGGGATTGACGACTTTCGAGGCGACTTGATCCGCTCAAAGCAGAAAGCCGGATTTATCTTCCATTCCGAAGTCTGTATCTGGAAAGACCCAGTGACCGCCATGCAACGAACAAAGGCACTCGGACTGCTTTATAAGCAACTCCGCAAAGATGCCGCGATGAGTCGCCAAGGTATCGCTGACTACCTTGTGACGATGCGCAAGCCGGGCGAAAACCCCGATCCGGTGACTCACTACTACCCGCCGAACGATCCGCGCGC
>Ga0194048_10001384_pt1 | contig 12050 bp, 10 predicted proteins | sample JunL225m_MetaG_FD_161685 | JGI IMG/M metagenome (GOLD analysis project Ga0194048, IMG submission 161685) | Anoxic zone freshwater microbial communities from boreal shield lake in IISD Experimental Lakes Area, Ontario, Canada - Jun2016-L222-5m | ecosystem: Environmental > Aquatic > Freshwater >...
GATTATCTCCCGCTGGCTCCCAGATATATTTCATATCTGTCAGAGTTGTAAAGAAATCAGTGGTTAAAACACCAACTCGATCAGTGAAAACACCATGCTTACTTTCACCATGATTTGTTCCCAATACCCGCATTCCACCGATAAGTACTGTCATTTCATGCGCAGTAAGTCCCATGAGTTGGGTGCGATCAAGCATTAACTCTTCAGGGCTAACGGTGTAATTCTTTTTTAGCCAGTTTCGGAAACCATCATGAATTGGCTCAAGTGGTGCAAATGAATCTGCATCGGTTTGTTCCGCACTCGCATCACCACGGCCTTGCTTAAATGGAACCTCAACATCAAAACCAGCTGCCTTGGCTGCTCGTTCAACGCCAACATTTCCAGCTAGAACGATCACATCTGCCAGGCTTGCACCACTTGCTTTTGCAATTGGTTCAAGAACCGAAAGCACCCGATTTAGCCTTTCCGGTTCATTGCCTTCCCAATTTCTTTGTGGTTCCAAGCGAATGCGCGCGCCATTTGCTCCACCACGTAAATCAGAACCGCGGAAAGTCCGGGCACTATCCCATGCTGTTGAAACGAGATCTGAAATTGAAAGATCAGTTGCGGCAATCTTGCTTTTCACTTCTGAAACTTTGTAATTCTTGTTACCTACTGGAATTGGGTCTTGCCAAATTAAATCTTCGCCAGGAACATCTGGTCCGAAGTACCGGGATTTAGGACCTAAATCACGATGAGTCAATTTGAACCAAGCACGTGCAAAGACTTCGTCAAAGTAAGCGTGGTCTTTGTAGAACTTCTCGGAAATCTCACGATAAATTGGGTCTTTGATCATCGCCATATCTGCATCAGTCATAATTGGGTTGTGTCTGATTGACGAATCTTCTACATCTACAGTTTTATCTTCCTCTTTTATATTAATTGGTTCCCATTGATTTGCTCCTGCAGGTGATTTTCTCAACTCCCAGTCATGGGAAAGGAGCATATGAAAGTAGCCGTTATCCCACTTTGTTGGATTTGTAGTCCAGGCACCTTCAAGTCCACTTGAAACAGTATCGCGACCAATACTTCGCGTTTCGTGACTCATCCACCCAAAACCTTGTTCTGAAATGTCCGCACCTTCTGGTGCTGGTCCAAGTCGAGATGCACTTCCATTTCCATGTGCCTTTCCAACTGTGTGTCCACCAGCGGTAAGTGCAACTGTCTCTTCATCATTCATTGCCATGCGTGCAAAAGTTTCTCGAACCTGAGCTGCGGTCTTCAGTGGATCAGGAACACCATTTACACCTTCAGGGTTTACGTAAATCAAACCCATATGAGTTGCAGCAAGTGGATTCTCCAATGTTGAAGGGTCATCTAAATTCTCGTATCTTAAATTGCTCGGCGCAAGAAATTCAGTTTCAGATCCCCAATAAATGTCTATCTCTGGGTGCCAGATATCTGCGCGACCAAAACCAAAACCAAATGTCTTTAACCCCATTGATTCGTAAGCAATAGTCCCGGCAAGTACTAACAAGTCAGCCCAACTGACTTTGTTTCCATACTTCTTTTTTATTGGCCACAAAAGGCGACGTGCTTTATCAAGGTTTACGTTGTCTGGCCATGAGTTCAGCGGTGCAAATCTTTGGTTTCCTGTTCCTCCGCCACCTCGGCCATCAGCTATACGGTATGTGCCTGCGGCATGCCATGACATTCGAATCATCAATCCACCGTAATGACCCCAATCAGCGGGCCACCAACTTTGTGTGTCTGTCATTAATGCATGTAAATCTTTTTTTAGCGCCGGAATATCAAGTTTCTTTAGTTCCTGTTGATAACTAAAATCTTTACCAAGTGGATTTGTCTTGGAATCATGTTGATGCAAAATATCGAGATTTAGGGCCTTAGGCCACCAATCAATATTGGAATTTTCTACAGTAGTAATTGCACCATGAACGATTGGGCACTTCGCAGAATCTGACATTTTTATTCCTTCTTTTAGGCGATCGCTACAGGGTTATTCTAGGCGTAAAGCAGAAATTATCCATTCAGAATACCAATCTGAATTAGTAGCAAATGCTTTTAGGGAATCTTCAGGCAGCGACTGAAGATGCGTACATGTCTTCTGATTTGCTTATGCCATATGTGCAAGCATGCGATCTATTGAAATAGTCATACTTGAACTTAGTGTAACTATTTAGAATTAGAAAAAGGTAATCGCAGGTAGCGATTCCGGTCCGCTGGCTCACCCGCAGCAAGATCAATGAAAAAATCGTTTTGCTTTCTCCTTTGCCAGTGATTCGCAGAGAGGATACGTGACAATCCAGCCAGATTAATCGGATTGTTCAGATCTGAAACGGTGGTTTGTAATTCGATCGGACTATCGTGGTCGATAACCGAAGTTGCAATTACTAGTTCATTTCCATCTCGCAAGATTTCAACGATGCGCCCTTGTTGTGGCCAATCGATTAAAGAAGCCGTCATTACATGCCAGAAGCCGTTCGTACCTTCGGTACCAATAAAACGAACACGATTGTCATGATCATGACCTGCAAACCACGCGATGATTTGTTTGTGCTGAAGTAGTACTTCTTCCACTTCTTGGCGAGCAACTTGGCGTTGGAATCCTGCAGGTGCGTAATCGTTAAAGAGACAATGAAGTGGATGATGTGAAAAGAGTATTACCTTCTTTGAATTTGATTCGTTGAGTAAATTCTTCATCCATAGGAATTGGCTTTCATCAATCGAACCCATCCAACCACCATGAATATTGACAGTATCCAGAGAAATTAAGCGGAACTCCTCAACATCGCGATACCAATATTTTGTTCCACTATCTGCATTCTCTTGCGTTAACCCGTGACCATCATGTCCCTTTTCGCTACAAGTCAAATGTAACTTTGCCCAATCTGATGGCTCGTTAAAGCGACGTCGCGGGTCTGCATTCTGGTCTCTAAAAGTTCCCCCGGCGGAACTTGCATATGCCGCTGGCCCAACCATTGACCAACCACCAAAAGCCTGTGCGAGATCAATATCAGGAGATAGGGCTGTCAGACGCTTTGCTCCTGTTGCGACTTCTAGAAGTTCGGCATTAAGCGGAACCGTCCCTTGGAGAAGCGCATCATGATTTCCATGAGTTGCAAACCATTTATGTGCTAACCCTGACGCATTGAACGGTTTTCTGACAGCATCGGTGAGTCCTGGCACAGTTGGAAATCCGTAAAGTGAACGTGGAAAATCATCTTCACAATTAGCAGGCGTACCCTCTGGATTCCAATATGAAAGATCATATTTCTCTGAGTCTGTTTGGGAGACTCCTTCCCAAAAATCTGTATTCCCACTATCCGGGTGAACTAATCCGCCATCCATAAGAGTGAAGTACCAATCAAGTTCATTTTCTTGAGCGTTGTCCGTTACATCGCCAGTGGCAATAACAAAATCTACCGGGCGCGTTGAATGAACGCCATACTTAATTGAATTAATTGTTTGAATCATAGAATCTAATGTTTGAGTCGTAATGATTTCTTGGGCTCGGTATGCGCCAACAAAAGGAACCAATTCCGATATCGGATTGTGAGGATCAGCAAATCGATCCATTAATTCAATCCGAGCCGGAGATTGGGCATCACAAATGTGCAAATCAGATATGTGAATGAAAGTCAGCAAAGATTGGGCTGAGGTGGATGGTGCTTCTCCAGTAAGAACTTCACCTTGCACAAACTCAAGATTTACCCAACCTAACTCATTTGCTTCACCGCGAATAATCCTTTGGTTGCGAGAATCAGACATGTTCGGCCATTACTTGATCGATTGAAATTTTAAATGCAATCTTGTCACCAATCTCAAGCTTTCTCACATCACGACTTGCAATGTTGAGATGGATAAGTGGTGCACCCTCAACTGCAATGCCAACCTTTGTCATTGGGCCAAGAAATGACTTGAGCGCTACGATTCCTCGTGTTGCTTCGTTATCGCTTTCACTTACTAACTCAAGTGCCTCTGGACGAATGATGAGATTTACCTTGGCGCCATCAGAGAATTTCTCCGCGGAGTCAAAGATCTTTATCTTTTGATTGAGAACTTTGGCTTCGCCCTGTCCAGTGATTTCTGCAGGAATTCTATTTGCTAACCCCACGAATAAAGCAACAAATGGAGTGGCAGGAGAGTTGTACAAAGTGATTGGTTTGTCTATTTGCTCAAGTTTTCCGTGGTTCATAACACCAACGCGATCAGCAATTGTCATAGCTTCTTCTTGGTCATGTGTAACAAAAAGAGTTGTGATTCCAAGTTCGAGCTGGATACGTCGAATCTCTTCTCGAATCTGACCACGCACTTGTGCATCTAATGCTGAAAGTGGCTCATCAAGAAGCAGTACGCGGGGTTCGATTGCTAGTGCGCGCGCAAGTGCTACTCGTTGCTGCTGACCACCAGAGAGTTGGTGTGGAAATGATTTCGCCTTACTCTCTAAAGCAACAAGTTCTAGCATCTGCGCAACGCGCTTGGCTCGTTGTATCGAATCAAACTTGCGAGCTCGTAGGCCGTATTCAATATTCTCGTAAACATTGAGATTTGGAAATAATGAGTATGACTGGAAAACCATACCCATATCACGAGCATTGGCGGCAACCTCGTTGTATCTAGTTGCGTTCACGAGTAGCTCACCTGAAGTTGCAACTTCTAGCCCTGCAACAATACGAAGTGCAGTTGTTTTGCCGCAACCTGATGGGCCCAAGAGCGCGACAAGTTCGCCAGGTGCAACTACGAGATCAAGGCCATCTAGGGCTTTTACTGGCCCAAAGTGGCGGCTGACTCCACGCAGTTCAAGGGTGCTGCTAACGCGATCTTTTTTACTCATCGGTCCACCTCTACTTGTTGCACACCCTTCTTAGCAAAGACTGCAATCGTTGATAGGAGCGCAATTGCCCCCACGAAACTAAAAACAGAAAGTGCAATAGCTCCCAGAATATTCTGTTGTGAGGCGACAACGGTCCACGTTGGAAATGTCTCCCAGTGTAAGAGCGATGTAATCGTGTACTCGCCGATTGACAGTGCAAATGTCAAAAAAAGTGCTCCAGTAATGCCCCCGCGAATCGCCGGCAGGATGACGCGAATAATTGTACGAATCCATGACGCTCCCAAACTTCTTGATGCTTCAACTAAAGTTTTTAATGCGATCGCATGAAGGGAATTATCAAGTGTTCGATATGTAAATGGGAGCCCAATAACAACGAAGAAGAAGACAAGTTCGTATTGACTATTTTGAAGAAACGAAGGCATTGCATTTTGAGCCCCAATAGCCAAAGAAACAACAGGAATAACTAGGGGAAGGATGCAGATGAAGTCCACTAATGGTTTGAACTTTTGCCCCTTTAAGTTCAGATAGACCATTGTTGGAACCATTAAAAAGATATTCAGAATTCCAGCAAGCACAGCCAATTTTAAAGAGGTTCCCATGCTGGCAAAGAATCCATCTTGATGTAACAGCCATGTATAACTGACGAATGTATATCCCTTGCCGCCTGGTTTTTGGAAACTATAAATTGACGATGCTATGACAGGAAGTATAAAAAGGATTAAACCAAGAAGAGATGCAAAGATGATGATTGACCACTTTTGTAATAATGAGACACTCATGATTGTCGCCACTTTGTAGAGCGCTTTTGTGCCCATACATAGCCAATCATTACAACGAGTGCAACGGCAATCATTCCGACAGCCAATGATGCGCCAAGATTTGCTTGACTCGCTTGCGTATTGCCATCAACTAGGGCACCAATCACTATTGGCACGATTGAAACTGTTCCGCTAGTAAGGGCTCTAGCGGTTGCATACGCTGAAAAGCCACCAGCAAATAGTAAGAAAAAGGCGCCAATAAATGGAGGAAGCAGAATAGGAATTCCAACTCTTCGCCAGTACGTTGCTGCACTTGCTCCTAGATTGGTACTCGCTTCACGCCACTCTTTTCGCATTCCAGAAATTGCTGGCTGAAAAACTAAAATCATAAGTGGTGACTGGAAAAATGTGTAAACCAAGACCACACCGGTAAATGAGAAGATCGTAAAATGTCCGGCATAAATGTCATAACCTAAAAATCGAATAAATTTTGTGGCCAGGCCATTAGTTCCAAAGGCGGCTATGAACATGAAAGCCAAAGGCACTCCACCAGAATTTGCAAAAACCGCTGCTATAGAATCGAGTACGTTTCTAAAGCGGCCACGGACGTATCTGACCATGACAAAAGCGAAGAAGGCACCGACGACTGACCCTATTGACGCGGTAATGAAAGCTAATTTTACTGAAACTATAAATGAGTGTAGGTACGGACCGTTATGAATTATTGGACGAAAGTTGTCTAGGGTCCATTCATTGTAATTACCTTTGAAACTTTTTAAAGTCACGGCTACAACCGGCCAGAGCAGAAAGAATCCTGTGAAAATGAAAAATGGAAGCAGCGGAAGCACGCCAGGATTTTGGCTACTCGATCGGAGTCGAGATTGTGCTTTCACTGCTTCCATTAATTAACCGTTACTCCCTAACCGCTTTTGGTGATTAGTTAGAAGAGATTGTTGGCCAGACAGCAGTAATAGCTGTTTTTGCAGCAGCTTGCTGATCTGGATTTGGAGTAGTGCCCATCTTTGAGGAAGGAATTACAACAGTTGGGGGTGCAACGTTGAGACCCTTCTTGATCATCGCAGGCTCTGTGATTGGGTGAGCCCCGCCAGTGATCCAGATGTTCTGTCCACCCATGAGTGAATTGAAAATCTGTGAACCAGTCTTGCCCTTTGTGGAACCAAGAGTTGAAGAGATCTTTCCCTTGTTTTGTGAGTAAAGGAATTCAGTCCAGAGACGAGCAGTTGCAGGATGTGGGGCCTTGACTGGGATTGCAGTTACGTATGGTGTTCCAATAATCGCTGCATCTGAAGGAATCGCACACTTCATGTCGATTCCAGCTTCCTTGTACTTGGCTACAGCTCCCGGGCAGTTGAAGTCCCATGTAAGAACTACTTTGTAAGCGCCAGCTGCGAATGTAGCTGCTGAAGGAGCAACCGTGACGTAATTACCTGATGCCTTAAGATCCTTAATGAAGTTCAAACCTTTTGTAACGTCATCAAATGTCCCACCTGCTGCTTGGTTGATTGCAAAAATAGTCATCAACGCTTCTTGTGCAGATGTTGGATCGCCCATAGCGAATGCACCTTTAAATGCTGGCTTTTTGAGATCTGCAATAGAAGTTGGAGCTGTTGGTAGTGCTGTTGGGTAGAGAAATGCGATTTCTCCAGCATAACTTCCGACCCAGCGTCCATCTGGCTGCTTGTATTCTGCAGGAATGTCTTTCCATGTTGCTGGCTTGTAGTTAGTGAAAAGGTTTTCGTTTTGCTGTCCATAAGTAATTCCAATATCTGTCTGATCTGGAATCTTTGATGCAGGAGCAGTTTTAATAGTCTGGATTTCATATGCTGATGATCCATCTGGATTATCATCATTGATCTTAATTCCAAATGCCTTGCTAAATGTGTCCATCATTTCACCGTAGTTGGCCCAGGTGCGTGGCAAGGTGATCGCGTTCAGAGTTCCTTCTTTTTGTGCTGCCTTAACTAGCGCATCCATGCCACCGCATGACTTTAGGTCTGTACATGTTCGGTAGTTAATTGCCGCACTTGATGCAGTCGATGTTGCAACCAATGAAGATGCAGCCAGTGTGGCCACGAGGACTCCAGTGAGTAAACGCTTTCGCATATATCCTCCTTAAGGATGTTGTGGTTGAACTCAACCCCAGGAAGTTTGAATTAAAGTGGATAGTTGGGAGCAAAAAAATGAAAGCAAAGTTAACAAATGCTATAAAAATTAACAGCTCCGTCTAGCAAATTTGTAGCCCCTGCGCGCAAAAGCTGTTCTGAGTTGTGGGTACCGGTGCGAACTCCAGCAATAATCTGAGCACCGGCGTTTACGCCTGCTCGCATATCTGACTCTGTATCTCCAATGACAGCAATGTCTTCAGCTGATATTTGTGTGACGAATTGAAGATTATAAAGTTCGATGCAACGCAAAATCATGTCGGGAGATGGACGGCCCTTGGCAACTTCTGAGGCTGCAACTGAAAAATCTATGTGTGGCTCCCACTTCAAGCCTTCAATAACGCTTCCAAGTATGTCTCGAGGAAATCCGGTAGTGATACCAACGGCTATTCCATTCTCGCGTAGCTGATCAAATAACTCAGTAACTCCCGGAAACTCTTGAAGTTTTCCAGCCATTACAAGCCCTTTATAGCTTTCTACAAATCGATCGTGAGCGTCATTAGCCTTTACGGAATCGCCCTTACACAAATGCATAAAGACATCAATTTTGCGCTCACCCATTGTCGAATTGATATAAGAAACCATTTCGTCCATCTCAGGGGTTTCAAGAGTTGATCCCATCGAAACCATTGCATTCTCAAAAGCTTGCACCACTAATCCATCGTCGCGCGCAGTTGTTCCAGCAACATCAAAGATTGCCATTCTAATTTTCTGATTCTTTACAGCGACCATTGATTAACCGTCTCTTCTGCTATCGCCGGTGAAATAGTGTTACCCCGTCCGCCTCCTCCAGTGACAACATAAGCCCCAGGAGCAATCTCTTTTCGAACGTAAATATCTTCACTGGTGCTCTGGCTATAAACTCCATCCCAACGCTTTTGAATTCTAGGGACCGCGCGGCCGAAGATATTATTCATTACTCCATAAAGATGGTCATATGGTGCCTCATGAATTTCGTGCGTGAATGGTTCAATGTATTCGTGAGTGTCACCTATCGTCATTGATCCATCAAAGCGTTGAACCAGCAGAAGCTGCATCTTAAATTGTGCTGCAATCTCAGATTGTGCGCCTAAAAGATTGAGTGAAAGGTCTTTGAAGGCTGGGTAATACCGCATGGAATCTGCATCTGCTAGAGAGTGACCAAGTTTGGTGCCAAGTGGTGCAGTTGAAGCCATCTGCAAGCGAACTTTGCGCAAAGGGGCTTTCTCAAGGAATTCTTCAATAAATCCTTTATGCGCTGCGCCAGCGCAAATAGCTACATAATCACCTGAATACATTTTCCCCGAAAGATCACTCACATGATTTCCTGTTTCATCATGGAAAAAATCAACTACTTCAAAGTTGGGAAGCCATGCGTACTCAGGAAATCTCTTGAGATAATCACGAAGTCCTCCCAGCAATAAATTTGGCTCAACAGCAGCATCCATAGTGCACTGCAAAGCACCTACATAATTCCCAGCAAGTTCGGGTTCAATCGCCATGGTTTCATTTCTATTAAGAACTCTAAATCCACGTTTTTCTGAATCTGACATCGCCGCTGCTTCTTGGATCACTGCAAATTCTGCGTCTGTTTGCCCAATGGTCAGTGACCCATTTGCACGAAAACCGATGTCAGCACGAAGCCCGATTGAGCTCCACAACTCGTGGGCTCTTACTGCAAGATCAAGTTCTGCTCCAGATAGCCGCCCACTCACCCAAATTAGTCCAAAATTTCGAACAGATGCAGATTGTGGTTTCGCATCTCGTTCAATATGGGTTACGGCAAAGCCTTTTTCAGCAGCAAGTACGGCATGCATTGTGCCGATAATTCCGCCACCGACAATTAGAACGCGCTTCATTACCCTATCTCAACATATGCATGAGAAAAAATTCGCCAAAAATGATGTCTAGAAAGTGAATTAATTTTAGTGTGCGTACTCTGAGTTATCCATCGACTTCTTGGGCAATAAGAAAGTTATAAGTAAGAAGATTGAGACCATACCAACCTGAAGCAGCAACGCGTTTCTGAATCCTTTATCAATCTGTCCACTAGTTACCTGATTAAAGAAGATAGTTCCAAAGAGAGCCACACCCACAGAGGAACCAATTGACTGTATTGCTGATAAAACTCCAGATGCAGATCCCACTAATTCATCTTTAATAGCTAGCAAGATTGCATCAAATAGTGCGGCTACAACTAAGCCGGTTCCAAAGCCTGAAACTAACATTCCAGGAGCGATGTGCCAGAAATTGAAAGATTGCATATCTGGCAATGCTTTGAATAGAAGTAATGCTCCAATTATTTGAGCAAGAGCGCCGAATTGAAGAACGCGCGTACCAAATTTATCTGCAAGTACAGCTCCGCTGAGCGCTCCACCAATGGCAGTGCCAAGTGCAATTGCAATATTTGCGATACCTGCACCGCGAGCGGAATAACCTTCACCAATCTGTAAGAAAAGGGTGATGATCAAATAAACGCCGGTGAATCCAGCGAAGAAAATAAAAATTCCAGCAAGACCCAAGTTGTATGTGTTGGATTTGAAGATATCCGGATCCACTAGTGGTGTTCTGTTTCTTGAAATAACCCAACGTTGCTGAAAAGTAAATAATACGAACCCAACAAAAGACGCAGCCAATGACAGGAAAGTCCAAAGTGGCCAACCAGCTTCTTGTCCCTGGATTAGAGGAAGCAATAGCAACCCAGACGAAATGATTATTAATAAGCTACCTGAAAGATCAATCTTGATTGAGTGATTAGTCGCATGCTTAGGTAAGTATTTCCAAGCAAGTGCAATAATTACTATGCCGATTGGAATGTTAACCAGGAACACTGCGCGCCATCCGGTCGATGCAATATTTCCATCGATAATAAATCCACCAATTATTGGTCCAAGAATTCCGCCGAGACCAAAAACTGGACCAAATATCGCAAATGCTTTACCTAATTCTTCTGGTGGAAATACATCACGGATAAATCCAATTACGTGCGGCAAAACCATTGCTCCTGCAAATCCTTGGAGCAACCGAAACGCAATTAATGACTCAATATTTGGTGCAGTTGCACAAAGAAGTGAAGTAAATGTGAAAGCGGTAAGTCCAAGCAAGAATACGTTTCGCCGAGAATAACGATCAGCCAAGCGTCCACCCAAAACAAGTCCAGCCCCAAGTGTCAATGTATATCCACCTATCACCCATTGAAGAGCTGAAGGTGAAGCAGAAAGCTTCTCCTTTAATGATGGCCCTGCGACATTTACAATCGTTGAATCCAAGAGGTCCATGATCTCGGCAGCGAGAACGATTCCGAGTATTAACCAACGATGCTTATTTACTGAGGTCTCTGAAGTCATTGGAGGAGAATAACTTACTAGCCATAAATTAGGCCTAATGAAAACAACAGTGTCCTGACTTCGAGTGACTCAATCCATTATTTATCACCTGAAAACAGGATGTGCTCCACTACTCTTACTGAATGTCTGCGAGCAATCAGCAATGAAGATTCTTCTTCCACCAAGTGAGAAAAAGAATGAACCTGAACAACGCAAAGCTTTAAAGTTGAATGCTCTTTCCTTTCAAGCAGATCTAACTGCAACTCGAACGGCTTTGTTAAAAAAGCACAAAGAGATAGATATATCCCATTGTGATGTCGCATCCAATATTTATAGTGGAGTTCTCTATAACGCACTTGACTACACGTCACTTTCAACCGCCGCTCAATTACGTGCGAATAGTTCAATTGTGATTGTCTCCGCGGCTTTTGGCGCAATTCGATTAACTGACGTAATTCCTTACTACAAATTCAAAATTGACCCTGCAACTTGGAAGAAACCACTTTCAATCGCTCTATTTGGCTTAGATAATGAACTAGTTGTTGATTGCAGATCATCTACCTACTCAACTGTCTGGACGCCTAATCCACTTAACACCGTTGGCATACGTGTATTCAAGAAAGTTGCTGGGCAATTAAAAGTGATCACCCACATGTCAAAGCTGACTCGAGGTGAGGTGACTCGTTACTTAGTTTCTCAAGCCAAGAATCCCCGAACTCCAAATGAGCTTCATAAACTACTTAGTAAGGAATTCAATAGTCGTTTAATCGAACCTGAAGGGAAGAAGAGTTGGTTTATTGATGTAACTGCATAAAAAGAGTTTTTCAATAACTCAGAATGGAATGCATAAGTGGAAAGCAAAAGGGACTTGGTGATTAACCAAGTCCCGATTACTACCAAGCCATCGTGGTGAAAGTATTACACATAATTTGTGAATTGGATAAAAAGCAATTGGGACTTGGATATTAAC
>Ga0194048_10001386_pt1 | contig 12044 bp, 10 predicted proteins | sample JunL225m_MetaG_FD_161685 | JGI IMG/M metagenome (GOLD analysis project Ga0194048, IMG submission 161685) | Anoxic zone freshwater microbial communities from boreal shield lake in IISD Experimental Lakes Area, Ontario, Canada - Jun2016-L222-5m | ecosystem: Environmental > Aquatic > Freshwater >...
CATAAAGGGGGTGGGTTAGGGTTGGGGGATGAGAGTTGAGGGGTAGTTTTTGAGCAAAAGGGGGCCCAAGACCTCGTGAGAGGCCGCGTTTTCCCCTCGTCGCCAGTGACGACGAGGGGAGGGCGGGACGCGTTGTTTAGAAGTCGATTCCGTTATTCTGCAGCTCGTCGCAGATGGCCTCGGCCAGGTTGGTGAAACCTCCGTAGCCACCGCCGAAGCCGGAGGCGCCGTCTTCATTGCCGCGCTCCCAAAACTCGGTCTCCATGTACTCGCCGGCTTCCTCGAGGATCTTGCGGTAATCTTCAATCGAGGGGTCGGGATTGTTCTTGGAATACTTCAGGTGAGAGTAGACGCGGGTGAAGACGCGGTTAAGGGCGACGAAGCCGTTGTTCTTCGTGATCAGGTGCGACTTGGCCTCAGTGAAGGACTTCGGCATGAGCTTCTCGACGGCGGCCCAGAACTTGACGAGCTCTTTGGCGAACTGATCGGCGGGCATACGCTTCACGGAGTCGCTGTTGATGAGCGTCTTGATCGAGTTGGCGAAGCTCATCTGGGTGTTCCAGAACTCCGGACCCTTCTCGTTGGGACCGCTCAGCTTGCCCTTCCAGGGGGAGAACTTGTTCTCGGTGACGAAGCGGGCGATGTTGTGCGCCTTGACTTCATCGGTCATCTCAACCGGGAGGCTGTGGCTGCCGTCGCGGTCGAGCCTGTTGTAGAGGTCTCGGGCGAGGTCGGTCTTCACCTTCTTAATCGTATTGTTAATAAGCAGGAACTGGCGGATTTCATCCTTCAGGTCGGCGTTCTCGAAGATGACCACAGGTACCTCGTAGTTGAGGAGGTCGTGCAGGCCGTATTCTTCGATGGCGATCCGGTATCCGTTGGTACGGTGCTGGCCGTCGACGACATAGAGCGGGTCGCCATTCGGGAAGACTGCATCGATGCCGCTCGCGGTCGGGGTGCCGGTGATGTTCTTGCGGTAGGACAGAAGAATCGCCGTCGGGATGATGGGCGTCTTGCCGGCCTCGAGCTCGGTGCGCAGGAACGTGGCGAACTTGCGGGCACGCTTCTCGTCGAGGGTGCGCTGGTAGCCGGTCGGGTTGCTCTTCGGGTCGTAGACGTCAATCTTGTAGCTCGAGATGAGCTGCTTGACCGTCATCTTGCCGGCGAAGATGGAGCCGGTGGGCCCCTGGTTCACTTTTTGGAGGAGGATATTCATTGCATCGACTAAGTTGTTCTGATTTTGAAAAAAAGCAAGACAAGACTGGTGGTTTATACCTAAGTCGTTGATTATTAGCATGAGATAGCATATCTGATAATTTGATAACGTTACATCTGTAGCCTGTCTGAAGCCACAGACTGCGCCCATTCTTTGTTTTAAGATTGAAAACAATCATTAAATGAGAACCAATCTTCTGGCTTGATCAACCTTTCGGAGCCCTGCTAGTCTGAGAGGATGCGACACACGTCTCCATTGAAGGTTGCTGAACTGTTCGCCGGCGTTGGCGGCTTCCGCGAGGCCATGGTTTCGTTGAACGAACAGTCCGGCGCCGAGATTTTTCGGATGGTCTTTTCGAATCAGTGGGAGCCTTCGGAATCTGCCAAGAATGGAGAGGACCAGTTCGCCAACCGCGTCTACATCGAGAAGTTCGGTCACGCTGGTCACTACGTCGACGACATTCACAAGGTCTCCGATATCCAGGGGCCGATTCCGAAGAGCGTGGTGCCGGCCATCGACCTGCTTGTCGGTGGCTTTCCTTGTCAGGACTATTCTGTAGCGAAGCCGAAGAACGTTTCGAAGGGACTCCGCGGACCTAAAGGTGTGCTCTGGTGGAGCATCGAGAGATTGCTCGAAGAGCGTGAGCCGGATTACGTGCTACTCGAGAACGTCGATCGTCTGATCAACTCACCGGCCAATAATCGCGGTCGTGACTTCGCTGTCATTCTCAAGGGCTTCCAAGAACTGGGCTACGCCGTCGAGTGGCGCGTCGTCAACGCAGGCGAATACGGCTTCCCGCAGAAGCGTCGACGTATCTTCATCCTGGCCTACAAGCTCAAGACAGCTCAGGGCAAGTCTCTCAAGGCTTCGGCTGATGAGCCTGCGGCAATCCTGACCTCAAAGGGGGTGCTCGCTCATGCGCTTCCATGCGTGTCCGAGGAACTGATTCCTGAAGTCTACGACCTGAACAAGTTCACGACCGACGTCGACGTGAAGGATCGCTACGACGAAGATAACTCTCCCTTCTTCTCAGCCGGCTTCATGCTGAATGGCGATGTGCATTCGTTGCAGGTCGACCCCGTCATGAAGGGTAAGCCCACCTTTCTCCGCCACTTGCTCGTCAAGCCTGGGCAGGCCTTCTATCCCTCGACGGCTGCCAAGTTCAGCATTCCTTCCGAAGACTCCGAATTCTGGGCTTATGCCAAAGGTCGTAAGAACGAACCCCGGCGTAAGCAGGTCGCCCTTGTCGGGTTCCTTAAATCCCAGCTCAAAGGTGAGGGTGGGTTCACTAAGGTCGAGTTGGCCGAGGCGGCTAAGAAGCTCCCCGGGCTGCTCTCGATGGATTACGAGATGCCCGTTGCTTTCGAAGGACGTGAGGTGAAGGTCCGCCTCGCTCGTGAAGAACTGAACTTCAAGGTAGCATCCTTGTTGGGTAATCGGGCTAATCCGCTACGCCCCAATCTCATCAGCCGTTCTGACGTGAAGTTCGTGTTGGATGACGAAGTGATGTGCCGCGAGCTTGAAGCCCACGTTGCAGGCATCATCGCCGATCGCGCGATTTCACTCCTGGCGCTCAAAGATAAGGCCGAGCAAGCGAAGCTCCGGAAGGGGCTCGCTGCCAAGGTGCGCCAGGCTATCACGGCCTTAGTCGGCAAGAACCCTTCCGTTCGTATCGCCATCGGCGAGGTCGAGCTGACGCTCGATCGCGACACGGTTTCCGGCGCCAGCTTCGCCTACGGCTACAAAGAGGGCGGCATGGCCTTCCCTGATCCGCTGGACGCACCTGGGCGCACGATCATCACCTCCGAAGGCGGCGCCTCCGTCTCCCGCTTCAAGCACGTCATCTGTGAAGACTGCGCCCGGGCCGGTAAGAAGCTGCCCCATGATTGCGCCAAGGAAGGTCAGCTTCGGCGTCTCTTCCCTCGAGAACTCGAAGCGATGAACGGTTTCTCGGAAGCCCATTCCCAGGCCTGCGAGCAATTGAAGATCTCGGACGGTCGTCGCGCCTTCTTCATGGGGAACGCTTTGGTGGTCGGGGTCGTGGAGCGCATCCTGAAGGCCTTGGTTTCATAAGGTCCTTATTACGCTGGCAGGAGGCGGCCGGTTTCATAAGAACCTTATGTGCCAGGTCGCTATCTCTTCGAACCTCTCCCCTATGACCCGGGCGACCGTGAGTCCTGCCTTCGGCATGCGCGCAAGCTGCAGGCGGCCGGCTCGCTGCGGGAGGCCATCCATGACTGCGTTCCGCTGGAACATCAGACCAAGGTCTTCGATAAGGTAGGCGACATAGCGCGCTCGGGAGGCAAGGGCGTGCTGGGCAATGCGATCGAAGCCGGCCATTTCTATTACCTCCCCAATTCGTCGGCCGAGCCTGACCTCGAGTGGGCTGAACTCAAGTGCACCGGGCTGTTGCCGGATGGTGACGGCGGGCACCGGGCCAAGGAACGCCTGGTCATCTGCATGATCAACTACGGTGGCGACCCGAAGTCCGAGCTTCCTTGTGTCATCGAGGAGACGGCTGAGACCAGCCATGCATTCAGGAAACTGCTGAAGGTGCTCTTGGTTTTCTATGATTACTCCAAGGTAGAGACCGCCGACCAGCTTCTGGACCTGCCGATACGCTTGGTCGATATCTGGTCTCCGTCCGACGCCGAAGTCTCGCTATTCAAGCGTGATTGGGAAGTCATTCAAGGATATGTCAAGAGGGGGGAGGCCCACGAACTCAGCGAAGGTCTGACGCCTTTGCTCGGCGCGTGCACCAAGAGTTCTGACTCCAGGAAGACGGTCAGGCAGAGAGAGGGCGACGTAGAGGCCAAGCCAAGGGCGTTCGCCTTGAAACAAGCCTTCGTCACTGAGATCTTCCGGTCGCTTCATGCAGCGCAGATGGAAGCGATGGTAAGAGAGTCGGAAGCCGCCAGCCGCTCATTCAGGCCGATGGCTGAGCAGGACCTAGAGGCCGCCATCCTGGAACGGCTCCGAGCGTTCAAGGACCTTACCACGGTCGAAATCTGCGAAAGGCAACGTCTGGAGGGTAAGTTCGGCGGTAAGAGCGGTAACTCCCGCAGGATCCGCAAGCTGCTCGATGCGATTTCGCAAGAACTGAAGGGGATGCCGATAGGGGCTCTCGAGGTTTTCCGTAAGTCCGGGCTCAGAATCAGCGTCTGCCGCATTCTGAAGAACGACGAAGCGGCCGAGGCTGTTTCTTTTCCCGCTTTCGAATACGCCGAAGTCGCGGACGAGGACGAATGGGATGACTCGTCTCTCTATCAGGACTTGGTTAAGCGCTTCCTGTTCGTATTCCTAAGGGATGACGAAGACGGCACGTCTCCGAGATTTGACCGGGCGGTCTTCTGGTCTATGCCTGAATCGGACCTGAATGCTACGCAATCGGTCTGGGCGGATACCGTGAGGTTGATACGTCAAAATTGCCTAGAGGAGCTTCCGGCCGAAGCAGACACTTATGCCGTCCATGTCCGCCCACATGACCGTAATCGATACCCAGGTTTTAAGCGCAGCTATTGGCTGAACCGTCGCTACGTCTCCAAGATTTGGTCAGGCGATGCATAGCTTGTAGTGAGTGCTTGATGGCTAAAATTTACTCGAATGCTTAAAATCGTCTTTTTCCTAGTCGTGGGGGCTTCTGTGATCGGCGCGGCCTTTGCGCTTCTGGCGGTGGCTCTGCTGTTAATTGGTTATGTCCTGGAGTACTTGTTCAAGTTGGCTGTTTGGGTATTCCGGCAGCTGTTGAAGGGCATAGCGTGGGTTAAGTTACCATGGAAAGCCCGGATTTCGGAGGCTAATGCTCCTGCAGCTGCCATTCCTGCGCCGCAGGAACAGGTTGATGTGTCGACCCCCAAAGCCGAGACGCCGGTTATTCCAGTGCTCGAGTCACCGGAGCTTGTTCAGGCAGAAGTCGTTGAGCCCATCGAATCGAGCGAGACGGCACAGGCGGTAACCTGCGGCGAGACTCCGATTGAAGCCGCGCAGCCTGAACCTGAGACCGTAGAGGAGCCAATCGAACCTCCGGTCGTCACGTCGCCTGAGCCCGAGCCAAAGATCGAAACTTCTGCGACTGAGGCCCCTATGCCTGAGGATGCTTCGGTTGGACTCCCGCTCGCTGAGGTAATCGTTTCCGCGCCCGTTATTCCTTCGCCGGAGCCAGCGCCGCCCATCGTGCCGTCCAAACCTGCGGCTCTAATCGCTAAGCCGAATCCCCCAAGGGCTCTGGTGTCCCAGGTGCCGATCACGCCTCCGCGCCCGCCGGCTACCTTGCCTCCGGCCCGCCCGATGTTCCCTCAGCTCCCGGATTTCGTCGGAATCGGCCGGCGACGTTTTCGGCTGATGGTGGAGAAGGATCCTGATGGCCGCCCCGGAATGGTCATCGTTTGCCAGCTGCTGGGGGCCTTTAAGGAGGGGTGGCGGGGGCCGATCCGTCTCACGGTGACGGCGCAGGAGTTCAGTGACGGCAAGCATCACCCTCTCATCCGTCTGGGTAATCCAGATTTTGATCCGGCGAACCCCGACGTCGTCCATGAGTATCCTGACGGCGGCCGCTTCGGCTTCCGCGAATGGACCACGATTGGCCGTATCAATCTCAATGACTTCGAGGGCCATGGGTCTGGCTCTAGTCAGCTGGAGGTAACCTGTCGCGGATGGGAGCTGCGTGATGGGGACAATAAGGGAGACCTGATTTTTGAGGATACGGAAGCCCTTCGTGCTGTTTTGGTCACAGGCGGTTACTTCGCCCGAAAGCAACGCCGAGTGGAGCAACTCAAGGCGGTGGTCGTGGTGCTACGTCTCTTCGTCTGTCTCGACGGAGGAGAACGCAATATCACCAATCGACTGAATAAACACTTCGAGGCAGTCGGTGCACGGTTCTTGCGCCGATGGGTCGGCAGGGATTTCGCGCTGCGTGACCTGATCAACGCGGAATTCATCCGACGTCTGCAAGGTAGTCGATTGCCCGCCGATATAGCGGCGTCAGCTAAGCTTTCCGATGCTCCGAAGGATCTCCGCGATTGGCTCCTCCTTGAGTGCGGAGAGATCTCGGAAGATTTCAAGCCGCAGACTCCCGATGGCGAAGCGGTCAAGCAGCTCGCCACCCTCGGTAAGCTGTTGGGCGGCCCCTAGTCTACACGATTACTCCAGATTCAGGGATTCGATGACGCTGTAGTTGTCGTCGGCGGATTCTTGCATGGTGGCGAAGTCGGGGAAGAAGGTCGCCTTCATGAGGTCCTCAAGGCGAATCAAGCGCTGGCCGACGGTGACTTCCTCCGTCGAGGTGAACTCCTCTGTGGTGCTAAAGACGTCGATAAGGAAGAAACGATGGTCCGGGGTGCGATCGCGCACTATGCCAGCGTAGTTGAGGGAGATAGGGGAATGGCCGGGCTCCGGCAGCAGGGACTTGTCGATGCGCGAGGCGATAAAGTACTTTCCGCGGCTCAGCAGGAGCGTGGCGACGGCGGCCGCGTCGGCGATCGAGGTGGGGGAGGCAGATTCAGGGATGTGCATGGTATCGTGAGCGTCGATGTGCCCCGCGGGCCTGCTTTGTCAAATAGCCGACCTTCCGGTCCGGTGAAATCTGCCCCGCAGGTCTTGGTTTGCTTAAAGGAACATATATAGCATCTATGAGGCCCACATTCATGAGCGAACGAAAGCCCCGCACGTTTTTTGCCCGCCCGGAAGGCGGTGTTCACCTCCGCATCTGGTTCGCCAAGGCCGGCAAGAACGCGAAGGAAGAGGGGATTGCGCCGCTCCCGGAGCAGCATTTCGCCAATGGCACCTACAGTTTTTCGCTGACGGATTTCAATCCGGTCGGGCTCACGCAGGAACAGGCAGTCGAGGCGGGTAAGGAGAGGTCCCTCTTCAAAGGATACGGCGCTCAATTCGGCTCTCAGGTCTGGCGCATGGCTCATGAAGCCAAGGTCGGCGACTACGTCTTCCTGGAGAGCGAGAACCACCACCTGCATGCCGTCGGTTACGTCTCAGGCGCTTATTCCCGGATGAGTGAAGATGAGGCCATCACTCCAGAGAACCTGGCCAAGCAGGGTATCCACCGCATTCCGGTGCATTGGATCCCGATTGCGAACGGGCGTGACCTCATTCAGCTCGGACGATTGGACAACGCGGTCTTCCGTAACATTGCCGAAAAGGAAGAGCTTGCCGAGTTATTGTGGGACCTGACCCATGTCATCAATCATGAGGCCTGGGGAAAGCCATTAGGTAAGTCGGATGTCTCGTCGGAAGCCATGTCCAAGCAGATGCGACCTGTGGGTCCGATCAGGCTGTTCAACCCCAACGCCCGAACCGCTACTCCCTCCAAAGTCGTACCAACGACGGCCATGCCGAGAGAGCCTGCGCCTGCATCCCCGCCCGCGGTGACGCAGCCTCCGCCCCGGGTTCCCGTGCCAGTCAGCCCCCCAGCGGCCGAGGTGGTGTTCAAGATTTCACGCAACGGACAGATCATCCTGGAGGTGGCCGAAGCACGGCTCTCCGCGATGGTGGCGGCAGGTGCGGTGCTTCCGACTGACCATTGCTGGACGAACGGTATGTCCGGCTGGGTCTTGGTCTCCCAGCGACTGGCCGGGGGCACGGCCCCTCGGGCGGTATCCGGAGCTTCCGTCGCCGGCAAGGTCCTTGATTTCAATGTCTCCGCCTCGTCCGGTCTGATCTTAGGTGACGATGGCGTGCGCTACACGTTCCGAGGCGCCGAGTGGCGTAGCGCCGCCTCCTTGCCGCAGGCGGGCCTCAGGGTGAACTTCGTCGTGAGCGGCCTGGAGGCCCTAGCCATCTATGCCGAGGCGGGGACGCCTCCCCGTCTTTCGTCTACGGGAGCTACGGCCGACATCGGGGCCGGGGCGGGCTTCTATCGTAGCTCCGATGCGAAGGTGGCCGGCGGCGTCTGCGCTGGCCTCGCGCACAAGTGGGACATCCACGTGCTAATCCCGCGCCTCGTCTTCTGTACTCCGCTCTTCCTCGTCTATGCCGTCATGTGGTTGACCCTGCCTGAAAAGCCGACGAAGCGCTGAGGGCCAGATCTAGGAAAATTCATGGTATGACAAGCATCTCTCCTGCTCCGAATGACTCCGCCGCCCCTCGGGCCGAACATGGGGTCAGGCCGTACCTTTTGGCGAGCGCACCTAATAACGGGTGAAAGGGGCGGATTTAGGTGCACTTAATTGAGGGTGCCGCCTGACCCCTTAATCCTCGGAAAAGAGTTTGCGGATGAAGGATGCCGAGCTGAATCGCATCCTGACGGCGACCCAGCTGCACCCGGCTCCGCATTCATCCCTCACCTCACGTGCCAGTCAGATCTCCCATCACCCCCCACCAAATCCCAAAAGGGTCAGGCTACACCATAGTGGTCTGACCCCTTCAGCCATAGAGTTGCAGATGGGGTCAGGCTACCACCTAGTAGCCTGACCCTTTTATCCGTCACCTAGAAGCTCACTTAGTCTTAAGGAGTAGCCAGGTTTCGCCGCCGTCGGTGCTCTTCCTGAGGAGATTGGTTTGGCAGACGTAGACGATCTTGCCATCGCTGCTGCAACTGACCGCGCCGATGTGCTGTCCATCGCCGTAGGTCGCCGGGTTCGTCCGCTGGTCGCCCATCTGCAGGGGTTCCCACTTGGCGAGCAAAGTGGCGGTGATGACTAAGCCGAACGCGACGGTAATCTTGGTAGGGGTATTCATGGGCCGTCAGGGTAAGTCCAGGGATCGCGCTCAGCGAGGACCAACACACGGGTTCAGGCCGTACCATTGGATCGCTGAACCAATACTTGCCTGAATGATGCGATTTACGTTTCGGGATGTGACCGCCCCCGGCTGATCGTTTTACACACGTGCTAACCTAGCACTCCCGCATGTCCTTGCGGCAGCCAGGTCTGCTCGCGGCCCATTACCCGTCGATTCAGTATGGGGTCAGACCCCATTATCGTCCCGGCCGAATCCATTCGCTCCGGCGCGACCATTTCAAACTTGCCGACCTCCACGACCGTCCGCTCTCCTTCGCGCCTCAAGCCACCCTCCGCCCGGCTCTCGCTCATATCGCTTGGCATAGTTCGCGTTCATATATAGGTCGAGTGCGGGATGGCTGAATCGCATTACAACTCTGATTTCACGATTTCGTGGGATGAAGCCTTGTCTTCATTCGGCAAGGACGGAAGACGATGTTTCGTGCTCTATTACCCTACGTGGGGTGTAGGCGAGTTGAAGTCCGTAATAGGTGATGATTGCGTTCTTGATTTTAAGGCGGTCGGTAAGTTGAACGAGAAACGCAAAGTCGCTTGGATCAGGGAGGCGTGCATCCCCTTGCATTCTGGATGCCTGTTGGCGGGGGTTTATTCCGATTCATATTCCTCTCACCGATTCAGGTTTCGGGATGATAAAGTAGGAGTCGCACGACAGATTTTAAGAGAAGCTCCTCATTACGGTATTCCTGGGCACGTTTTACGGAACTATTTTTTATATATCTATCTGGCAATTAACGGCAGCCTGCTGGCGTCTCACGATAAGGAAGAGTTCGCACAGATGTGGAAGGGGGTAGTCGTAGACATTGGTGCGCACCCTGAGATATCGGCCCCTCAAGGGGAGCATGGTGATATCCGCGCGTGCTCTATCGGTGAAAAGCTGATCCCGGGTGCGAGCGTCGTCTCTAATCATACAGACGCCCAAATTGTAATCCGTGCAAAGTATCCTTGTCATCCGGTTGACCTCGCTGCTGTTTCTGGGCCTGGGGAGCCGCGTTCGGTTGTCAGGAGGTTCAGGTTTTCATCAACATATCCGATACCAGTTCTAGTTGGTGCAGTTTCAGGCGGTTATGATGTGGAGACTAAGTACCCATCGGAGCTCGAGCGCGGGGACATCATCATGTTGATGCGGAATTCGCCCAGCGGTATTATTTCGGAACTCGCTGACGCCGACTTAGGAAGTTTCGCTAAGGAAGTTCGTTCTTTAGCTGGGCAGTGGCGAGACGCTCTCGAAGAGTGGGAGGGAGACGCCGAAAGGTTGGGTACTGCGATAAGGGTGTCATCGTCAACTGCTTCTAATTGGATTTTAGGGAAACTGAAAATAGCCCCACGTAAAAGTAATCTCTCCCGTCTTTCCTCATTTTTTTCCCGTAAAGGTATAAAGTTTGATGCATCAAAGTGCGCCGAAATGTCGACTGTGCTATTCGGTGCTCACAACCGGTCTGGGCGTAAGTTAAAGAAGATACTTGAAGAGCAGGCCAGGAACTACGGCGACGGCATTAGATTTCAGAAAGTGATTTGTATTAATTTCGGCAAGAGGGACGTTTACCTTGATCTGTACGCCGTTGGAAACGTGCACCGTCGCAAGATGCTACAATCGCCTGATGGCTTGAATCAATTTGGGTAGGGGGGCGGACGCTTGATCAGGCCGCACCTTTTGGCGAGCGCACCTAATAACGAGGGAAAGGGGCGAATTAAGGTGCACTTAAATACGGGTGCGGCCTGACCCCTTAATTCTCGGAAAGGAGTTTGCGGATGAAGGCGGCGGAACTGAATCGCATCCTGACGGCGAGCCAGGCGCACCGGCTCCGTGTTCATCCCTCAACTTGCTTGGTAGCCTGATCTCCCATCGCTCCCCCATCAAATCCCAAAAGGGTCAGGCTACACCATAGTGGTCTGACCCCATCAGCCATAGAGTTGCAGATGGGGTCAGGCTACCACCTAGTAGCCTGACCCTTTTCCTTCAGGTAATAGGTCCCGTTGTTTTGCGCCTCTTACGGTGTTTGCTGGTGAGATGCCAAGAGGACCACGCACCGAAGACCCACACGCTCTGTATCGCTACGGCTCTCTTGACTTTATTCCAAAAACGAATAACTATGTCTCCTGACGAACGGAGCTGGGTTCTCTTGCCGCACTCGGCTTACCTGCGCGACCTGCGTTGGTATGCGAAGAAGCGGCCGGCGGAACTTTCGGCTGTCCTTCGAAACCTTGAACGCACCATGACCCTCCTCGCTCACAGTCCCCACGCTCGGACCATCCAGGCCGGCTTCCTCCACCCGGAGCCGCACGGGATGATCGCGATCGATCAGCGTGGCGGGGCAGGGCGCCTGCAGGAGACCCGCCTCTACTGTTATGCCCAAGCCGATACCCGGACGTTACATCTGCTTGGCATTGGCGATAAGTCCTCACAGTCAGCAGACCTAGCCCGCCTTTCGCCCATCGCCCGCACCCTTAATTCCTGAACATGGCTTCACTTAAGACCATCTCTCGTCGTCCAGCCGCATCTGCGCGTACCTATCGTAGCGTCGATGAGATGCTCCGGGGACATGGCTACCGACGGGTTGCTGACGCTGTGCGGCAGCTTTCCGCCAAGACCAAGCTCATCGACCAATTGATCGTAGCCCGCGTTGCTGCCGGCCTGACTCAGTCCCAGATGGCCGCCAAGCTTCGCTGCAGCCAGAGCCGGATTTCCAAGATCGAGGATAGCCAAGATGCCGACCTCAGCCTTGGCGATATTCACGCCTACGCGCGTGTCGTCGGATTAAAGCTTCAACTGGATTTAAGGTAGGGATTCATTCCGGGTGACGGGTGACGGCCACGGCGGTCAGCCTTTCGGGTGCCAGCCGTTTAGCCTTCAGCCGCCGGAACCCGGGTGCCAGCTCCCGATGGCCGAATGGCCGACTCCTGAATTCCCGATGCCCGTGCCCGTCACCCGTCACCATGTCTTTCTGACTCTCCCTATACTCAATACTCCATACTCGATACTCTCGTATCCCACTTTTGCACAGGCCGCAGGCCGATTTGCACCTTTGCACGGTATGTTTGCCTCCCCGGCCAACTGGCCAACCGATCAACTGATCAAC
>Ga0194048_10001387_pt1 | contig 12043 bp, 9 predicted proteins | sample JunL225m_MetaG_FD_161685 | JGI IMG/M metagenome (GOLD analysis project Ga0194048, IMG submission 161685) | Anoxic zone freshwater microbial communities from boreal shield lake in IISD Experimental Lakes Area, Ontario, Canada - Jun2016-L222-5m | ecosystem: Environmental > Aquatic > Freshwater >...
CCCTGCAAGGCGGACGCAAGGCTGAAGGCGGGATTTAGGTCCGGCTTGAATTCAGTGAAAGTCCCGGCGAGACCGAGATACGCGAGCGCAATGGCCACCCCGAAATAACTGTTCCCCGAGGTCAGGCGGGAAGTCGCCACCATGAGGATGACCAAGGCCAGGAAGAACACCCCCAGAAGGCTGACGGCGGACGCTGCCCAGAAATCCCCAAAGGCCGGCTCGCTCAAGGCGTCGACGGCGTCCTTAGTGCGCGCATTGTCGTGCACGGAGATCAGGCCGACGAACAAAGCCGCCAGTAAGGCCGCCGCAAACTGGATCGCGATGAAGGAAGCCATCGAACGCGAACCCAAGCGGCCGCGTAGGCGAAGCGCCAAGGTCACGGCCGGATTATATTGGGCACCGGAAATTGGCCCTCCGAGATAGACCAACGCACAAAGAATGGCCGCGACGTTGATCGGACTCGAACTCATCATCGAGGCCACGCACAGCAGGAAGGTGCCGAGACCTTCCATGAAGAGCTTGTTGCGCATATCGTTAATTTCAGCGGGGGCGGAATAACCTCAAGCCCGGAGTCCGCCTCACTTGGTCGCGGTGCCGCGGGCGGTGAGCCAATTCTCGCTGAACGTGGCAACCTCCTCGAGTGCGGGGAGCCGGCGGGAGCGCATCTTGATGTCGCGGCCGAGTTGCTCTTGAGCGGCAAAAAGTTCGGTCAGCGTATCATACAGCGGCGTCTTCTTATTCTTATTATCAATCAGCCAGAAGCCGACCTGCTGACCATCTTTGACCTCGTTATTGTAATATTGCCAGAAGAGCACGAAGGCCGGCCGCCAGCTGAGGAACTTGCTGAGAATCTCGCGATTCTTTTTCTCATGCACGGCTCCGTCCCCGCCGCAATATGCCCAAGCCAAACCACATTCACCGATGAAAACCCGCTTCGCCGGCAACCCGGGCTTGGGGGGGATCTGGCCGTTGATATAGTCGAGCGTAGCCCGCACGTCTTCGGCGGAGAGGAGCTGCGAATCGTAGGCGGAGTAGGACACGAAATCGACGTTCACCTTAGGCAGCACGGCGTTCACCAGGCGCTTCTTGCCATCCTTCATCGCGTCGCGCACCCGGTTCACTTCCGTGTAGGTGTAGACGCGGCACTTGCTGTAAGGGACTTCGGCGCGGGCGTCATCCACCGCCTGCTGCCGGACATTAAGCCATTCGACCATCGCTGCCGCGGCTTCGGGCGTGACATCTTTTTTGACATCCTGATCAGGAAGCAGGTACCAGTCGCCCTCCCAGTGCCCGATGAAAAAAGTCTTTCCCGTCGCATCGTAGCGAGTGAGGAGGTCCTTGGTAAAAGCGTAGATGGCGTTGTATTCGCGGCGTTTCATCTCGGGCGTGAAGCCGCTCACCCAGTCGCCATTGGAACGATACCAGATGATGTAATGCGTGAAAGGCATCGCCATGTATCCCGTCAGCTGCGCGGGCATCTGGACATTGATCTTCAGGATGCGCGACCCCATCTGGCTGATGCCCTTCGCGGCCTCGAGAACGGCGTCTTCCTTAGTGAACTTATACGCCGGGCCGATGATCTGCGTGCCGACGACCTGCGGAAAGGCATCAGGCAGCGATGGCATCGCCGCCAAGGGCGTCATTTCCATAGGACCAGCGACGCGGCCTTTTTTCTGCGCCGAAAGAACCAGCGGTAACATCAGGAAGATGCCCAGCCAAAGACGGGGGGATAAGCTCATGGGGTGAACCTCAGGGAGAGGCACTTGTATTGTCCAATTAGGACAGGCTTCCTTCAAGCCCGTTCCCACTAACAACCATGATAACTACCAAACAGTCCCTCGCCGCGGTCCTTCTGGCCCTCGGCCTCCACGCTCAGCTCACCGCAGCCCCCGCTAAAGACGAGGGCCATACGCCCGACCCCGAGCATGCCCGGCTCGTCGCAGCCCGTAAGGCGACCCATGAACTGCCAGAAGTGCTCTCGGCGGAACAGCAGTCCAAGGCCGACCGGGCCATGACCCATAAAGCCCTCGCCGAGTATAAGGCCGCCCGGAAGAAGTCGACGGCCTCGGAAGAGGCCTACCGCAAAGCCTTCGATGCTGGGCTGGCCGGTCGACGAAGGGGCCGCGACCATCCAGGACAAAGAGCGCGCGGCGTTCCGCGAGCGCATGCTGAAGGCTCGAGCCGCTAAAAAGGGCGGCTCCAAGAAAAGCGGGGCCAAGGCCGAAGACCACGAGGAAGACGTCGAGGAGCCCGAAGAAAAACCTGTGGAGTCCAACTGACCCACTCGCAACCCGCCAATCGGCGGGTTGCTTTATTTAGAGAGAGCCCGCTCGAACGCGGCCCAGATTTCTTCCACCGGCTCGAGGCCGACGGAGACGCGGAGTAAATCCGGGTCAAGCCCGGCAGACCGGATTTGCGCCCGGCCCACTTCGGTGGTGACTTCCGTGAAATGCGCCAGCCAAAGGAACGGTGCGACCAAGGTGAAGCCGAGTCCGAAACTAGGGCCCTTCACCAGCTCGAGCCGATCGTAGACGCTGCGCATGTCTTCGCACAGCTCAACGGTGATCAAGGCCCCTGGGCCGGTACCGGGACGCTGAAGTCGCCGATAGGCAGCAGCGGTCGCTCCTTGATCAGCCGTGCGGACGCGGGCGACGGCTGGATGACGAGAAAGTCGGCTCGCGATCTCTGACGCAGTGGCCGAGAGCCGGGCGGAGACCTCGGAGAGATTTCCGACCTGCGTCGATAATGCCTGCGCATCGAGCGCGTGGAGCGGTTCATATCTCGCACGCGCCGCGTACAGAAGTTCCGCGCCCTCTGCCCGGCGGAGATTCACCACCAAAACACCGGCCATCACATCGCCCGTAGCGGCGGCATACTTGGTCAAGCTCGAGGCGACGACGTCAGCGAAAGGGAGGACGTCGACATTCGCAACCCCCACACTACTTGGGTCGAGAATGAGTTTGGCGGAATACTTGTCGCACAACGCCCGCAACGCCGGAATGTCGGCGGTCTCCAACTGAGGATTATTAGGTACCTCGGTGAAAACCCCGGCAATGCCGCCAGTGGCGAGCAGGCGCTCGACGGAAGCGAGATCCTGGACATCCGTCACAAAATGGTGCCGGGCATCGAGAGCCTTTTCTAATAAGCGCGTCGAGTCGACATACAGCCAGCCCAGTTGAATCCAATCCTTCCGACCGTGCGGGCGTTGCACCGTATCGACAGCGTGAATCGCGGCGTCCACCGCATTCATGCCCGAAGTGGCAATCAGCAAGTCAGCCGCATCGACGCCCGAAAAATAGGGCGAGAGACTTTCCTGAATAATCCGGCGGAATGCCGACGAAGTCGTCGAGGTAGCCCCCTTGAGCCAAGCTTCGGCCTGGCGCGATGAAATCAATGTTCCCGTGTGTTGAACTAACTTGGCAAGCCGATCGGCGGCTTCGCCAGCTGGAGTCGTCAGTAGGCACCAGTCGCCGAGTTCGTCGAGCGATGTGATCGGGGCACGGGCATGTTCGGCCAAACGGCGCGCCGTGCGGGCTGAACTCAGGGGGAATCGTACCCCTTGGCGGTTGAATTGAGCGGCGGCGGCGCGCGCGGCCTCCTCGACCAGAGCATTGCGGACGAAACGAGGGTAACCTCCGCGGAGTAGATCCCACACGCGTGCCTCGCGGCGCTCGTAGCTTTCAACGTCGGCCAGCGTCGGCAGGCACACGACCGTGGCGTGCGGAGAGTCCGGCACCAATTGCCCTAATTTCGGAGAGACCAGCGCCACAGCTCAGAGACCTTCCGCCGGCGTCTCGTTCTGGATGATCTGTTCGAGCGTCTGCCGGCGACGGATCAGCGCGAACTTGCCGTCGCGACGAAGCAGAACTTCGGGCGCCTCGGGGAAAGAGTTGTAGTTCTTCGTACTCATGCCGGCACAATAGGCGCCCGCACCGCCGATGACACATAAGTCGCCGGCCTTGGCTTCTGACAGCGGCCGCGCGGCGAGCGTCTCGGGTTCGCCGGGCGCGCAGCTGATGAGATCTCCGGATTCACAGCAATGCCCGACGATGACGTAATTCTTCACGGCCGTCGTCGGCGAAGCGGGATAAAGATACGCTGGATGCTGCGAACCGTAAAGAGATGGACGTAAAATTTCCGTCATGCCCGTATCGAGCTTGAGGAATTCGCGGAGGCCCGTGGAAACAATGTCCTGGACCCGAGAGAGCACCGCGCCCGCATTGGCGACGAGGAAGGTACCCGGCTCGATCTCCAAGCGGAGCTTTCTCCCGTCGGTCTGCGCAAATTTCTCAAAAGCGATTTTGACTGGCGACCCGACAATCTGCGGGTCGGTGCCTTTTTCTGCTGCGACGCGTGCAACCTTGTAACCCCCGCCAAGGTTGAGGGTCTGTACGGTCGGGAAACGGCTGACGAGCGCGAGGCTCGCCGCGGAGACTTCCTGCCAGATAACGGGGTCGCTGCCCGAACCGATATGGGTATGGATGCGGACGACCTTCAGGCCGTATTGCTTCACGATGGCCTGGGCTTGGTCGGCCCACTCATGCCAGATACCAAAGGATGAGTCTGGCCCGCCGACGTTCGTCTTGCCCGTGCCACCCGATCCACGTCCGGGGTTGAAGCGCAAACCGACCTCGTGGCCGGGGAGGGCTTGGCCGATTCGTTCAAGCTGGAGGAGGGAGCAGGCGTTTACGTGGACTCCCTTATTAAGAAGAGAGGGGAAATCCTCCGGCAGCTCCTGAGAGGAGAGTGAGAGACGCTCGGCGGGAATCCCGGCATGGATCGCCCGGCGAACCTCCCAGCCGGAACTGGCGTCAAAATGGAGGCCTTTGTTGGCGAAGATCTTCAGCACCGAGGCGTTCGGGCAGGCCTTCATGGCGAACCGTACCGTCACCCCATAGGCATTAGGAAAGGCCAACATAGCATCGGCCTGAGCCTCGAGGGTGGCCTGGTCATAGACATAGCAAGGGGTGCCATGGGCCGCCGCAATCTGGCGGGCCGAATCAGGAAGAAGGAAGCGGTGGTTTTCCACGGTGGTGTCTCTGGCGGACTGTGGCAGGCCCGCCCTTCCCTTCCAGCCTTTTTGCGGATGTATGACACCGCTTGCCTCCCCTCCCCTCGCCCCTTGGGATGGCGTTTCACCGATTCATGCCCGCCTCTGAGACCATCGTCGCCGCCGCGACACCCGCCGGCCGCTCAGCCCTGGCGGTCATCCGGGTCGACGGTCCCTTGGCTGCGCAAATCGCCCAGGAGGCCTTCAGCCGGCGCACGCCGCTCATTGAAAAACAATCGACACTCGGCATCTGGCGAAACCGCACCGGCGAAGCCGTCGATCAGGTGGTTGCTGTGCTCTGGCACGCCGGACGATCCTTCACCGGCAACGATTCGCTCGAGGTCACGTGTCACGGCAACCCGTTACTCGTTCGCCGGATCACCGAAGACTGTCTCGCGCGCGGATGCCGTCTCGCCGAACCCGGCGAGTTCACGCGCCGCTCCTATCTCGCCGGCCGAATCGATCTCACCCAGGCCGAAGCCGTCGCCGACCTAATCCACGCCAGTTCCGAGCGAGCGCTCGCCTCCGCCCGCCGTATGCTCGCCGGCGAACTCGGCCGCCAGGTCGCCGGCTGGACGGACCGGACGCTGCAGATCCTCGCCGAACTCGAGGCACACATCGATTTCCCCGAAGAAGACTTGCCGCCCGAAGACCCCCGCGGGCCCTTGGCCCGCGTGTACGAAATGGTGTCAGAACTTTCTGGATACGCCAAGACCGCCAAGCATGATGGCGCCCTCCGCAGTGGCCTCCGCGTCGCCGTGGTCGGCGCGCCCAATGCCGGAAAATCGAGCCTACTCAACGTCCTCGCCGGAGCTGATCGGGCGATTGTCAGCCCCGAAGCCGGGACGACGCGCGACTACTTGGAAGCACCCGTCGCTGGGCTGCCGCTCGCCGTCACGGCGATTGACACGGCCGGACTCCGCGAAGGTGGCTCGGCGCTCGAGACCCTCGGTATGGCGCGGGCGTTAGAACAAGCACGCGGGGCGCATCTACTTCTTCTCGTCGTCGATGCTTCGGCAGAGCCCCCTACCCTGCCCGCTGAACTCATCGCCCTGCTCGATCCCGCGCGCTCACTCATCGTCGCCAACAAGTCCGATTTGCCCTCGCATCCCGCGCAGACAAACTTCCTCCCAACGCTCACAAAAATTTCCGCCTGCCTGCTCGACGGACGCGACGCCGAAACACTCCGCGCGAAGCTCGGCGCGTTCCTCGTGGCCAAGGAGATCGCCCCGGGCGCCGAGGAGCTCGTGATCAGCGTGCGCCACGCCGAAGCCCTTTCCCGGGCAGCGTCCGCCCTTGCGGAGGCCGCCCAACATCTTAAGGCTCCGATTCAAACGGAACTCGCGGCCGCCCAAGGACGGGTGGCTCTGGACGCCTTGGGGGAGATTGTTGGGCGCATTGATAATGAGCGTATGCTGGACAAGCTCTTTGCTTCCTTCTGCATAGGGAAGTGATTCCCTCCGGTGAGGGAGCGCTTATGCGACCTCACAAACAAATCCGCCTCGGGCCCGACCGCCCCTACGACGTCATCGTCTGCGGGGCCGGCCATGCCGGCGTGGAAGCTGCCCTGGCCGCCGCCCGCATGGGGGTCGATGTTCTGCTCCTCACGGGCAACGTCGACACCATCGCCCAGATGAGCTGCAACCCCGCCATCGGGGGGCAGGCTAAGGGCCACATCGTCCGCGAGATCGATGCCCTGGGGGGTGAGATGGGCCTGACCGCCGACGTCACCGGCATCCAATTCCGCCTGCTGAACTCCTCCAAGGGTCCGGCCGTCCAAGCCCCCCGTGCCCAGTGCGACAAGAAAGCCTACCAGTTCCGGATGAAACACCTCTGCGAGCTACAACCCGGGCTGACTATCTTCCAGGCGCAGGTCACTGGGCTCATTTTTAAGGACGGCGCTGTGGTCGGGGTTCAGACCAATCTGGACCTCGCTTTTCACGGTAAAACGGTGGTGGTGACCACGGGTACTTTCTTACGCGGCCTGATGCACATTGGGGCTAATAAAACAGAGGGCGGTCGGCTGGGTGATTTTAGTGCTAAGTCATTGTCAGCCAGTTTCTTAGAGGCCGGAATTGAACTTCAAAGGCTCAAGACTGGCACCCCGCCGCGCATCCTTGGATCCTCCATTGATTTCAGCAAGTGCGAGGAGCAGCCAGGGGATATGTCCCCTACCCTTTTTGCCTTCCATGATACGCGCCAAAAAACCGATTTGTTCCACGTGGAACAAGCGGGCGAACGGCTACCCGGCTGGGCCCCGGGAACCGATCAAGTCTCGTGCTGGATGACGGAAGCCACCTGCGCCACGGGTAAAATAGTCCAGGAAAACCTCCACCTCTCCCCTCTCTACGGCGGCGAGATTACCGGCGTTGGCCCCCGCTACTGCCCATCCATTGAAGACAAGTTCGTGAAGTTCTCCGATAAGGATACCCATAAGCTGTATCTCGAGCCCGAGGGCCGAAATACAGATGAATGGTATATTAATGGCCTTTCGACCTCCCTGCCCTTTGCCGTCCAGTTAGAGATGTTGGCGTCGATCCCCGGCCTGGAAAAAGCCGTGATGCTCCGCCCGGCTTATGCCGTGGAGTATGATTTTTCACCCCCCACCCAGCTCTACCCCACCTTGGAGTCCAAAAAGGTCGAGGGCTTGTTCTTTGCCGGCCAGATTAATGGAACATCGGGATATGAAGAAGCCGCCGCTCAGGGCCTGGTCGCTGGGGTCAATGCCTCCTGTAAGGTTAAAGGCCAAACCCCAATGGTAATTGGCCGGGACGAGGCTTATATTGGCGTCTTAATCGATGACTTGGTGACTAAAGGCACCCAGGAGCCATACCGGATGTTTACAAGCCGGGCCGAATTCCGACTCTTATTCAATCACGGCAGCGCTGAAATCCGCCTTAAAGATAAAATAAGTGAATTCGGGCTCGTACCCAAAGAACGCCTGGTGCGGATTGAAGTTAAGGCGGAAAAGGTCGCCCATTGGATCGAGTATTTAGAGAAATTAGCTATTCCGGGCGGAATCGCGGGCGATGTCATCCGCCGTAACTGGGAATCCACGCCGAAAGACCTGCCGCCCACATTCTTAGCTGAAGCTCCCGAAGTTCAGGCTGAAGTGATGTATCGGGTTAAATACCGAGGTTATCTGGAGCGCGAAACGCGAAACGCCCGCAAACTGCACGACCTAGACTCCTTTAAAGTGCCTGAAGGCTTTGATTTCTTAAAAGCCTACGGTTTGCGCATTGAAGCTCGCCAAAAACTTCAGGCGATTCAGCCGAAGACCTTGGGCCAAGCCAGTCGGATCAGCGGCGTGAATCCGGCGGATGTATCCTTATTGATGGTCCTTTTCAGGGCTAAGTAAACCACAAGGCAGGGAAGGGCGTTGTTCCACGTGGAACAGCCCCTTGTAAAGATTGTGGCCGCAAGGTGTGACGTTCGTGTTTCTTACTTTTGTAAACTGTTTATAATCAATAGTTTAACATAATAATAGGTGCCTGTTTCATGTTTGTTTCATTCGTCACCTAACTCTGGCGCTCTGAGTTAGGAGGAGATTAAGTGTAGGCCTTCCCATGGACGCCGAACATCTCAAGCGCATCCTGATCGTCGACGATGAGTCCGACGTGACCGAACTGCTGGACTACAAATTCAAGCAGGCGGGGTATGCCATCCGGACCTTGAACGACCCACTGCGGGCCATCGGCCTAGCCCGGGATTTCCGCCCCGACCTAATCATCCTCGATGTGATGATGCCGGAGCTCACCGGCGTGCAGTTGCTGCGCATGGTCCGCGCCGATGCACTCCTCCATGACACCCCGGTGATTTTCCTGACGGCAAAAGGGGAGACCGCCGATAAAGTGAAAGGCCTCGAATCGGGAGCGGATGATTATGTGACGAAACCATTTGATACGCGCGAGCTGATGCTACGTGCGCAGGCTCTCCTCCGCCGTGCGAAATCAGCGGCAGCCAAACCTTCGACGCGTCTCGCCGCGGGTGCACTGCTGCTCGACATCGAGCGCCACGAAGTCACCGCCGCGGGCAAGGTGGTCGAACTCACGGCGACCGAATTCAAATTACTCCGTCTTTTAATCGAGCGCAAGGGCAGGGTACAATCGCGCGAAGAGCTACTCGCTGATGTCTGGAATTATTCCCCCGACCTGGAAACGCGCACGGTCGATACGCACGTGCGCCGGCTCCGTGAAAAACTCGGCCCCGCCGGCGACGTGATCGATACGGTACGAGGTGTCGGATATCGCGTGAACGGCTGAAAAGGGTTTGCGCTCGCGCGTCGGCCGAAGCCTGACAGGATTTCCCGCAGATGTCTTGGATTCCTTGGCTGCTCCTCTTAGCGATCGCCGTGCTGTTCGGCTGGGCGCTGGCCGAAATTGGACGCTGTGTCCGCTGGGCACGCCGCGCGATGCTTCGCGGCGAGGCCTCCGAGCGGCCGCGCGGATGGCTCGTACGTACCATGAGACTGGATGAGCTCTTCCTCTCCATCGAAAGTCGCTCGGCGAATGAAAGCGAAATCCGCGCCGCGGCATCGCGGCGCATCGAAGCCTTGCTCGCACCGCTGACCGACGCTGTCCTCGTCGTCGACGCACAGGATCGTCTTCGCCTCGCGAACCCGGCGGCATCCGCTCTTTTCAATCTCAATCCGGGTGATGTCGGCGGCCCGATTGTCCCGCTCGTGCGCAGCGCCGACTTTATCGAGCTCATCCGCCAGGTGCGCGTGGCCGGCGACGCACGCTCGACCATCCTGCTGAATCGGGCCCCGCTCGCCGACGTCTGGATCCAAGGCGCCGGTGCTCGCACCGATCCGGATGCCTTTGGGGAAGACGCCGCTATTTTCGTGTTGGCGGACGTCACCGCCTTGAAACGGCTCCAGGCGATGGAGCGCGATTTCGTGACCAATGTCTCTCACGATCTCCGCACGCCCGTCACCATCCTGCGTGGCTACGCGGAGACCTTGGCGGAGGACCAGGCTACCATGTCCGCGGAGGACCGCGGACGATTCGTACTGAAAATCGTAAGTTCCGTGGGTAGGCTCCAAGGTCTCGTCGAAGGGTTACTCGCCTTAGCTAGCCTAGAGACAGCTCAAGGAGTTCGCCGCGAACCAGGGGCACTTCATATCGCGGCCCGCGAAGTGGCCGAGGAATTTGCCGCCCGCTGTAAGGCGGCCGGCGTACACCTTGAGCTCCGCCTCGAAGCGGCGAATGCCGACGCGGATCCCGTGCAAGCCAGGCGCTTGATTCAGAACCTCATTGATAATGCCTTGGCCCATGCCTCCGGCATGAGCCTTCTCACGATCAGCACCCGGAATACCGTCAACGGAGTGGAGCTCCGCGTACAAGATGATGGGGCAGGGGTCCCGCAGGCAGAACTCTACCGACTCTTCGACCGATTCTACCGCACGGATAAATCCCGAAAGGCAGGAGGAAGTGGCCTGGGCCTGAGCATCGTCCGCCAAGTGGCTGAACTCCACGGCGGTTCAGCGACCGCCGAACTAGTGAATCCCCGGGGGTTACGCATTGTCGTGACCCTGCCAGCTTCCGAATAGGTCCTGAAATGAAAAACCCGCCGTTTTTTCGGCGGGTTTTTGCTCCATTTTTAAAGTGGAGCGCGCGACTGGACTTGAACCAGCAACAGCCACCTTGGCAAGGTGGTACTCTACCATTGAGCTACGCGCGCGTTGGGAGGGAAGCAGACCAAACGCCCTACCGAGTGTCAAGCCTTTGGGCAAAACGGTCCCGTGCCGCCTTCGGAGCAGGGAAGAGGCCCTGCTTTTCAAGGAGAGCCGCCGCTTCATCGGAGAAGAGCCACCTTAAAGCGGGCTTCAATGCTGCTAGCTTATCCTGCCGGACATAAACCATAAGCGGAAGCTGAACGGGGTAGTCGCCATTATGGACATTATTCTCATCCGGAAGATAAGCCGTCGTCGACCGACCCGCCCGCCCATCAGCGACAGGTAGCACTCGACCAGGCCCGATAGGAGGACGCGGAAGCAATACGACCGAACCAGCCCGCGAAGCGAGTAAGTCGGAAGCTAAGCCTGCGTCGACCCGGAGACGAACGTCTCCGCGAAAGGAAGCGCCCTCCATAACAAGCCCCTGAAAAACCTCCAACGCCATGGTGCCCGGGGGCGAGCACACCGCCGGAGTGATGATCTCGGAGCGCGCACGGGCAGTAAGATCATTCCAATTCAAGGCCGAGCTGCGCGCTTCGGCTGAGAAGATGGCGACCAAGTTCTCCAGGGTCAGCTGTTCCGTCTTATTGGATGCATGAACAGCCACCACCCCGACCGCAGCGCCGAGGCGGAATTCCTCCACCGGAACCTTCCCTGCCAAAGCCGGTGCCTTCTCGTGCTCACGCATAAGTAAAATCGCGGCGCTCACCCGGCCCCCCAAGAAAGCCTGACGACCGGGAAGGGTGCCCGCAAAATCCGCCACCAACGCCCCGGAAGTTTCCAGTTTATTAGCGAAAGCCCCGGCCAGTACATCGGTTCCACCGATATCAGCCGCGACCGCCACGGCGGACGCGAAAAGGACCAAGCACGTCGAAATATTTCTCACGCTTGCTCCGGACCCGGATCCAGCTCGGGCCACTGCAGTAATTTTCGGTGCAAAGTGCGACGCGAAATACCCATAAGGTCGGCGGCTTTGGTGCGATTACCTCCAGCGGTAGATAAGGCCTGCTTGAGGAGCTGTTTCTCATTCTGCTCACGGTCCAACATATTCGGGGAGACCGACAGCGTGCCAGGCGCCAACGCGAGCGGCATGGGCGCCTGGGTAAAGCGCGGGTCTAAATCCGCGGGGGCGACGAGCTTACCCGCGCGAAGCACCGCCAGGTTCTCGCTGGCGTTGCGTAGCTCACGAATGTTACCCGGCCAGGCATAGCGAACGAGGATGGTTTGCACTTCCGGGGAAAGTTTCGCGGGGGCGACACCATTCTCCTTCGCGAATCGCTCCAGGTAATGAGCAAGCAGGAGGGGAACGTCATCCT
>Ga0194048_10001388_pt1 | contig 12040 bp, 13 predicted proteins | sample JunL225m_MetaG_FD_161685 | JGI IMG/M metagenome (GOLD analysis project Ga0194048, IMG submission 161685) | Anoxic zone freshwater microbial communities from boreal shield lake in IISD Experimental Lakes Area, Ontario, Canada - Jun2016-L222-5m | ecosystem: Environmental > Aquatic > Freshwater >...
AGGGAAGCCAGGGAGATATCTGTGTCTGCATGGATGACGACGATTACTATCCGCCGGATCGTATTCGGGATTGTGTCAAGGTCTTGTTGGCCAATCAGAAGAAGGGCGTCGAGGTTGTAGGCTGCTCAGAGGTTCTGTTGTACTACACGGACCGCCACGAAATCTGGAGGATTGGGCCCTATGCGCAGACACATTGCACGAACAATACAATGGCGTATTTTACCACGTATGGAAAGACGCATTTCTATGATGAAACGGTGCTCATGGCCGAGGAGAAATCGTATCTGAATGAGTTCAAGACCCCGATGGTCCAGCTCAAGACACAGGATCATCTTCTGTGTATCTGTCATTCGACGAATACATTCGACAAGCGTAATCTGTTACTCCAGGTCAATCCCAAATTGGTTAAGACGAATCTGAAGTTGGCACAGGTTATCAAGGATAAGAAAATTCGAGATTTCTATATGAGTCTGAAGGATGAGACTGCGAGGACTCCTATTGTGGTGCCGGAGCACCTGCGGCGGCCACCGCCCTTGCCATCCAATTAAAGATCAGGGAAGTGCCCCGATCGGCCAAATCCCTTCTATTGTCGGTGTCCCTGTTATTTTTTTTTCTACGTCAATCATTGCTCGTTTCCACGCATCATTATCTGTTTTCATTGATGCTTCTTTTGCTCCATTAAACATTTCGAGCATGTCTTGTGAGACAACAAGTGTCTCGGGTTTATTAGGAAATACGTGTTCCGCAATATGTGCTTTCAATGCCTCCATATCTTCATCCGTATGAAACGGGTGAAGGAATATCTTGTGTAAAATCCCTATACTCCTGAACAAATACCACGCCCAGCCTACTTCAGAAGGAGGGGGGCCCATATCAGAAACAGTGGTAATGGGAAGAATACCGAAAAAGTGTCTGCCTCTCATAAAAATTAGCGCAAAGATGATAGTAAATATGGAGCCCATGGCTCCAAGTATTCCCATGACTATGCGCAATACCCAATGATGGTGTACATTGGCATTCATCATTACAGATGCAGGGATAAATATGAGACCCAATATAAATGATATAATTATTCCTGCTCCTACACCTTGATAAAAACTGGCCCATAGACGTTCAATTACGGGCGATCGAACTACCCCAAAGCGCTTAAAAAAGGCTGTAATTATCGCCTTTTTATCCGAAGCGACAAATGACCTGAGATAGGATTCGAGGAGGGGTGTACCCATCTTATTTGCCGTGAACTGCTTCATTATATCTCGAGGCATAGTAGTTTCAAGGCTGCGATATAGCCCCGACACATCTGCAATTGTCGGGACGTTAACAGTTGTCGTTACCAATGCCATTACCCCTATAGTTTGGCACAGTATTTAGTATGTCCAAATGTACCGTGAAGAATTATTGACCCAACGTAGAGATATGAGGCACACACGAAAATCCCATGGAGATACGAGGCATACACGAAAATCCCATGGAGATACGCAGCACACACGTAAGTCCTCTACAAACGATTGGGTAATTGCGATACCGTCATACAAGCGTGCGGAAACTCTGCGGGATAAGACAATGGTTGTTCTCAAACAGTACCGTATTCCGCCTCATAAAATTCACGTCTTTGTTGCGACAAAAGAAGAGCTTGAAACATACAAGGCCACACTTGTACCGGGGTCCTATGGTCATATTCATGTAGCCATTCCCGGAATGGCTGCGGTCAGAAATTATATTACACAATTTTTTCCGATTGGTCAACACATTTTCAACATGGATGACGATATCCGGGGATTCTTGGAATGGTCGCCGTCTGCCAAGAGGAATGAGAAACCCCTTGGTGATTTGGCGGGTGCGATTACCAAGGGATTTGCCGAGGCGTCGAAAACGGGTTTCCGCCTCTTCGGTTTCTATCCTGTCGCAAACGGTTACTTTATGAAGAATGGACCGCCTACAACGGATCTCCGATACATTATCGGAAGTGCCTGGGGAATTATTAATCCCGGCAAGATCCTCACTGTAACCATAGATGACAAGGAGGATTATCTGCGATCCGTGATCATGTATGTGTTGGACGGCGGTGTTCTCCGATTCGGCAATATTGCGATAGAATCTGCCTATTATAAGGAAGCCGGTGGTATGCAGGAGACTCGAACGATGAATCGGATAGCAACGTCGGCCAAGGCAATGGTCGGAGCTTTCCCGGATCTTGTGAAAATCAATCTCACTAAAAAATCGGGAATGCCCGAAGTGCGACTTCGCGATAGTCGGCCAGAAGAGGAGAGAACCTTTGGCCCCTCGACACTAAAGAAGTATTCTATGCCGGCACTGTAAAGTTGACAGGGCCTACACGGGGGTACCTATGGATACTAAGATGACCGACATCAAACCGCCGTATCACAATATCGTAGCACACTGTCGTCAGACAGCCCCGGCTCTGATATATCTAGCCGTGGGCTGTTCCCAGAAACACCACACAAGAGAAAATGCTACACCTCAAGAATATCCCCCTTTCGTGGCCTCCTGGCCCGGACGAAAGGTGTGTATTCTAATCGATCCGGAACTCGAGTCGCCGCCGTATTGTTTCCGGGATGTGGGAATGACAGAGGCCCAGGAAGAGGTTCACAAGAACGATTTCATTGTTGAGCACGGCGAGGTTACATTCTTCAGTGTTCGCCAGTCATTCACTATTCCACATTACAACGGCCAGGCAATCGGTAACCAAGAGGATATCCGATTTGTCCACGCCCTCTGTGCCATTGCCTGCGATCTTCCATCCACAAAGTTCATCTTCCAGTGTTATTCGGGGGCGCATATTGCCGGTCTGTATCCCGTGGATAAATTTGACGGGCGTCTTCTTCGCAATGTCCTCTTCGACGTGTGTTACGGCGAAGGAGGATGTTTCATAGACTTTTCCAAGATCAACATCCTCCGAGACAGCAACGGTGACTTTATTCAGCCTGCGGGTAGCCGTTTATCGGAACTGGTTACACTCGGTCACACGGAACTTCTTCATAAGGAACTGCGGGGTCGCAAGGACGATCTCGGATATTATATCCACCGGTACTATTGTATTCTCAGAGGCACTAAGGAGCCAAGGGACTGGTGTAATCCCGGCGTGATTCTCCATCGGATGAGGCCCCTGTGTCGAATCTACGGTACTCCCGTGCAAACAAATGTGGGCGCGCTGCAGGCTCTGTTGTTCGAGGCCCTCGTTGACTATTGCATAGCGGGAAAGACGCCCATTTCCGAGAAAGAACTGGAGGCAATCATTGACAGTCCAGACCGATATCTGGAAACCCTGGCCACGATAACAGCGTCGATTTGAGAAATTTCCGCCCGTCTTAGTAGAATGTCGACGTCGAAAAAGACTCTCAAGCTGATGAAAACATTGTACTGGATCGTTGGTATCTTTATGCATCTGTGGGTATGTTATATCCTATTCGTCAGCAGTCGTGCAATCACGGGCGTAGTCTGGCTAATTATGGGTCTGCTCCTTTTGTTTATCATGTATATGTACTATTTTCCGCCGGGTGACCCTGGTTCCAGCTGGCCTCCGTATGTCACGTACTGCCCAGATTACATGACTAGGGTAAGCGACTCGGTGTGCATGGACTTTGTAGGTATCGGTTCACAGATACAAAAGGCAAATCCTGCGAGCCCGCCTCTACCGGCAGATGGTCAATACAATAGATACGTGTTTGATCCGAGAGGTTCCGTGTCGCAAAAGATAGCCAATGCGCAGGCAAAGGGGTTGACCTGGGAGGGGCTTTTCTGAAGCCCTTCTGCGTTCCAATATAAACAACAATACAACTCATACGTGTAAGGAGATAGATGAATGAGTGGAGTCCTCATCTACACAAGGAACACTACGAAACTCTGTTAGCCTGGATAACAAAACAGGAGCCCAGAGTTGCGTTTCTCTATGGGCCGCCGGGTGTCGGTAAGACGACATTGGCGCATCGCCTTGTCAATGCTGCAGGGCTCCGACCAGTGGAATGCAATGCCAGCCAATTTCGTCACAAGGCGGCAATGTCAGAACTCATTGAGCCACTGTTGAATTCCGCAAATGTCACGGACTTTTTTCGGCCGGAAGGCCATCGTGCTCTCGGTGTTATTCTCGATGAAATCGATGGAATGTCATCGGGTGACCGCGGAGGTCTCACCGAACTCGTGAGGATTCTGAAAGAATACAAGGGGCCGAACATGGTCATATGTATTTCGAACGAGTGGCAGGAGAAGCGGTATCAACCACTCATGCGCATCTGCATGTGTAGGGAGATCCAGGCACCGGATGTGGCATCCTGTGCATCTTGGATGGGAAAAACGCCGGATGAAATCAAACCGTTGTGGTCCCGACACAATGGCGATTTGCGGAAACTCCTTCAATGGGAAGAGGGTGCATCGGCAACCGACAATGATATTTCTCGTGGATCCACCGTACAAGAACTTGTGTTGAGACTTTTGGACGGCGAATTGGATATTCAGGAGGATCTACACCTGGACAATAACGATCTTAATCTGGCGGGACTACATCTGCATGAAACATTGCCGGACTGGATTAGAGAACATTATGGCGGCGGGCAAAAGGGCTGGTCGATGTATTACGACTGTCTAACAAGTATTGCAACCTCGGACCGCCAGGATTATTACACATTTTTTCATCAGCATTGGAGTCTATTTCCGCTCTCTTTTCAGAGCAAACTGCAGGCCGTGAACCACCGACTATTTTCTCAGGAACAGCCGACACGGAAGGGCAAGAACTGGAAATTCCAGTATACGGCTGTCCTTGCCAGGCAGTCGTGGCTCTTCAACCAATTCAAGTATCTCTGTGAGCTCCGCAATTGTCTGGAGAAGGATTATCGGGATGGAGGGCTGGAATTTGCCCTATGGACAGCATCTCTGTTGAACGTGGCCGGCAGCGATGGAACACATCTGATGGCGGGGCGGCTAGTCCACGAGAATCCGGTGGCCTTGGATCGGGTCCAGAGATGGCTGAGAAATTTGGCGGTGCCGCCTGTGCCCCCGTGTCCATAATATAGTTATAGAATAGGATGAGGCAGAATAAGTCCAGAAAATACAGGCAACGGAGGAAAAGGTCCCGTCGACAAATTGTGAAACAGTTCGGTGGTGACTATTATTTTGAAGATATAGTATTTTCTTCTTTCAAGGGTGAAGATCATGTAACGGCCACAAAAAAACATATTCTTGTATTCAACCCCGATGTTAAGAAAACCATGGAATCCGAAATAAACGGAGCTATAGATATCTTGGCGAAAGGGACATGCGATACATGGTTAGCATGTCACGGGGATTGTCACGCTGTCCTAAAAAAATGGCTGGACCGTGAACTAACGTCCACCGCATATATATTACGTGTTCTCTCCAAAAGTATAATTTCAACAAAAGAATCAAACGAACCACTTCATATCAGAATTGTAGGGGACAGTTATGGAACAGGTAAATGGGCAGAAGATTCTCTAGAGAGAAAATTTCGTATTATAAATGACATAGGTCCGACACAAAGTCGGCTTATTATGGGATTTGGACCAAGTGCTTCTGGAAAGACATATTGGGCAAAAAATATAATAGAAATGTTGCACGGGGCAAACCCTGAATTTCCAGATACATTTATGTCTATTGATGGTGGTGTATATAGAGAGGCTTCGTTGGTGTATCAAACTATAATCAATACAATTCAACAAACGTGTATAGAAGGGCTTACAAATCTGGTGTTATCTTCGTGGAAACCACTTGAGCATTCTTTATTCGATAGCAGTATAGTAAAACAATCTGTTACGGAGTTTTTATTGGCACAAAAACGCAACTATCGCATTCACATAAGCCTATACGTCCCAGAAACTCTGGGTGATTGTGGAGAATTGGCAAATCTTAGAATTAAACACTGTGATTCCAAATACTCCAAATATATAGATATCACCGACGACAAAAAACACTGGTTGGGGATTTTGTTTTGGCAGCACAAGCATGGGAGAGATTGTGATTTGACAGAAGTTTACCGCTGTACAGGCTGTGAAGAATCTGGGCAAAGCAGAGAAAAGAAAGAAGGAAAAAAATATAGTAGCGGGGCGTATGATAATTCTATGAAACAAGGACTGACAGAATTAGTAAAGGCACCGGGCGGTCAGATCATTGTTCATAATGCAGGCAGGGTCGGCGGTATAAGTTTCATAGAATCATGTGGTACAGATGTAGCAATCAATACCATATTAAATTCTGAAGAAAACATGCAGAAATACTCTTTTATTACAGAACATGAATATCACAAAAAGTCACCCGATGTTTGGCATGTATCTAAATGCCCGCCTAGTCTTTGAATGCCAGAACTTTCCCAAAATACAACCACAGGACTACTCCGAAGAGTGCTTTGGCTGTAACATCGAGAATATTATACGCAATGTTTTTGGCTTCTTCATCAAACATGTATGCGATACCGTAGCCGGACCAGATGGCAGCAAAGATCCAAAAAACGGTATGCGACGATCCTTTCGGAATCGCATACAGGAATATATAGGTCAACATGGCAGCGAAGAACAGGAATCCGACTCCGAGGCCCGCGCCCCAACTGATCTGTCCGAATTCTCCGAGATATCCGGAGAGTAACATGAGCCAATTGAGAAGGATAACAGTTCCGTACGTTTTATAATTTATACTGGCGAGCGTCTTATTGTAGAAGAGCATGAGAGCGAGCAAGATAAGCGGAGTCGTCACCATCCAGTCGAGATAGCGCATGGGCATGAGATCCTGTAACTTGAAGTCGGGCTGCTTGAATCGCTCTATAAACATACCGTAGACGAGACCGGCGATGAGCGATACTGCCGTCTCTATGTTCATGATATGGCGAACATTGGTACTATTTGTCCGTATAGCTTCTACCAAAGTAATAGTTGTATAGCCGAACATGATAATATAGGATGTTATGAACGTGTCGCCGAGGAGTCGCCCGTATCTCGGATTCGCTACGGGTTTTACGGTATCCTTGGGCTTTTCTTTGATTTCTGTAATCCCCTTTGGATCACCTGGTATCTTTGTGTCCGTCATGCTCCCTAAATCATTCGGAGAGTTTGTTTATTTGTTGAGATCACGAACATGGAGAATAAGTGGTTTGGGTTCTCTTATTAAGACCTTGTAACCCAACAGAACAATGACAGTGCCTATAATAATTCCGATACCTTCTAGTGCAGGATGTTTCAGGACATTAAAATGTGTACTGATATAGTGTTCCACATAGTAGGCGATCACGATTGAGATAGCTGCGGAAATTCCACCGTTTAAAATCGGGATGGTTGTTTCATCAAGAAGCGAGAACTGCTTCCAAAAATTGGTTAGCTGCTCTTCTACCAAAAAGAAGTTCAGAGCGTCGATGATTCCAAATACGACAGATGCAATCATGCTGATTCCGATAATATTCCACAGTTTAGCCATCTATATTGGATTCGGTTTTTGATTGTGAATCCAAAGTACTTCTGTAGACTTTGTACGTAAGCATTACAAGAACAGTGCCTGTAATTACACCGATGGCGCTTAGTGCAGGATGTTTCAGAATCGTATAATAGTAACCGATGCGTTGTTCAACATAATATGCGATCCCAATTGATATGGCTGCAGATAATCCGCCTGTAAGCAGGGGTATTAAGTCGTCGTCGAGATAAGGAATGGTTTCACATGCTTTCCGAAGATATTTCTCCAGTAACAAAAAGTTTATGGCGTCTACTATTCCGAAGGTGAGAGATGCTATCATGCCGATGAACACATCGGCCAGGATTCTATCTTTCATGGTCATGTTGTCCCTACTAATGGATTTGATTTTCGGCCCCTACATATGAGGAAAGTGGCCCATTATCCCCGAGTTGCGGATTCGCATGGCCTCGTCGGGGACCCGAGTACCGGAATAATGGGGTGTTAAGGCAAGATGTCCTCGAATTCAGCCTCTTGGCCGAACAGCTCGATGGGGCCGCGAGGCGTGGGATCACCCCACCGTGCCCATGGGCATGGGTGCAGAGTACGAATCTCTTCCCAACGGCCGTCAAGGAAGGGCCGGCCTCCTTGCTGGGTCAGAAAGTGATCGAATGACCGGCGGGAAATGTCGGTGAGGCATGGATGACGTGTAAACCCCATCATCTCGTCGAGCCAGCGGCGGCGACGCCCTCCCTGTGAAACTAGGAGGGCGTTGAAGTCTTCACAGTTGATTCGGATCCAGCTGTGGTGCCAGATCTCTTCTCCTGGCCCTGGGACCACGATGTCTATGCCTGTTTCCGTATCATAGCCAGGAGGTTCGACCTCGTCGACGGGAGGAGGAATCCACTCGTCTTCGGCTGTCTCCAGCCATTCCCGTGCAGTCCAGTCATTGTGGCCCTCGGCAGTCACTGGCAGATCCCATCTGTAGTCGTCTTCTTCACGTGGAAGACGTGTGGAATAGGTGGCCAGAATCGACGCCCATCGTTCATCGGATAACCGGTCAGCATCCTGTTCGGCAAGGATATCATCTAACGAGCTACGGGCCAGGTATCCGACCCCATCATTGGCAAGGCCGGTGACACTGATCAATACGTCGCCCGTGACACCGGTGCCACCCATTTCCCGCAGAATGCCTTCCAGTTCCAAATGGGGTATGCGGACGATATCTATTGGTTCTCGCCTTTCTGGTTCTTCCCGCTCAATGTCGCCCAACTCCGTAGCGGCTCCACGGCACAAGGGACACGATCCTCTTTCCTGGGCGGAATACCATTTCCAGATGCAGTTGGGATGAAAGAGATGGCCGCAGGCTGTTTTGAGGCTGCCTGTTGCATCGGGCTCTGGGTGTTCGATCACGGGGTCGTAGCAGATGGAACACTCTGTCATTCTGGTCTGACTTACACGTCTTTCGTGAAAGCCCACGAACGTGGGCCAGGCCAAGGCGTGCCCGATCAACTTTTTGCGCTTGTTTGACCAAAAATGGAAAATAGGAAAACAATCAACTCCTCGTCGCTTACCACAACATAATGAAGAACACCGTAGCAAACGTCATTAAGAGGGAGTCCGCACGAAGAGGGGGTTCGGCGACTGCCCCAAGCGATCTGCGACTGCCCCAAGCGATCTGCGACTGCCCCCCAAACGATCGGGTTGAAGCTCTGCGGCGACCACAGGAGTTGCCCCGAGGCTAGCAAAGCGGGCGTTGAGGCTCTCGAGCGTCATGGTGATCACGAGTGTCTCCTCCTCGCCGTCCTCCTCATTGAAGAACTCGACCATGGTTGCACGAGACCCGTGTGCTCGAAGAAGACCCTCTACGTCACCCCGGCGAAGTGTGAAGCTCGAATCTGGAAAGTCAAAGGGGCCGGGGGCATGGGTCACGTCAAAGCAGGACTCACAGATATCAAATAGACAGGCGGCGCAGTGGTAGAACGGCTCGACTATAGTGTGGGCGTTGCAGACGTCACACGGAACACTCATGGTCACACCGTAGACGGGGGGGATGTCTCCTGCAGGAAAGTGCTCCAGCGGACAGGCGTGGTGCGTTGTGTGGTAACGAACGGGCTGGAGAGGTTCTGTGAACTCTACCGCCGCCAACGCAGGAGGAGCTCCTTGTGGGGCCGGCAGGTGGGCCGGATATATGGACAAGAGCCGATCCCACTCGTTGTCCCATACATGGCCAACACCCTGCCCGCGCAAGATCCGCTGGAACTCTTGGAGAGAGACGATCGATTCTCCGTATTCGTCAAAGCCACCAAGCTCTGCCTCTGCACTCGCAGAGAGACCAAAGCCACCGAGCCGAACGATCTCCCTCTCCATGCCGACACGAGTGATGCGAATGACACTGTCGGATTCTACATCGGCCGCTTCCTCCTCGGTGCGGGTCAATGCTTCCCACTCTGTTGCGGGGGTCCGGCACATGGGGCAAGTGTTCGCCTCATTCGTGGAGTACCACTTCCAGAGGCATTTGGGGTGGAACACATGGGCGCAGGAAGTTTTGAGGACACCCGTCTTAGCATCGATGTCTTCGTGGCAGATTCCGCAGCTGGTATGCTCAACACTCGTCATTCTTGAGTAGATTACACGTCTTTCGTATAAACCACAAAGAGTACGGTAGCTGACTCGATGTAGTCAACTTTTTTAATTTGACATCCTATAACAATGAGTAGACATCCCAAACCACCAAAGGGTAGTGGTGGAGGTGGTGGAGGTGGTGACCCTCATTCTTCACCAGATAATCTTACAGTTGTTGCAACATTATCTCATCCGCATCCAGAGTTATTGGCCCTTGCTTATATGGACGGCACCCTATTAAGTGGGGGCGTTGGGATTTGTATATGGAAACCAAAAGGGGAAACATTTGTAATACACAAGAATATACCCCGTATTACGGCACAATATATCACACCTCTACCGGATAAAACGTTCGTTTCGGGGGTAACGCCCGGAATATATAATGAAGAAGGTCCTGTAAAGGATGAAGAGGGGCATGCTAAGACCGTAGCAGTTTTCAGAAGTAATGGAACAAGAAATATATTTCTTGCCGAATCAGCTGTTTCTGTCGGTGAAGATCTTGCGGTTAGAATATTAGCAAGTGGGGATATATTTATTTTTGAAAAGAGGTTCGTTTTTTCTAAGATACTACGCCATACAGGGAAACACGTGTCGGCCTTGGCAGCTCTTCCTGGTGGATATATTGCATCTGGTACAGATGAAGGTGACCTTTGTATTTGGAATACAGAGGTAACTGTTAAACCCAAACCTACCAATTATTTATCAGGTGTGTTTAAAGCCGGTTTACTGAATGCAAATTCTATTGAAAAACTTTCTTTGGTGAGTAAAGGGCCTGAAACATCAAACGAACCTACGAAACATGTATCAGGGCTGAGTTCTATAACAGCATTGGCTTCTTTTCGTGATAAATTAGCGAGTGGGCATAGTAACGGCAGTTTGATGATATGGAATATAGGTAGTCCTGATGAACCGTTTCCTAATTTAACAGGCCTTGGAGTAATTGCATCTGGTGGGCCGGTAACAGCGCTTGCAGTTCTTACATCCGGCGCAATTGCGGTTGGGCATAGCGGCGGTACGGTTACAGTAGTAGACCCAGAAAAAGGAACTACAACTACGGGTATTAATTTAGGTGTGGGGGGCGTGCAAAGCATAGCAGCATTACCCGATGGGAGGTTCGCCGTATGTTTAACGGGAATAAATGATATTTATATATTGTCAGAGAATGCAGGGCCTCCAGGGCCTCCAGGCCCTCCAGGGCCCCCTCCAGGCCCTCCAGGCTCTCCAGGCCCTACAGGGGCCCCAGGGCCAGCAGATCCTGCAGATCCTGCAGCTCCTGCTCCAGGAGGAGGCGCACGTAGGTCTAGTAACAGGCGCCGAAACAAAAAACGTAGGACTAAAAGAGTCTACCGGAGCATACGCTAGTTAGAAGTACTAAAGTTAAGAATCCCGAACAAAGCAAGGGGTTCTTAGCTTCGGCACTTCACGGTACCGTAATTAAATCTTGGGATATAATATATGGAAAAACCTGCGCTTCAAAGTTTGGTTAAAGAACTTCGTGAAATACGATCTGAAGATTGTCCCGCAGAGACATGTAAAACACTGGAAAACACAATTAAGACGTATCTGAATATTAAAGGAAATATTATCCCTACCGAATCTATTAGCGACGTGATGATGTTAGATCCAGAACAAACAGGCGGTATTGACGGGGCTAGGCTCATGGAAATTCTTGAGGTTCTTCCTGAAGGTTGGTCGAAGGGGCGCGATGAGGAAACTAATAGGGAATATTACTTTCATACAGATGGTAGAAGTAGTTGGGAAATTCCCACGCAAGGTGGTGGAAGATATAATAGACAGAAAAAAGGAAGAAAGTCAAAAAGAAGACATGCAAAAAGAAGACAGAGTAGGAGACAAAATAGACACTAACAACCCCCCGAATAGGTTTGTGTGCAACCTAAAAGTGGAAGTGTAGGCGACTGCGAAGTCCGAAGTCCGAAGTCCGAAGTCCGATGTCCGAAGTCCGAAGTCCGAAGTCCCATGTCCGAAGTCCGATGTCCGAAGTCCCATGTCC
>Ga0194048_10001389_pt1 | contig 12032 bp, 9 predicted proteins | sample JunL225m_MetaG_FD_161685 | JGI IMG/M metagenome (GOLD analysis project Ga0194048, IMG submission 161685) | Anoxic zone freshwater microbial communities from boreal shield lake in IISD Experimental Lakes Area, Ontario, Canada - Jun2016-L222-5m | ecosystem: Environmental > Aquatic > Freshwater >...
TCCCTGATCCTTCCGCCATGGGTCTAGCCGCCTCCGCCCATGGGGCCAAGGTCTTGCGTGAAGTGCTCGGCAAGCGGGCGCGCGCGAATATCATCGTCGCCACCGGCGCTAGTCAGTTTGAGACACTTAAATGTCTCGTGCAGGAGCCAGGTATTGATTGGTCGCGTGTCACCGTCTTCCATCTTGATGAGTATGTTGGCCTGCCGGTGTCCCATGGTGCCAGCTTCCGCAAATATCTCCGCGAGCGCTTCCTTGCCCAGTTGCCGGCGGCGCCAGAGTTTATCCCGGTCGACGGCGACGCTGCGGATATTAAAGCCGAATTGGCCCGCCTCGGTGCGCTGATTGCGGCTCGGCCCATTGATCTTTGTTTCGCAGGCATCGGTGAGAATTCGCACCTAGCGTTTAATGACCCGCCTGCCGACTTCGCGACGAATGAGCCTTACCTGGTGGTGAATCTGGATGAGGCCTGTCGCCAGCAACAGTTTGGTGAAGGCTGGTTCCCGACTTTCAATGACGTCCCCAAGCAGGCGATTTCCATGTCGATCCGCCAGATCATGAAGAGCGCTTGTATCATCCTTTCGGTCCCCGATAAGCGTAAGGCCGCTGCGGTGAAGGGGACGGTCGAGGGCCCCGTGACACCTCTCTGTCCTGCTTCCATTGTGCAGCAGCACCCTGATTGTGCCCTTTATGTCGACGCGGCCGCCGCGTCGGACCTCGCCCGCCGCTGATGCCTTTATCTGCTGAGCATCCGCAGCGTGTCTGCGGTCTCGACCCCGAGACCGGGCGGGAGATCGTGGTGGTGATTGAGCAGGGCAGGGTGAAGTCCGTGAAATTCGAAGCACACGGTGTCCGCGAATGGCTCTGTGCGGGCTTTGTCGATTTGCAGGTGAACGGCTTTGCCGGACATGACCTCAATGGTCTGACGCTTGATATCGCGACGGTCGGGGCGCTTTGCGCCGCCATGTTGCGTGTCGGGGTTACGACTTTTCTGCCAACATTGGTGACGGCCCCTGAAGCTCGCATCCTTGCTGCTTTGCGGGTGATTCGGGCCGCCCGTGAGGCGGACCCGCAGGTCGCGCACATGATTCCCGGGGTGCATATCGAGGGGCCGCATATCGCGCCCGAAGATGGTCCACGTGGGGCTCACCCGGCGACGGAAGTACGTCCGCCCTCGATGGCGGAGTTTGATCGCTGGCAAGAGGCTTCCGGCGGTCTGGTTAAATTGGTCACCCTTTCTCCTCATTGGCTCGAATCACCGGCTTATATCCGACACGTCGTCCAGGCCGGTGCGCACGTATCGTTGGGGCACACTTCCGCGAACGCCGCGCAGATCGCCGCGGCGGTCGAGGCGGGTGCGCGTCTCTCTACGCATCTGGGCAATGGCTCCCATGCTCTTTTAGACCGTCGGCATAATCATCTCTGGCCGCAACTGGCGGATGATCGCCTGACGGCCATGTTCATCGCTGATGGACATCATCTCACGCCGGACCAACTCAAGGTCATGTTGCGAGCCAAGGGACTTGAGCGTTCTTTGGTTGTCTCCGACGTGGTTGCCTTGGGTGGGATGCCCGCCGGTAAGTATGTCACGCCAATCGGCGGCAAAGTGGAGCTGCGGGCGGACGGATTGCTGACCTTGGATGACGGGACGGGCAAATACCTCGCGGGAGCAGCACTTCCCCAGTTGGCGGCGATTCCCGTGCTCGTGAACCAGGTCGGGCTGACCCTAGCTGAAGCCGTCGCCCTGCTGACGGTTACTCCGGGTCGAATCGTCGGGGGGAGGGGAGGGCTGGTCGGTCAGTCTGCCGACATCGTTGCTTTTCGCTGGGACGGATCGGCAGTCCGGCCGGTAATAACCCAAGTCTGGGTGCGCGGTCGCTCGGTTAACTGAGTGCCCGCTGGAGCTATCGACGGTATCGATAGGGCCTAGTGATAATATCAATAGTTTCAGGGAAATCTTTGCCTCGCTTCGATAAGATTTGAGGGCATTTTTTAGGGATGCATTTCGAACAACTTCTCGGCGTTGTTGCAGGTTTCATCTGTTTTGGGCTGTCCGTCTATTTCCCGATTCGTTTGATTATGTTGATCGGGCAGGTGAAGTCGCTGGAGCAACGACTCAAGGGATTTGCCACCCAGGCCCCCATCGCCGCAACTCCATCAAGCGTTGCACCCGTTGAGGTGTCGGCGGTTTCCGCCCCGAGCGGGCCTGCCGCTGCGAATATGCCGCCGCCGCTTCCGGCGAAGCCTATTCCACGGGTGGCGTCAGCTCGGCCAGTTATTGACCAACCCGATCCGCTTGCGGCGCGTCTCCGTGATTTCGGACTTTTACCACCGATGGAATTGCGCGGCGAATATGCTCTTGGTGCATGGTGGGCGGTGCGCGTCGGCGGCGTCTTGGCGGTCGCGGCTGTCGTCTTCCTCGGCATTTGGTTGAACCTCCGCTCGAATATTCCGGCGATGTTCCGGGTGTTGGAAGTTGTCCTCATTGGGGTTGGCCTTTTCTGGGGTGGCTTGCGTTTGGCGGTCAAACGCCCCGATCTCGGTCAGGTCCTGGCGGCTGCGGGTCTCGCCGTCTGGCAGTTCGCGGCGTGGGCGACGTATGGGCTCGATAAGATGCGGGTCTGCGACAGCGCTGCGCAGGCTGCTTTGGTTCAATTCCTGGTGGCTTTCGGCGTCGCCTTTATCGCCATAGCGAGGGGCAGTAAGTTATTTGGTCAGCTCGCCGTGATCTTCGCCGCGGCCGCCGTCTATTTATCCGTCGGTACCGGTGCCGCTCCCTGGCCGACGGCCACGGGTGCCAGCTTGGTCGCCTTACTTGGGGTCATCCTCATGGTGCGTGGTCTCTGGGGTTCTGCTGGCGTGCTCGGCCTGATTGGTTCGCAAGCCTGTCTGTTGTTCCTTTATGATGCGATGCCGACGAAGGATGCGAACTATCTGCCGCTGCAATGGGCGGCGCTCGGTTCGTTTCTTGTGCTTTGGCTGGGTGAACGCCTAGTGAAGGATGACGCCGTGCTGCTTGGGCGTAATGCGCGTTCGGCTTTCCAGCTGGCTAGTTTTTTTACTCCGGCGCTCATCTCGCTCTTCCTTGCGACGGGTGGAGACAAAGATCGAGCGACTGTGTCGTTCTTCATTGCAGCTATCGGTGTGCTCGCTGGCTTACTTGAGCGGGGGCGGAGTCAACTCGTCAGCGAAGTACTCCTTCTGGCCGCGGGGGTCTTCGTGGGCGCTGGGCTGGCTTGGTTAGCGGATCCGCATCTGGTCTGGCTCATCTGGGGTTTGGCCGCCGCGGTCACCATGATCGTCGGGGCGCGCACGCATTCGGAACTTGTCCGCTGGTCTTCGGAGGCCCTTGCGGCCGTCGCGGTCTTCGCTTTCATCGATCACCCTCCGGAGAAGCCTTGGGTGGGACTGGCTGGCATCGCGGCGTTGGGCCTCATGCTTGCGTTTCGGGAAGATTGGGAGCGCGTCTCGGGTTGGCAGAAGTTCCGTCGCTTCGTCGGCATCCTTGGCCTGGCTGTGGTCGTGCTTACCGTGCAGGACTCTTTACCCAAGGCTGATACTGGCTGGCCTTGGCTCGTGCTCTTGCTCGTCGCCGCCGTCCGTTTCCGTCCGGCTCTGCTCTGGGCCGCGGCGCCGGGTTATCTCTTCACCGCGTTGCTCGCCGTCTTCTGGCGTCCGATCGTCGGTTCGGAGCCGTCCGCTTGGGCGGTCATCTGGTCTGCGTTGGTCTTGGTCGGCAACGGTTATGCGATGTGTCGGCTGATCGGGCGGATGGGTGATGGTAGCAGGATTCTTCGCTTCGCTCTGACGTTCGTGACCGCCGTGGTGCTCTTTGCGTTCACTCATCACCTCGTCAGCCGTCTCTTGGCGCCGGCGACCGCAAGCTGGTCTCCGTCCTCCTGGCGACTCGCGTTGCTCTGGTCCGCAGGTGCGACGACCCTGGTCGGGATCACCGTTTTCTGGCGCCGCCTCGGGGCCATTCCGTCGGACCTTTCCTTGGCTGCCTTCGGCGGGCTGGTCGGCTTCTTCATCCAGGGCGTGGTCGCGGAGGGGGCTAGCCTGAGGCAGCTTGGCCTGGCCCAAGCGCCCTTCATCCTGCTTGGCCTGGCCTGTCTGCTCCATGTCCTGACCGTCCATACCAAGGAGCAGGGTGCTTGGGGGACCGTCCAGCGTGCCGTCCTCGGCGCCGGCGCACTGTTCTTCATGAGCTTCGTCATGTTGGCACATCTGCCTGGCGCAGGCGTCTCGCTCTTCTGGGCCTTGGCCTCCGTTCTCACCTTTGTAATCGGCCACCTTCTGGCGACGCGCTCGCTGCGCATGGTCGGTCTCGTCGGCCTCGTCGTCGCGACGCTCCGGGTGCTCTCGCATGATATTACGGATACGCTTGGGCGTATTGCCGCTTGTGCGGCCGTAGCCGTCGCCTTCTTCGGCATCGCTTGGTTCTACGGCCAGATTACCGCCGACAAGAAGGACGCCTAGCCTGCGACCTTCTCAACTTTTCATGACCCCACTACGCTATGATTGTCACGTCCACCTCGTCGGAAACGGCCAAGATGGGAGTGGCTGTTGGCTGCGGGTTGAAGGCCTCTGGCTGAAGGTGCTGAGTGAGGTCATGCGTCGGGCGGTGGGGATGCCGCTACCATTGATGCATAAGGACTTTGACGTGAAGTATGTTGAATCCCTGCGAGGGTTGATTCGGACCTCTTATGTGGATAAGGCGCTATTACTCGCCCAGGACGAGGTGTACGATGAAGATGGCAAGAAAATCAACTTCGGTTCTTTCCATGTTCCGAATGACTACCTGTTTAAGGTCTGCGCTGAAAATCCTGAATTCGTGCCGGCGGTATCGATCCATCCGGGCCGAAAGGACGCCTTAGCGGAACTCGATCGTTGCCTCGAGGCCGGCGCCCGGGCGCTGAAGCTTTTGCCCAATTGTCAGAACGTAAATTGTGCCCTGCCACAGTATGATGAGTTCTGGCGGCGCATGGCGGCGGCGGGTCTGCCGTTCTTGTGCCACACCGGTGGCGAGATGACCGTGCCCGTCATCAATCGCTCCTACCAGGATCCGCGGATTCTGCGTCGCCCGCTGGAGCTGGGCGTGAAGGTTATCGCCGCGCACTCTTCGGGGAATAGCCACTTTTTCGACCAGAATTATTTCGGCGAACTCATGAAGCTGATGGACGAGTTTCCTCGGTTATATGCCGATACCAGTGCACTCAATAGCCCGATTCGTAGCGGGGTTTTGAAGCAGGTCAAGGAGTCGGGAAGGCCCGAGCGTTTCCTTCACGGGAGCGACTATCCGGTGCCTGTCGGCGAGCGCTGGGTCAGTCTCCGTGGTCTGATCACCTCGGCCCAGCGTCGCGAAGCTGGCAAGATTGCGAATCTCGTGGAGCGAGATGCCTTCCTTAAGCGGGCCATGGGCTTCGATGAAGGCCACTTCACCCGCCTTGGTGAGCTCCTTCGGATGGTCTGAGGCTCAGAGCGAGCGGAGCAGGCCGGCGATATCGACCGATTCCGAAATCATCTTCTCGATGATCGGGATCTTGTCGGCATCTTGCCGCATCGTCTTCACCGACATATTATTAATCCGGGCGGTGACGGCAAAGGACTCGGCTTCGACGGCGGCCAGCGGGATGCCGGCCTCCGTCAGCCGGCGGACGATGTCATCGTTCGGGAGTAAACCGTTCGAGAAAATGACGCCCGAGAGCGATTTCGCTCCGTCGCCGAGGATGAAGGCTTCCAACAGGTCTTCGCGGTCACCCGGGACAATCACCAAGGTGCCGGGCACCCGCAGGTATTCGGCATGGCGACGGGCCGACATGGCACCGATGACGACACGCCGCACGCGACGCAGGCCATCAGGCTGGTGAATCCAGCGGGCCTTGGTCTCGTCGGCGACCTGATCGAGATTGGGGTAGACGAGGGTTTCCTGGAGCGGCACGACGCCCAGCAAGGGGACGCCGAGTTTACGTAGGCCACGGCCGGCAAAATCCCGGATGAAATCGATTTTATCGGGGAGTACTTTATTCAGGATGGCCCCGACGACTTCCACGCCCGCCTTATCAAAGAGGGCTTTGTTGAGCGCGATTTCGTCGATCGGTTTACCGATGCCACCGGCGGCGACGATGATGGCTTTAGAGCCGAGCACGCGGGCGTTATCGGCATTCGAGGCGCCGAAGACGGAGCCCACGCCGGCGTGTCCGGAGCCTTCGACGACCACGATATCTTTGCCGTAGGCACTGCGGTCGAAGGCACGGCAGATGCGATCCTTCAACTGGGGGCCAATCTCTTCCGGATTCTCCAGGTATTGCTTCGTAAAATCTGGGCCGATGGCCACGGGCGACATCGCGGCGATGGGAATGTCCAAATCAAACAGGCCGTCGATGAGCAGGGTGTCTTCGTCGACTTGGTCGTCGCCCGACATCACCACGCGTTGGGCGATCGGTTTAATATAGCCCACGTGCAGGCCCATCGCCTGCAAGGCAGCCGTGAGGCCGAGGCAAGTGGTGGTCTTGCCGTCGTTCATGCGTGTTGCCGCCACAAAGATGCGGCGGGTATCGAGGTTCATCGGGCGCGAGAGCAGCCCGGGGACGTTCTCGGCAAAGCGCTTTCGGAGGGCCATCTTTAGGCAGCGGGTCCGTCTTTGAGCTTCGGGTAGAGGTAGGTCTTATCGACCGCCTGGGCGGCGACGATGACCGCTGTGCCAAAAATATCATGGGCGCTGGCGCCGCGCGAAATCTCGGCGGCCGGTCGATCGAGACCAGTGAGAATCTGTCCGTAGGCCGGGATGTCGGCGATATGTTGGGCCATCTTGGACGCGATGTTGCCCGAGTTGAGGTCGGGGAAGATCAGCACGCTGGCACGGCCGGCGACGGCGCCCGTGACTTCCTTGGTTTCGGCGGCGAAGGGGTTGATGGCGGCATCGGCCTGCATTTCGCCGTCGATGTCGCAGACGATGCCGAGTTCGCGGGCTTTCCGGCGGGCCAGGTCGGTGGCCGCTTGGACTTTCTTGACGGAGGCGAGGCGGGGGTTGGCGGAATGGGTCGAGTAGGCCAGCATCGCCACCTTGGGGGTGGTGTTCGTCAGGTGACCGGCGAGTCCTGCGGTGGTCACGGCGATATCGGCGAGTTGTTCGGCGGTGGGTTCGGGGATGACACCGCAATCGGCGAGAAAGAGGACGCCGTTGCAGCCGAACTTACCTTCCTCGGATTCAAGAATCTGCATCGACGAGACGGTTTCTACACCATGCTGACGTGGCATCACTTGGAGGATGGCACGCAGGCCGGAGGCGGCATGGGTGGTCGCTCCGGAGATGAGGGCATCGGCCCCGGCGGTAGCGACCATGAGGCAGGCGAAGTAGTTCGGGTTAAGGGCGAGTTCCGCCGGGTTGCCTTGGAGGTTAGTGTTGCCGTAGCGCTGGATGGATTCGAGTTTCTCGGTGAAACTCTTGAGCTCATCACTGCGCTCAGGTTCGATGATGCGAATACCATCTAGGCTGATGTTTAGACGGGCGGCGTTCAGTTTAATTCGTTGGCGATCGCCGATGAGAATCGGCACGCCGAGTTTCTTCACCACGAATTGGCGGGCGGCCTGGATGACGCGGGCGTCGCTGCCTTCCGGGAAGACAATGCGCTTGGGGTGATTCTGCAGACGGGCGGAAAGACGAGAAATGATAGACATGGTGAGCTGGGCGGAAGGTGTCCCGCGTGACGTTTATTAAGATAAAGTAAGACCTCAGGGCGAGGCAGAAGCACCCGCCTTTGAGGCTGTTGCTGGTGAGTTACTTACCTGCCGTCGGCAGGGTGGGCTTAAAGGCCGGGAAGTCTTTAAGGGCGGCCTTCGTGCGATCGGAGACCGGATAGCCGATCTGCTTGAAATATTCGCTGACATCGGCCTTCGAGGCTTGGCCGTAGCGTTCGACGAACATGGTGCGCAGTTGCTCCTTGGTGGCCCCCTTGGGGGTGGGGTTGGTGGCGTAAGAGCGGAGGGTTTCGCGGAGGGGCTCCCAGCCGTGGGCGCGAATCAGGACGACGAAAGTGGCAAGCTGTTCGAACGGGCCCACGCTGGGTGCCGGGGCGAGGCGCTTGATGAGTAACTCATCGAGTTTTTCCATCGCCGGATGGCCTTTACCTTGGGTTTTGCCAACGAGTTTTTCCATCACGTAGAGGGAGAATAAATTACAGGTGACTTCCGTCTGGCCGTCGAAAGTCCAGGACTTGCTTTGGTGATTGTGGCCGAGTTCGTGGAAGAAGCCCCAATTGCCTTCCTTGGTCAGCTTCGGAAGGTCGATGCTATCCTTCTGCGATGGGTCGATCCAGCACATGAACGGGTAGCCCGAGTGCATGAAGCCAGCGGAGATCTGGCGGTCCGGGACGACCCGTTCCGGTGCGAGGCGTTGGAGGGCGATGAGGTCGTCTTCGAGCGCCATCGCCTTATCCCACCATTCGAGGAGGCCTTTCGGATCGGTGAGCTGCTTCACCTCGGAGGCCTGGACATGCAGGATGACCTGCTTGCCGACGAGCGTGACCCACGGAGCGGGTAGCTGCTTGGCCTTCATCCAAGTGTCGGGCGTATCCTTGCCGAGCACGTAGGTCGGCATCGCGACGGCGTTGCTGAACTGCAGTGGGGTGGAAGAGGAGGCCTTGACTGGCTTACGCCAATCCTTGTGCGAACTCTGGATGAAGAGCTGTCCACCGAACGCGTTGGCGATCTTGTTTTCGCCGACCTTGAGGTCGAACGTGCGGTTGATCACCGGGAAGCGGTTCCACTTGTCGAGCTTGAGCAGGCTGTCGCGATGACACCCGACGATGATTTTCACCACGCGGTTCTCGGGGATCGAAGCGACCTTCACGATCACGACTTCGCCCGGGGCGGCGTAGAGGCCAGTCTCTTGCCAGGCGTCCGGGCCGGTGGCGAGATTGGGCGCGTTGCCGGCGTTGGTGTCCCAGCGGTGGACGAGGTTGGAATCATAGACGACCGTGCGGGCGACGCGCTCCTTGGCTTCGACGATGCCCGGGAAATCCTGCGCGGCGGCGTGGGCGCCGAACGTGCCAGGTTCCTTGGCCATGTAGGCCTTGATGGAATCGTTAAGTTCTCCGCGAGCCGCTTCGGCTGGGGGCACGAAGGGGGCCTTCTTGGTCGGCGTGATCTCTTCCGGAGAAACGGCGGCGAAAGCGACGGAGGTCGCGAAGAGGAACACGAAGAGGTGACGCATAGCGAGGGGTATGCTCACCTTGTCTTTCCTGCTCATCCTCGCCAACGCCAAACCCCCTCCAAAGGGCTGGTTTTTATCGGAAGATAACGGTCTTATTACCCGCGAGGAGCACGCGGTCCTCGACGACTGCGCGCAAGCCGCGGGCTAAGACTACTTTTTCAATATCCTTGCCGAGATGGGCCATGTCTTCCGGCGTATCGGAGTGGTCGATGCGGATGACGTCTTGTTCCACGATAGGTCCTTCATCCAGTTCTGGGGTGACGAAGTGGCAGGTCGCGCCGATGAGTTTCACGCCGCGGCGATGGGCCTGATGGTACGGCTTGGCGCCGGCGAACGAAGGCAGGAACGAGTGGTGGATGTTGATGATTTTGCCCGCAAAGTTGCGGCAGAGTTCGGAGTCGAGCACCTGCATGTAGCGGGCGAGCACAATCAGGTCCGCTTGCTCTTGGCGGAAAATCTGCTCCATCTTGCGGAAGGCGGCGTGTTTAGTTTCTGGGGTGACGGGCACGAAGTGGAACGGGATGCCGTGGGCTTCGACAATTTTTCGGTGGTCTTCGTGGTTGGAGATGACGCAAGGCACCACGAAAGGGAAATCTTGGGCGACTTGGCGGGCCAGCAAATCATAGAGGCAGTGTTCCTGCTTGGAGCAGAGGAGGATTACACGCCGGAGTTTGGCTGAGTCGGAGAGCGTCCACTCCATTCCGAATTTCGTGGCGACAGGGGTGAAAAGTTCACCGAACTTATCGGCCGGGAAATCCAGGGAATCCGCGTTGATTTCCACCCGCATGAAGAAACGGCCCAGTTCAGATTCGGTATGCTGGCTAGCCTCGGTGATCGAACCGCCGTGGCTTGCCACAAAAGCCGAAACCTCGGCCACGATGCCGCTGGTATCGGGGCAGGAGAAGCTGAGGGTGAGGATGCGGGCCATGCATGGAAGATGGAAGGGGATGGGTGCGAGGGTCAAGACACGGCGGAGGTACGGGGGTTCGCGTCCGCCGCTTTTCACGCAAAATATGACCAGATGCGGGTTCGCCTGCGGGATTGACCCGCCCCTTCCCATTCCTACGTTGACCCTTCACCTTTTACTCAGATGGCCAAGACCCTGTTCCAGAAAGTTTGGGAAGCGCATACGGTGCGCAAGCTGCCTAATGGGCAGACCCAATTATTCATCGGCACGCACCTCATCCACGAGGTGACGAGTCCCCAGGCCTTCGGCATGCTCCGAGACCTGGGTCTCAAGGTGAAGTACCCCCAGCGTACTTTCGCTACCGTCGACCACATCGTCCCGACGAATGAGCTCAAGGAACCCTATTCCGATCCGATTGCTCAGGAGATGATCGAGGCTCTCCGTAAGAATACTAAGGACTACGGCATCCGCTTCTTCGACACCACCACTGGCACTCAGGGTATCGTCCACATGGTCGGCCCGGAGCAGGGTATCACCCAGCCCGGCACCACGATTGCCTGCGGCGACTCCCATACCGCCACGCATGGTGCCTTTGGCGCGATTGCCTTCGGTATTGGTACCACGCAGGTGCGCGATGTCCTCGCCACGCAGACCCTCGCCCTCAGCCCGCTTAAGGTTCGCCGCATTGAGGTGAATGGAAAGTTGGCTCCCGGCGTCTACGCCAAGGATGTCATCCTGCACATCATCCGCGTCCTCGGCGTCAACGGCGGTATCGGCTTCGCTTACGAATACGCCGGCTCCACGTTTGACGGCTTCTCCCTCGAGGAGCGGATGACGGTTTGTAATATGTCCATCGAAGGCGGCGCCCGCTGCGGTTACGTCAATCCAGACCAGAAGACTTTCGATTACATCAAGGGTAAGCCCTTTGCACCCAAGGCCTCCGATTGGGACGCCGCCGTGGCTCGCTGGGCTTCCTTCGCATCCGATCCCGGCTGTCAGTATGACGATGTCAAAGTCTTCAAGGCTGAGGATATCCGCCCGACCGTCACCTGGGGCATCACCCCGGGACAGGCCGTGTTCATCGACGAGAAGATGCCCGCGCTGGAAACCCTTAATGCTGCTGACCGCCAGACGGCTGAAGACGCTTACGCACACATGAAGCTGGCGCCGAACACCGCGATCAAGGGCACCAAGGTTGATGTCTGCTTCCTCGGCTCCTGCACCAACGGCCGCATCTCCGACCTCCGCGAGGTCGCCAAGTACCTCAAGGGTCGCAAGGTCAGCTCGAGCGTCAAGGCGATCGTGGTTCCTGGCTCGCAGCTCACCGCCATCCAAGCCGTCCATGAAGGCTTGGATAAGATCTATATCGAAGCTGGCTTCGAATGGCGCGGCGCGGGCTGCTCCATGTGCCTCGCGATGAATCCCGACAAACTCGTCGGCGATCAGCTCTGCGCCAGCTCCTCGAACCGTAACTTCAAAGGCCGTCAGGGTTCTCAGACGGGTCGTACCGTACTGATGAGCCCACTCATGGTCGCCGCCGCGGCGATTACGGGCGTGGTTTCCGACGCCCGCGAAGTCTTCAAGGTCTGATGTCCGTCTCCGCGCCAGTCGACCGCGTGCTTGAGCGTATCGCTCAGGGCGATGATGTCTCCGCCGCTTGCTCGGCTGAGGGAATCGCCTGCCAGCGCGATGTCCGCGTCGACGCCCATTACGACGGCAAGCCTGTCTGCACTGTGACCCTTCCTTGGGTCGTCGAAGGTCATGCGATCCTGATGGCCGACGAGACCGTCGCCGCCTCCGTCGCCGAAGAACGCCTCGTCTCCCTGGCGTCCGCGCTCGCGATGCCCGTCTGCATCATTCGTCGCCCCGTCGCCGCTTAACCCCCTTTTAAACCGCCATGTCCCTCGCCAAAAT
>Ga0194048_10001391_pt1 | contig 12025 bp, 13 predicted proteins | sample JunL225m_MetaG_FD_161685 | JGI IMG/M metagenome (GOLD analysis project Ga0194048, IMG submission 161685) | Anoxic zone freshwater microbial communities from boreal shield lake in IISD Experimental Lakes Area, Ontario, Canada - Jun2016-L222-5m | ecosystem: Environmental > Aquatic > Freshwater >...
CTGCAGGCAAGATCGTTAAGGGCTTGCCCGTCAGGGGCGGTACGACTTCGCCCTCAGGTTTGTTCTGGTCGCTTGACTCGCTTATCCGCGTGAGCTACGCGCCCACAACGGTTGGCACAAGCACGATCTACTGGCGCTACGACATCGTGACGAGCCAGAGCTCGATCCTGTCATCATCGAGCGTCATTGAGTACGACGGCATGTTCTTTTGGTGCGGTGTTGACCGCTTCCTGATGTACAACGGCATCGTGAGCGAAATTGCTAACAACATGAATGTTAATTACTTCTTTGACAACATCAACTACGCGCAACGTCAGAAGGTTTGGGCAACAAAGATCCCTCGTTGGGGCGAAATCTGGTGGTTTTACCCCAAGGGCGACGCCACGGAGTGCACAGACGCGATCATCTTTAACGTGCGCGACAAAGTCTGGTACGACGCAGGCGAGGCGCTGGGCGCTAACCGTTCAGCGGGCACGTTCTCTGAGGTATTCCGTAAGCCAATCTGGGCGGGCACCGAGACCAACGCCTCGAACAAGTACACGCTCTGGCAGCACGAGACGGGTACAGATCTTGTGAACCTGAGCCAACAGAGTGCCATTCAGAGCTACTTTGAGACAGATAGCATTGGCTGGGTCAATGGTGGTCCGAACCAGAACGACCCCGTTGGCATGAACAACTACATCAGGCTCGAGCGCGTGGAGCCCGACTTTGTGCAGGCGGGTGACATGAACATGTACGTCACAGGCAAGGGCTACGCAACGGATGATGATCAAGTGAGCGCGGCTTACGTGTTCTCGCCCACGACGCTCAAGATTGACCTGCGCGAGCAGCGCCGGGAGATGCGCCTGCGCTTCGAGAGCAACGTGGTGAACGGCAACTATGAGTGCGGCCTGAACCTGCTCTCAGCAGACGTGGGCGACATGCGCAGCACAGGAAATCCGTAATGGTGACGTACGATCCTCGTGGGCAGACTTGGGATTCGTGGTGCTCGCTCATGGCTGAGTTGTTTGCACCGCAGCAATTGGGCACGATGCCCGAGGATAGATGGCGCGAGTGGGGCGATGCGATGGCGGGTAACGGATATTTTATGAGCTCAAACATCCCTGATAGCCGCACCTTTACTGACTGGAAGGATTGGGCGGCGTCACTTGTTGGCATTATGAGCATACAGCCATGAGCGATTGGTCACAGACAGTCAACGATATCTATCAGCAAGAGTTCGGCAGGCAGGCTGATGAGAGCGGCATGGCCAGCTTCACAGAGGCGCTCAACCAAGGCATGACTGGTGAGCAGATGCGCGAGGCGCTGCGCTCAAGCCCTGAGGGTCAGTCAATGGGTGCGCTACCTGTTGCTGACTCAGGGGGTGGCAACCCGCAGCCGGTTGTTGATCCGGGCTTTTATCAACAACCGAGCGACTCTAATCAGCAACCGGGCGGCTCTAACTGGACGCAAACAGTCAACGATATCTATCAGCAAGAGTTTGGTCGTCAAGCTGATCCGAGCGGTATGGCTACGTTCAGTAATCAGCTCAGTCAGGGCATGACGGGTGAGCAGATAAGAGCTCAACTCAGGTCAAGTCCTGAGGGTCAGTCTTACGGGCTGACACCTAGCACGGGTGGCGGTGCTTTACCTACCGCCCTTGACCCGAGTGCGGGCTGGGAGTGGCAGCCTGAGGTTTATGGTGAGAACGGCGTCGAAGCCCCTTACTGGCGTAACGTCAATACGGGCGACAGAAAAGAGGCGGGTGCGGTTGACGCCCCAAGGTCAGACGTTGTTGACCCTAGCGGCATTGCGCGACACTTAGGGCTTAACTACGAAGGCACGCCGACACAGTTTTATGACAACAGTGGCAACCTAAAGGGTGTCTTGGTTGACATGGTTGGGTACGGCGGCAACGGTCAATACATCCTTGACCCGATGTCACTTGGATTGGCGTTAAAACCCGGTGAAAAGCCAACCATCAATAGCGCAATTCAACAGCGCAATGAAAATGGCCAGTTATTGTTTATTGACCCTAATACGGGTGAAACAACGATTTACAACACGGGTGTGCCTGCGGTAACTGGGCAAACGGTTAAAGATCGGATGTACATCAACGACCCCGGTAATCGCGGCGGCATCATCCCCGCAGACGTTACGCAGGGCATGATTATGCTCGCGGCTGCAATGGCTACAGGCGGCGTGGGTGGCGCTTTGTTAGACGCTGCAGGGTTCGGTGCTGGTGCTGCAAGTGGTTTAGGTGCGGGCGCTGCCGCGGGTAGTGATATTGGTAGTTTTATTGCCGCTGACGCTGCTGCAGGCTTGGGTTCGGCTGGCGCAGGTCTTACGGCAGCAGACGCTGCCGCTCTAATGGGCGGCACGCTCTCTGATGCTGGTGCTGCCGCAACAATGGGCGGCACGGTTGCGGATGCAGGTATCAACTGGGGCGCTGCTGCTACTGCTGCTGCTAAGTCTGCCGCAATCAACGCGGCTGTGACTGCGGCTCAAGGTCGCGGGATTGGTGACATCCTGAAAGCAGGCGCTTTGGGCGCTGTTTCTGCCGGCGCAGGCGTTGCGGGTGCTGATTTCTTGGGCGGTGGCGCACTCGCTCAGATCGGCACGCAGACGGCCGTTGCAACAGCGATTGCAGCGGCAACGGGGAAAGACCCCGTACAAGCGGCGATTAGCGGTGCCTTAAGCGCCTCGGTTGCAAACCTCATTCCCGCGGGCACGGCAGACATACTGAACGGGGCGGGGATTACAGATCCAAGCATTCAGAAAGCTATTAACTCGGCCATCTCTAGCTCTGTCATCACGGCTATCAGGGGCGGCGACATCGGCACGGCTGCTCTCATGGGCGCGGTTAACTCGGGTCTATCAAGCGTCGCGGGCATGATCGGCGACACGCAAGTCGTCAAAGACTTGAAAGCTAGTTTGACAGATACGATCTCATCAACTGTTGACTCAATCAAGTACGAGATAGGCGCAACAAATGCTCAGGCATTGCCTGTTAGTGGCTCAAATCAACCTGTAGCTAGTGCGCCGTTAGATGCGGAAAATCAACCTGACGTAGTCAACAGCATCCTGCGGCAAGACGCTACGGATGCGATGAATCGTGGCTTACCTGCGACGCCGCCTTTGATCTCTCAAGCGACAGGTCAAAGCGATGCTGAGCTCATGGCGCAGGCACTGGCTAATTTTCAGCAAAATTCTACTGTTGGCGCACCTTTAGGCACGCTTGCTGGTGCGACTACTAGTGATGTGAATCCTGTCACCCTCGCCCCAAATAGATTTAGCTCTAGCGGACCAGTAAGCGTTAGCTGGAACGAGCCTGAAACGGTGAGTGATACCACCGCTGGCGGCTTTCTAGGCGAGTTTGGTGATTTAGCGCCATCACAAAGTAAGTTAGCTACATTTGGACAGGGCGTCGCTTCTGCGTTAGATAACACTGTTGGCGCTATTTTGCCTACTGTCACTCAGATGGCGTCTTATCTTGGCTTGCGAACAGCGGATCAAATAGCGGAATTGACAGCATCACTTATTGGCAAAAATTACCAAGCCAACCCAGAACTAATGCGTGAAATATCAAACAGGGTGGCTGAAGCAATCAGCAATCCAGTTGGCAAAGCATTTGGTGTGACCAACACTCCCGGTTACACAGGCGAGGCAAGTGGTCAGGCGTTGCGTTTTATCAGCGAGAATATAGACAAAGGTGCTGATTATTTATCGCAAAAGACTGGTTTGCCAGCAGGTGATATTCGGTTAATGACTGATGCGATTTTGATGCGACCGGGCACTGCGTTATCTACCCTTAGGGAAGCAGGCACGGCAGTCAAGGACGTTGGTCGTGGATATGAAGCTGCGGCTACAGGGATTATTGATCCAAACACTTCTGGCGCATACAACCTTGGCGCAACTGTTGCGGATCTAACGCGAGCGCCTGACACAAGCCTGTTGCGTGGCGAGAGTCCCACAAGGAACATCAATCTGGGCGAAATAATTGACGAGGCGCCGTCTTATGTGAGCCCTGAAAGATTGTCAGCGCCAACGCCTGCTTTGGGATACAGTCCAGCAGAAGTGGTTGCGCCCACTAGAGACGTTGCAAGCGTTTTTAATGATGCGTTTGCAGCGGCTGATCGAATCCCGACCTATGACGTGCCTGCGCTATCAAGAACAGAACCGTCTGTCGCAACGCAGCTTGCGCCTGAGTCTCGCAGTGCTTTGCCTACGACGTTTGCAGAGCCTGCAATTAAGCCTATTGATCTTGGTCCAAACCTTGATTCAAGCTCATTGGCTACGATTACTGAGCAAGCAAAAGTTGTTGACCAAAACTTGGGCAGTCGCACTGAGCCGCAATTGCAAGCTCAGAAGTCGCTTATTGACACCACAATCAAAACCTTTGCAGAAAACCAAGTTGATCCATCTGTTGCAAAATTTTGGAACGGTGCATTTGCAGAAGGCGCATATTCTAACAATGTGATCGAGGGTATTAAAAATACGTTTGACAATAAGTCTGCGCCGCCTGAGGTCATCTTAAAACAAGTCGATAAAGCAGTTGAGCCGCTTAGTGCTGACGAGCAACTGCCCGCTAAGCTAGAGATGCTCAGCAACGCATCAAAGCTCGGTATCACGCCTGCTGAGGCGATTAAGCTCGGGTTATTGAACAACAACGGCACAAAGACTGAGCTTGGTGAAAAGGTTTCCCCAACAATTGATACAGGAACCAAAACTAATACAGGCACCAAAACCGACAAGAAGTTTTGGGATGAGGTTATCCCGCCATTAGCTATTAAGCCACCAATTATTAAGCCGCCGATTATCAATCCGCCGCCACCAAGCATCAATCCGCCGCCGATTGTTAATCCCCCAATTCCGACGCCACCGAGCGTCAATCCCCCAATCGTCAACCCGCCGATTGACATCAACCCGCCAATCGTCAAACCACCGATTGTCAACCCTCCACCCTTAGTGCAGGCAGCGATCACGCCACCCAAAGTCTCAGCGCCTGCTACTACAATGACGCCATCGTATATGTATGGCTCGGGCACTCAGGGCACGACAATTGGGGCACTGCCCGGTAACCTACAAGCTACATTCCTGCAAGGTGCGAACGTGAAAGAATACAACCCCTTTGAGAACTACAACGTCTATCAGCAGCTAGGCTCGCCAGCCCCTATACACGCCGCACAGGGCGGGGGAGCTCTACAGCTCGCTCAGTTGCAGCAAGGTATCTCTGGCGTCGATCCAAGCCTCTATGGCGTGCTTCAAAAGCGGGCGACACCTAATTACTTCACCTACGGTCAAGACACGTCTGGCGGCAATCCTACGACGTTTGCGGGCAGCCAATTGATGGGCAAGCCAACGCCCGGCATCCCAGTAATCCCAACAGGTCAAAAAGCAGGCTCAGACTGGCTCTATCAGGGCTCGGGCACCAACCCCTTAGCTATGGCGGGTACTGGCATCGCTAACTTGCCCACAGGCACTATGGCTGAGGGTGGGCAGGCGCATGGTGGTGGCGAGGGCGAGCACATCCCAGAGTTCATCACAGGCGCGACTGGGCACTACGTCAGGGGTCGAGGCGACGGGCAGTCTGACGACATTCCTGCGATGCTTGCAGATGGCGAGTACGTGTTTGATGCCTCAACCGTTTCAACGCTTGGTAACGGCTCAAGCGACGCGGGTGCTAAGCTCTTAGACGCGTTTCGTGAGTCGCTACGAGATCATACAAGATCAGCACCCACTGATAAAATACCACCAAAAGCATCGCCTCTTGAGTATATGAAAGAAGCGCTCCAACATGTAGGAAGGAAATAATCATGGCTGACCCAACACTCACAGCTGCATCGCCGTTGACTGCTACGGCGGCAACGCCGGGCGCAACTTTTAACGCCGCGACGGGTCCTAATCTGACCGCCGCACCTAGTAACTATGTGACGCCGCCGCAGTTGGGCACGCCCTCTACGCCCTCGAGCGGCACGTTCACGCAGGGCGCGGCGCTGCCAAATATCACGACTACTCAGCAGCAAGCGACTGCGGCTCCTGCGTGGTACATGGATTACCTGAACAACTTGGCGGGCACAAGTACGCAAGCAGGTGCAAACGCTCAGTATATTGGTGCGCAACCTCTGCAGCAGCAAGCGTTTGAGCAGACAGCACAGAACGTGGGTAACTATCAGCCAAACCTGCAGGCCGCTAACGCGCTCACAATGAACGCTGCGACGACTGCTACGCCGAGCTTAGCGGGTCAGTACATGAACCCGTACCTGAGCAACGTCGTGGACGAGGCAGGTCGCTTAGGTCTGCAGAACATTCGCAACACGATCTCGCCTCAGGCAACCGCAGGTGCCGTGGGTAGCGGTCAGTTTGGCTCGACCCGTGGCGCTAACGTGCTCGGTCAGAACATCACAAGCGCCCTGCAGAATTTAGGCGGTCAGCAGCAAGGACTGCTTGCAAGCGGCTACCAGAACGCGATGACGCAAGCACAAGCTGACTTAGCGCGTCAGATGACTGGCGGCGCTCAGATTGGCGCTCTAGGCACAACAACGCAGAACTTGGGCATGGGTGACGTGAACGCGCTCAGCACGATGGGCGGTCAGCAGCAGCAGATGGCTCAGAATCAACAGTTGTTCCCGTTGCAGGTTGCAGCTCAGCAAGCAGCTTTGATGAAAGGGTTCACGATCCCAACGTCTGTGTCGTCTACCTATACGGGGCCGATACCGGGTGCATATCAATCTTCGCCGTTGCAGCAGCTTGGCTCGTTGGGTGCTGGCATTACTGGGCTATTTTCATCAGGTGTCGGGGGTAGCGCTGCACCGATTACAAATATTACTGATTGGCTAGGTAAAACTTTTGGTAGCGGCACTACACCAAATTCAATTTCAGTCCCGGCTGATATTAACTCTATTCCCGGTGGGACTATGGGCGGATTAAACCCCGGATACGATTAAATTTAAGGAATAAATCATGGTCACAGAAGTTAAAGGCGCGCCGTTGTCAGGTGGGGTGGTGGCACCTCCTATGGGCATTAGTGGTGATCAAGAAGCGCTTGCTAAATACAATGCTGCGATCGATGCTCAATTAAAAGCACTTGAAAATCGTGGCGGTACAAACTGGTTTCAGATCGCTGGCGCGTTAGCGAACCCGGGTCGCACTGGTAGCGCTGCAGAGGCGTTCGGCCGGGCCATGGATGTTGCGGGCCAACAACGTCAAGAGCAAGAAGCGCAAGCCATACCAATCGCTCAGATGCGCGCGCAATTGGCCGGCCAACAGTACCAAGTGGCTAAGCAAGCAAAAGGGCTAGAAATTGTTGGCAAGATATTTAACAAATCGCCCTCCGAAGCAATGGCAGGCCTGCAGCCCGCTAACGGCGGCATTGATCTTGCGTTGATGCCAAGGTTGGCACAAGCCCATGCAGCGCTTGTAAATGATCCTGAGTTGCGAAAGTTTGTTACTGAACAAATAGGGATGCAGGAAAAACTAATTGATACAGCCATTGCGTTACAAAAACAAGGCATGAGTGTATTTGAAATTGAAGACAGGATTCCGGGCGCTAAAGGGTTGTTTGGCCCTATTGGTGGTAACGCACCACGGCCCCCTGCAACAACCAACCCTAATCTGACTAGCGGCCCAGCACGCCCTGAACCACCATTACCTGCTGACCATGTGCCGATAGGCGCACCACCCGCGCGAGCTCCCGGTGAGGAGTCAGACTTCCACGGCACGACAACGCAACCTGTAGCCACTGCAGTGCCTGTGCCAGCTCCTACGGCGCCTGTTGCCCGGCCTGCTGCAACACCTGCACCTGCAGCAGCACCTACCCCTGCCGCTGCAAATGACGCAAATTCTTATACTGATCCTGTTACTAACATTACAACCGATTTAAGTCGGATGGCTCCTGCTAAAAGGCGTGAGTTTGAGTATGATCAAGAGGTTAAGAGGCAGGAACGCGCAAACGCTAATTTAAACCTTCGTGGTAAAGAAGCTGAACCAGTTCGCAAGGCTATTTTGGAATTTAGACCGGGTGTGACGGATCAAATTTCTTCAGACTTAACTGCTCTTGAAACTATTGCTAAACGTAATCCAAAAGTGTTCGATATTTTGCGCAATAACAATGATATCCGTGACATCGTAAATACAGCAATCAATCAAGGTATCCCGCTTGGAAGTTTTGGGTCGCTTCGTTTGCCGGTTGATGAGTACATCTTGGCCAGCATGAAAGACACCGAGCGTAGTGACTATCAACGTGCACGCATGATCTTGGCGCAGCAGTTCTTTGCCAGCGCAATGGCTAACAAAGCCGCTATCCCGGGCACCATCAGCAACAACGAAGACAAGTTACTACAGGCACCATTGGCAGGCATGACCGATACTGTGCAAACCGTTAGGGATTACATCAAACGCAGTCAAGTACAAAACGGGCATCGCGCTCAGATGTACAAAGCCTTCGCGGAGTTTGAACAAAAAAATAAAGGTGCAGGCCTTGAGGCATTCTTTGACCCTGACAATTCGCAATCACGATACCATCAAGTTAATACTCATTATGCTGACATGTATCGGACTGTTTTAGGGGAGCAATAATGGGATTACCTACCCTTGAAGAAACTTTAAACCCTCCTAAACGGGAAAGACCCGATACGACGGGATTGCCTTCGTTAGAAGAAACCATCGGTACAACGGCGAAGCCCGAGCCTAAGTTAAAAGAGTCTGCCTCGACTGATGATATCAGGGCTTACCTTGCCCCGACTGCGGCGGGCGCATCGGTTGGCGCGGCTAAGGAGCTGCTCCGCACACTCCGTAATAGGCCGGAAGCACCTTTTGGCCCACCGGGGCTTGCCTCGGCCCGTGACGCGGCATCGCAAGCGCAAACGGGTGTGACCACGGCTCTAAATAACTACCGCGCGCAACAACTCCCTTATTTCACCGCCACCGACATCGCTCACGCTAACCTCGGAGCCACCAGTGCTGCTGCTGAAGAGGCTGCTCAGCGGTTAGCCGCAGCACAGGCCGCTGCACGTCCTTTTGGCACACCTGTTGAGCGCACACCCGTTGTTAACTGGGCAACAGGTAAGAACACAAGCCAAGGCATGACGCCCTTGCTGACCTCTTTAGAAGCAAGCCTGCAGCCAAGCATGGAAGCGGCTTATGCACATAACAGGACCTTGCAAGCTGTACCGGGGTATCGAGCCGGTGAGCATTTTATGTTACCTGCCAATCTTGCCAACCAAGAAGTGCCGGCCATAAGAGCTTTACAAGCTGCACAGCAAGCGCATGACGAGGCGCAAGCTGCGCGTACAGCCGCGCAAGCGCACTGGTTAAGTTTGACCGGTAACGCGCCCCGTGAGTTTGCCCGCGCGCAGACCAATTACACCGCGGCGACTGGCGCTGCTGCACAGACGGCCGAAGAGCTTGCACGGCTTGAAGCCCAACGACCCGGGCCGCTTGCGCAGGTCGGCCGAGGCATCGCTAAGACACTTGGGCCCATATTGCCAATCGCGAGCGGTGCATTGGCCGGGCACGATATCGTCAAAGCCGTGGCCGAGACGCAAAAGCAGATGAAGGAAAAGAACCCCAACTACACCGAGGCCGCGATGGATGCGCTAAGCGGCACAGGTGGGGCGCTCATGCTGACTGGCAACCCATACGCGGTGGGTACAGGCGCCGTTATGAGCGCCATTCCTGCTGGGCGCTCGTTGGTTAATCAGTATTCCAAGGCGGTTACCCCGATGTTGGAGCGCGACCCGCGCAACGCTCGCTTTCTAATACCGTAGCCTGCTCCCACGCAGTCAGCCAGATGTTGTAGGGGTCCTCGAGCAAGTCATTGGCGTTGGCGTCGTCGAGCAGTTTGAGCCAGTCTTGGTATGCCTGTTCACATTCGTTCAAGGTATTTCTCCAGTTTGGTAAATTTATCAGCGCTTGGCTCGTACCTGCCCAAGAACCACGCGTACACCGCGGTGCGTGACACCTCTAGGTGATCGGCAATATCCACGATGCTCACGTCAAGCTCGATGGCCTTCATGGCCAAGCGTGTGAAGGGCGTGAAGGGCGTGTCGTTGATCTGCCTGATCAGTGATAGCGAGTAGCCTGCCACTACGAGCTCCCCTGCTCGGCGATCATCTTCTGCGCCATCTCGTTGGCCAACTGCGGGATTAAATCCCAAGGCACCTTGGCGGCCGTTATGAGGGCCTGCATCGCCATACCGGCGTACAGTTTAACTAGGTCGTCGTCATTCATCGTGATTCCAAAAAATAATAGGTGTGTCTTCACCGTGGTAACCGCCCTCGATGTTGAAGTCGCAGTACTCGCGTGCCTCGCCCTGCGGCATGTCTCGCATGAGCAGCTTGATGATCTTCTCGCCGTCGTAGACTGCCCGGGTGACACGGTTACCGTCCGGTTGCCATACATCAGCGGCACCAACTAGGGCGCTTTCAAGCCCGTCAAATGTTTTCATCGCTCACCTCAATAAGTTTCTGTAGGTAGTGCTGCGCCTTCTTCAGGTCCTCAACGCCGCCCTTGTCCTTCCACCGGCTGACGTACTTCACGATGTTGCCCTCTAGATAGCCCAAGTTGTTGGCGATGATGAAGTCCCACGGCTGTATGGCCTTGACTGCGTAGTGCGAGCCGCCTACTTGTTGCGCGTTGGCGCGTATTGCTGCGCCTATTTGCGCAATACCTTTTAACTCTTGCTCGTTCAGTTCCATGTCGGACCCCTTAACCATGCCGCTGCTTCGTTAGCCTATCGCGGATCTGCGTTGCGAGCTGCTCGAGCGCCACGTCCAGCACCATCGGCACGTCCACACCATCGAGCCCCTTGCGCATCACGTCAACGAGCTTGGCGCATTCGTCGCGCTCGATTGAAATCGCGGTCTTGGTGGTGTTGATCGCGATCTGCATGATCTCGGCCCGGGCAATTGCAAGGGCGTTATCAAACTCCTCCTGCGTGAACAGCGTGGCACCTGTGCCGCGTGCAAAGAACTTCTTTTGGAAATCGGTTAATTCTTTCATTTAAATAGCCATTTTAAGTAGATGATAAATACGCACCATGCGCCGTAGAACCATAGTGCCCATTCGGGTAGATCAGCAGGGATGTTCATGGCCTGCGCAACGCGTCGGCAAATTTCACAAGCTCAATCATGCCCTCGTGCGACATCAACCCCACCCAGTCGTCGCCCTCTTTTTTAAAGGAGATGTCTATCAGGTGGGTGCCCTCGGTTGCGTAGATGGGCAAAAGAATATGTTTGGTTTTATTGTCATGCCACGCTATCTTTGACTTTATGATCAGCTCTTGGTCAGTCATTCTTTTCCCCTAGTTTCATTGTGTAGTCTTGATGCTCAAACCGTGCCGTTGCTTGATACCCCATCATCTTGTCTGCCAATTCAAACGCTCTTGGTATTGCAACCTCATCCCACGTTTGACCTTCGGGTATCTGCATCTGCCAGTCCCCCGCGCACATTCCTGCAAGTATCTGCGTTGCTATCTCTAAGCGTGTCATGTGTTCTTCTCCTTGAGTATTTGCTCTGCTTTTTTAATATCAACCAACCCGCCACGCTCACAATCAAGTATGCCCTTAATCTCTTCATCCGTCAGCCCGACCCACTGGCGTTTAGGCGCACGAACCTGTACGGTTAATTCTTTGATTGCTTCGTCATAGCCATAACCAATCACTTGGTTTGCCGCCTCACGCACAACGTCTTCCATCTGCGCCACTAGGCGTTTTTTGAGTTCTTCCTGCATCTGCCATTGAAGTGATGGTATTAAAATTGATAGCAGATCATCTGCCTTTGACTTGCCTGATTTAAACAGACCCATGATTCTTCTCCTTTAGTTTGGCTGAAATACCCCACGCAAAATGCAAGCTGCAATAGTCGCCGTTGTCTCGCAGCTTTTTATCAAAGTCATTGATCTCCTCATCCGTCAACCCGACCCATTCTTTGCGTGGTGGTGCGGTGTAGAGCGGAAATACCTCAGGATCAGCATTATGCGGTTCATAGATGTGAAAAAAAACGCCTTTTCTCAAATAAAAGTAACCGACAGGCTCTTGCTCAGGCT
>Ga0194048_10001392_pt1 | contig 12016 bp, 9 predicted proteins | sample JunL225m_MetaG_FD_161685 | JGI IMG/M metagenome (GOLD analysis project Ga0194048, IMG submission 161685) | Anoxic zone freshwater microbial communities from boreal shield lake in IISD Experimental Lakes Area, Ontario, Canada - Jun2016-L222-5m | ecosystem: Environmental > Aquatic > Freshwater >...
ACGAGCAAATGGGCACCTTGCGCGACAAGTTTGCCGTAAAGGACGCCGAGGGCAATTTCGTCCCAGGGGTGAATGAAAAGGGTGAGCCTGTCGAGGGCACCATTCAAATTGGACGCGAGCATGTCGTCGTGTTCAACAAGGAACTTGAAGACCTCATGGGCTTGGAAGTTGAAGTGAACAATGTCAGTATTGATATTGCCGACTTCCCTGATAGCATTGAAGTCAGCCCCAATAGCTTGCATGCCCTTCGCGGCATTTTAGTGGGGTAATTCCTAGGGAATACTATGAAAAGTTGGTGTGCTGTTACTACTTTGTATAAATAGTAGTAACAGCACATTTTCTTTTTTTATTTGAGGAATTATGACCATTTCCACCCGTCAGCAATTAAAAGATTATTGTCTACGCCGACTTGGGTATCCAGTCATTGAAATCAACGTAGACGATGACCAAGTAGAAGATAGAGTTCAGGATGCCATAGATTTCTGGAACGAATACCATTTTGACGGTGTTGAGCGCGTCTATCTCAAAGCACAAGTTGAAGCATCGGTATTGAAATTCAACAATATTGGTGATGCATCATTGTACACAATTGGCGAAACCATTGTGGGTGAAACATCGGGCGCGCATGCCGAAGTGTATGCATATAAGACTACCACAGAATTGAAAATCAAGCATGTGTTTGGCACGTTTCAAAATGGTGAGACGGTGACAGGCAGTGCTTCAGGCATTTCAAAACCCATTAATGCATTGTCCGGATATATTGAAGGAAGCTGGACGTCAGGCAAGTTTCAAGTTGCTGATGCTGTAACAGGGGTGATTCGTGTGTTCTCAGTGGGTACAGCAGGACAAAGCAGAACATCCACTAATATCTTTGATGCCGTTTATCAATTTCGCTTGAATGACATGTATAATTTGTTGTCATCCGATGTGATTTATTATCAGCAAGTGAAAATGCAATTGCAACTGCTTGATGACATGTTTGCGGGTGACCGCGACATTCTGTTCAATAGAAAGCAAAATTTCATCACCATTGAAGTGAACATGAACACGGTGTTCACTGATGGAGATTACGTGGTGTTTGAAGTGTTCCGCGCATTAGACCCAGAAGAATATAGTCGTATATATGGTGACATGTTTCTTCGGCGCTATGCAACAGCATTGATTAAACGGCAATGGGGCGATAACATGAAAAAGTTTGGCGGTATGCAACTGCCCGGCGGCGTCACGTTGAATGGACAAGTTGTGTATGACGAAGCAATGCAAGAAATTGAAAAGCTTGAAGAAGAAATGCAACGTCGGTATGAACTCCCGGTAGATTTCATGGTAGGCTAGAATGACTACTAACCATTATTTTCAGAGCGGGCTTACATCTGGAACAACAAGCGAACAACGATTACTTGAAGATTTAATTATCGAGTCCATTAAAATTTATGGGCATGATGTCTATTATATTCCTCGCACAACAATTAAGCAAGATGATATTCTAGGTGAGGATGTACTCTCACAATTTGATAATGCATATCCTTTGGAAATGTATCTTGCCAACGTTGATGGATGGGAAGGATCAGGCGAATTATTCTCAAAGTTTGGCATTCAATTCACCGACCAAGCCACCTTTGTGGTAAGTCGCCGTCGTTGGGAAGATGTTGTGTCCATTGGGCATGTACAACTACCCACACGTCCTGCTGAAGGAGATTTAATTTATTTTGGAAAAACAAACAGTTTCTTTGAAATTAAATTTGTACAGCATTTAAATCCTTTTTATCAGTTGGGCAAGTTTTATGTGTTCAGTATGCAGTGTGAGTTGTATCAATACAGCTCCGAGCATTTTGATACAGGCGTGCCTGAAATTGATGGCGTTGAAGGAACATATACTCAAGACATGTTTGGGTATCAAGTGTTGTTGGAGTCAGGCGATTTACTATTAACTGAACAAGGGTTCAGCGTTATTCGTGAGGTGTTTGGAACACGACATCAAGTGGTTGCAAGTGACAACGCGCAATTTCAAGCTGAAGGTGCAGCAGGAATTCTTGATTTCTCATCACATAATCCTTTCGGTGAATTATAATGTTTAAAGGACATCACTTTTACCATCAGCATGTTCGTCGGGCAATTATCGCATTTGGGACGTTGTTCAACAACATCCAAGTGCGGAGAACTAATGCTGCTGGAGAAATCACAGAAAGTTTGTTTGTACCATTGAGTTATGCGCCCAAGCAAAAATTCATTTCGCGTATTCGTGAACTTCCTGAGATTGAAAATCGTCCCATGGAAATCACCTTGCCTAGAATAGGTTTTGAAATCACCAATTTCACATATGACCCATCACGCAAGTTGGCTATCACGCAGAACACCCGTGCAATCAATCCTGATACAAATGGTGTACGCTATGCATACACATCAACTCCCTATAACATGGGGATTAGCTTGAGTGTGTTTGCAAAAAATCAAGATGATGCCTTGCAAATTGTCGAGCAAATTTTTCCATTTTTCAATCCTGATTTCAGCATCACTGTGAATGAAATTCCTGAACTGGGCGTGAAGCGTGATTTGCAAATCATTTTAGAGAGCGTGAATTACAACGATGAGTATGAAGGAAGCTTTGACAAACGACTAAGTATTATATGGGACTTTAATTTTTCCATTAAATTAAACTTCTATGGCTATGTCACTGATGCAACCTTGATTAAGACAACCATTCAAAATTTATATAATGATAACGCATTGAACTCAGCAACAACACCCACAAACACAACGGTGGGCACCAGTATTACAACTGTGGTGGATCCCACAACAGCAGTACCCACTGATGCATACAATTACATCACGGAATTTGATTCTATCTTCACACCCGGTTAAATTATGACGTTTGAAAATCTTGATGAAAAATTCAATGTTGTCACAACAACACCCCAGCAAGTCACCGTGGTGAGTGCAGTAGTGACCGATGACGCGGAGCATGCCCGAAACACCTTAAATGCATTGATTGGAAAAGGTAACGAGGCGATTGACGGGATTCTACATATTGCAAAAAACAGTGACCATCCTCGTGCATATGAGGTGGCAGGACAACTCATCAAGACCGTGAGTGAGGTTGCTAAGGATTTATTGGAAGTGCAAAAACGAAAGAAAGACCTAGAAAAAAATGACGCACCTAAAATACAAACACAGAACAATTTGTTTGTGGGGTCTACATCTGAGCTGCTGAAAGCAATGAAAGCACAGACAGCAAAAATAGAAGAAATTTCCGCAGATTAACATGCTAGAAACCTCATATCATGGCAATCCAAATTTAAAGTCAATTGGGCATCAACACGAATTCACCTCTGAGCAAATTCAGGAAATCGTGCGCTGTCAAAAAGACCCCATTTACTTCATTGAGACATATTGCCATATCGTGTCTCTTGACAAGGGATTGATAAAATTCACACTCTATGATTGTCAGAAAGAAAAGGTGCGGGTCATCTTAGACAATCGTAAAGTAGTATTAATGGAAGGGCGTCAGCAGGGTAAAACGGTCACGGCTGCCGCGTGTATTCTATTCTATACATTGTTTCAAGAAAATAAAACTGTTGCCATTCTTGCAAACAAAGGCGCATCAGCGCGTGAAGTGTTGGACAGATATCAAATCATGTATGAGAATTTACCCATTTGGATGCAACAAGGGGTTCGCACCTGGAACAAGGGTAATGTAGAACTGGAAAATGGAAGCAAGATATTTACTGCTGCCACTACAGGGTCAGGTATTCGTGGTAAGTCAGTCAATTGGTTGTATATCGACGAAGCTGCCATTATTCCCAACAATGTTGCTGAACAATTTTTCGCATCAGTGTATCCTACCATTTCGTCAGGTACCACAACCAAGATTCTACTGACATCAACACCGCTGGGATATAATCATTTTTGGAAGTTTTGGAATGAAGCAGAGCAAAACAAAAATGGTTTCATTTCGCATTTCATTCCCTACTGGAAAATTCCCGGACGTGATGAAGCATGGGCTGATGAGCAACTTCGCACACTGGGTGAGGTGAAGTTTAATCAAGAAGTGTTGTGTCAGTTCCTGGGGTCAAGCAACACATTGATTAATGGAAAAACATTGGGATTCATGAGCAGTGTGGATCCGGAATATCACAATGACATGGGATTGGATTTATATGAACATCCTGTAAAGGGAAAACTCTATGTCATCTCTGTTGACGTTGCCCGAGGTGTTGGGGGTGATTACTCTGCATTTACCGTTGTTGATGTCACAGATATGCCCTACAAGTTGGTAGGTAAGTTTCGTAACAACACCATTGCTCCCATGCTGTTTCCAGATATCATTCACAAGACAGCAAAGGATTACAACAACGCATTTGTGTTAATTGAAACCAATGATATTGGCGGACAGATTGCTGACATCATGCACGGTGAGTTGGAGTATGAAAATATTCTCGCTACAGTGTCAGAAAATGGTAGAACATATATAAGCCCAGGTTTCAGTAAAACAACAACATTGGGTGTTCGCACCACAAAATCTGTGAAGCGTCAGGGATGCTTTGCCATCAAAAGTTTGCTGGAAGAAAAGAAGCTAAATATCTTTGATGCTGAAGTCATTCATGAATTCTCAACCTTTATTGAGAAAAATGGTAGTTATACAGCAGATGAAGGATATCATGATGATTTGGTCATGAGTTTAGTATTGTTTGGGTGGTTATCATCAAATCAGTATTTCCGAGAACTTACTGATGTCAATGTCCGTGAGAAAATGTATAAACAACAAATGCTTCAGATTGAAGAAGAACTTACTCCTTTTGGATTTATAGATGACGGGAGTGAGGAAACTATGTTTGTTGAGGATAATATTGTGTGGTCAACCGATAAAACTCTGCCCTGGAACTATCTTCGAGAGCAGTAAAAAGTCATAAAAGTATAAATATTTAAAACCTCAACAACGACACTTTTTATAGTATCCGTTTGTCATGATATAATAATAGGTTTTTAAATCACTTACAGGAGAACAACATGGCATTTCAATTATCACCAGGCGTACTCGTCACCGAAAAGGACTTAACGGGTATTGTTCCTGCTGTTGCCACATCAATTGGTGGTTATGTAGGAGCATTTCAGTGGGGTCCAGTAGAAGAAATTACGTCAATAAGCAATGAAGCAGATTTAGTTCGTATGTTTGGTAAGCCCAACGATGCCGTTGCCACAAGCTTTTTCTCAGCAGCCAACTTCTTAAGCTATTCAAACAACCTTAAGATTGTTCGTATGGTTGGTGCTGGTGCATTTAACGCAATAACAGGCGCCGGTACGCAGATAATCAAGAACATGACTGCTTGGGAACAGTTAACTGTTGCCTTAACACCCGACATGCAATGGGCAGCAAAATATCCAGGAGAATTAGGAAATTCATTAAAAGTGTCAGTATGTGATGCCAGCGGATTCGACTCTTGGGCATATAAAGCAAACTTTACAGCAGCTCCTGGTACGTCAGCATATGTTGATTCGTTAGGAAAGACGAATGATGAAATGCATGTCGTTGTCATTGACGAAGATGGTGCATGGACTGGTACTGCTGGTACCGTGCTTGAAACATTTGGCTTTCTATCAAAAGCATTGGATGCCAAGACGTATGATGGTTCTTCAGCATATTACAAAGAAGTCATCAAAAAGAGAAGTAAGTATGTATGGGTGTTAGCTGACCCAGATGAAACAAATTGGAGTACAGTCGCATCAAGCATCACATCAGCATTTGATGGTTTAGGGGTGTTTACACACTCATTCAGTAATGGTGCCGACGGTGCCGACCCAGGTGACACAGTTACAATTGGTTGGGATTTATTTGCCAACACGGAATTGGTTGATGTCAACCTACTCTTTAACGGTGCTAACACCAGTACTGCGGCAATATCTATGATTCAAGATGTTGCTGAAGTTCGTAGGGATTGCATTGCCTTCGTATCACCATTTGAAAAACCATCTGTAAAGAATGATGTAACTGATGCACTTGCCGAATTGGGTGTTCATAGTTCATATGGTGTTATGGATTCAGGCTGGAAATATCAGTACGATAAGTATAACGATACATATCGCTGGGTTCCTTTGAACGCTGATATTGCAGGACTTTGCGCTCGCACAGACAACCTTACTGACCCTTGGTTCTCACCTGCAGGATTGAATCGTGGACAGATTAAGAATGTCACCAAATTGGCATATTCTCCAAATAAAGCTGACCGCGATGACTTATATGTTGCAGGCATCAATCCAGTCATCACACTTCCTGGACAAGGTACAGTTCTTTATGGCGACAAGACATTGCTCGCCAAGCCTAGTGCGTTTGACCGTATCAATGTTCGTAGATTGTTCATTGTGCTTGAAAAGGCAATTGCAACAGCAGGCAAGTTCCAATTATTTGAATTCAATGATGCATTTACACGTGCCCAGTTCCGTAATTTAGTAGAACCATTTTTGCGTGATGTTCAGGGACGCCGTGGCATCTATGATTTCAAAGTTATTTGCGATGAAACAAATAACACAGGTGAAATCATTGATAGCAATTCATTCGTTGCTGACATTTATATCAAGCCTGCACGTTCAATTAACTTTATGCAACTCAACTTCATTGCTACCCGTACTGGTGTAAGCTTCAGTGAAGTTGTGGGCGCATAAACATAAAAATACTAGGAGAAGATATACATGCAAATAGATAATTTTAGAAGTGCGCTTGGTGCGGGTGGTACACGCCCAAACCAATATGAAGTCAACGTTCAATGGCCCATTGCGTTAGGCGAAAGCTATAATGGTTCATTGTTGATTACCTCAGCCGCATTACCTGCATCAAACGTTAATCCCACGATTGTGCAATATCGTGGTCGTGAAATTAAGTTGGCAGGCGAGCGTATTTTCGATCCCTGGACGATTTCAATCATCAACGATTCCGACATGAAGTTTCGTAAGATTTTTGAAAACTGGTCAAACTTAATGAATGGTCGTGCATTGAATGATGGTGTCATGACACCTTCAGCATATCAGTCAACATTATATGTCAAGCAACTTGACAGAAATGAAACTGTTATTCGTACATATGAAATCTTCAATGCATACCCAATCACCATCTCGGAAATTGCGTTGGGTTATGGACAGAACGATGTCATCTCAGAATTCACAGTAACGTTCCAATATTCTCACTTTGAAGTAACACCTGTTTAATCTTTTTAAAAAGGCGTAAATATTATGGAAATTTTTGGATACTCAATCAAGCGGAAGGGTGAGGTACAGACTGAAACTAGTTTTGTGCCCCCTTCCGATGATGGTGCTCTTGATACCATTAAGGCGGGTGGCTATTATGGCACCTATCTTGATTTAGAAGGAGCTGCAAAAAACGAATCAGAACAAATTAAGCGATATCGTGAAATTTCATTGATGGCAGATGTTGATTCTGCTATCAATGATATCGTGAATGAAGCTATTGCCAATTTAGATAATGAAGCACCTATAAAAATTGATTTACAGACTGTTAAAACTTCAACCTCAGTTAAAAAATCAATTGAGCAGGAATTTGACAATATTATTCGCATGATGCAATTCAATGAACGTGCGCAGGATTATTTCCGTAGATGGTATATTGACGGACGCATGTATTTTCATAAGGTGATTGACACAGCAAAACCTCGTCAAGGCATCACCGATATTCGCTATATTGACCCACGCAAGATACGAAAAGTTCGCAACATCTTGAAAGATAAAGATGTGAAAACAGGTGTTGAATTTATTAAAAGCATTGACGAATTTTTCATCTACAATGAAAAGGGTATAAGTACAACATCAAGCAATCCTTCGTTAAATGTAAACACCCAAGGATTGAAAATTACAAAAGATGCCATTGCGTTTGTCACATCAGGATTGTTTGATGTTGATAACAACATGGTGGTTAGCTATTTACATAAAGTTATTAAGCCTGCCAATCAATTACGCATGATGGAAAATTCATTGGTAATTTATCGTTTGGCTCGCGCTCCAGAACGCAGAATTTTCTATATTGACGTAGGCAATCTTCCTAAGTTGAAAGCCGAGCAATATATCAAAGACATCATGAATCGCTATCGCAACAAGTTGGTGTATGATGCACAAACAGGCGAAATTCGTGATGACAAGAAAACCATGAGCTTGCTTGAGGATTTTTGGCTACCTCGTCGTGAGGGGGGCAAGGGAACAGAGATTGATACATTGCCTGGAGGACAAAATCTCGGTGAGATTGCCGATATTGAATATTTCCAAAAGAAATTGTACCAATCGTTGAATGTTCCCATGACACGCTTACAATCAGAAGGCGGCATGAATTTTGGTCGCGCATCTGAAATTACCCGTGATGAATTGAAGTTCACGAAATTTATTGGTAAGTTGCGGCGTAGATTTTCTGCATTATTCTCTGACTTATTGAAAACACAACTCATTCTGAAGGGTGTATTAACTGAGCAAGATTGGAATGAAATGTACACGGATATTCAGTACATTTACGCGCAGGATGCATATTACACCGAAAGTAAGGAACAAGAATTACTTCGCGCACGTATTGAAATTCTAGGACAACTTGCTCCGTTTGATGGACAGTATGTGTCAAAGACATATATACAGCATCATGTGTTGCGGTTAACAGATGAAGAAATGGATGAGATGAATAAAGAAATAGAGGAACAGAAGTCAGCCTCAATGGATTATTCACAACCATTAGAAGACCCAAATCAACCCGGTAATATTTTAACAAAGGGTGCACCATTCCCAGCACCCAATAAAGAAACACCAGGAAAGAAAAAATGACACTTAACGAAGTTAAAGTAGGTGATATTGTCACTTACAAAAATAAGCAAGGTAAACAGGTGAAAGGGAAAGTCATACATCGCCATGATGGTAAAGATGCTTCTCATTTGACTGGGCATGTCAACATTCAAAAAATGGGCGGCGCCCCGAGTTTTCCTGTTACCATTCACGTATCCGATATCAAGCCTTTTATAACCGAGGACACCAGTATGATAAATGAAACGCATGATTTAGTTAACAGCATCGTGACAGGCAATAACATTGCTGCTGAAGAAAATTTCAATGCAATCTTGCAAGCAAAAATCAATGATGTAATTGCTGACAAGAAAATTGAAGTTGCAAGTTCAATGTTCAATGCACATGAAGAAGCAGAACAAGTTGTTGACGAAGCATTAATTGGTGGTCAAAAGAAACTTGATAAAAATCATAACAACAAGCTTGATGGTCAAGACTTCAAGATGCTTCGTGCCAAGAAAGGCGTGAAGGAAGACGCTGATGAAACTGATGATGTTATTACAGAAGTGGGGGATACCAAACTTATCAATAAAGACAAAAAAGATGCGTATGTTAAAAGTTTAGGGAAAAAAACATTTAATACAACAACTCCTGTACGTCCTGCATGGAAAAAACATCCTAATTTTCTAGCAGTAGGAAGAAAAGCTTTACGCGGCGAGCCAGGTCCTGTTCGCGCAGAAGAATATGTTGATGAAGCAGACGCACATTCATATGTTGGCGGCATAGATAAAATTGGCAAACATTCACAGCCTGGCGATAATACTATGAGAAAGGTTCGTAAGAATGTTCCGCTTATGAACAGAGTTGACGCTACCAGAAAAGCAAGTATGCATGCCGGTTTAGCAAAAGGCGCAGAAATGAGTCTAGCGAAGGATCCTACAGATGCCGGAGACCGTAGTAAAAATATTGCAAGAACAAGTGGTAATGCAGCTACCCGTTTTGCTCGCATAGCAAAAGGAAAAGCTCCTTTCCAGAAAGAAGAAGTGCAACTTGATGAAATCTCCCCTGAGATGGCTCAACGTTATCTACAAAAGAAGCGTGAAAGAGATTATAATATTAGCGCAGATGGCACGACTCAAACATCGAAAAAACCACAATCCCTAGATAGACTGGATAAAAACATGAAAGGCACGATTCGTGCGCTTAACAAAGTAAACTTTGGAAAGAGTTCATATAATACAAGCAGTAAGATGAAGAAAGAAGAAGTACAACTTGGTGAAGAAAATATTCAAGAGTTGAGTCCCGCAACTCATAAGAGTTATCAAGCTAAAGCAACTACTTCACGAATTGGACATTCGTATAGATATAAAAATGCAAGAACTGATGACCAAGAAAATTATCATTGGAAAAAATTTTCGAAAAGATATAAAGGTGTAAAAAATTCTGAATATTTGATGAAGAAAAAAGAAAGTTCACTTGATGAGTTGAACCAACAAACATATTTCAATGCTGCCGACAAAAGAAATAACCAAGCTAAAGCGGTTGGTGAGATTGGACATTCTGGAATCGCTCCACAAAAGAAATTACAAGATAAAGCATATAAATTAAATGCGTGGGGCAGACAAAGCGAACGTAACAAAGAAATAAACAATATTAAAAAATCATTATCTCCTGCTACAAAAAGAGCAGCAGGTGTAAGGGAAAGCATAGAAGAAAAAGTGCAACAACTTGATGAAATATCAAAAAAGACATTAAGAAACTACGTAAAAAAGAAAAAGGAAGTTGTCAAAAAGTCAAAATATGATTATGACAAAGCGAAAATGAATACCATCGCGCACGTTAAATCACCACATTCAGAATTTAAGACAGCAACTGAAAAAGAAACTAAGGCATTTAATGCACACGATAGACATGCAGGTAAACTTGCAAGTGCTCGTAAAAAAATTATAGCGGGTTCTAAGCGTGATATGCCCAAAATCACTGTCAACCCAACCATGAAAGGAATGAAGTCATCATGAAGTCATTTCGTCAACTTCAAGAGGAATTGAACCCCCAAGGAACGGTTAAAGTTCAGTGGGATGAGTTAGATATGACAAATATTGGAGCCGATGTTGCAAGTCGGATTCCTGAAGATGACGGTCCCCATACCTATGGTATCGGGGATGCGAAAAACTTTGTCACCACGGCTGACCCGTCTTCTGTGGTAAATCAACAAAACTCTGAGGGGAATCGAGAATTTAATATGTCGGTTGCTTCCAAGAAATCAGGAAAGCCATTCAAGACATTGCGTGGAGGAAAGATTAAACTGCACCCCGAAGATTTGACGGGCGCTGTTGCATCTGTTGCCATGAGTGAAGCAAAAGATAAGGGCGAGTATGATTATGAGGGTGAGATGGCTATGACGCAATTGCGTATCATTATTAAAAATGCCCAAGAATTAATGAATGACCTTACACCTGAACAAAATCTTCCTGAATGGGTACAAAGTAAAATCACTCTTGCAGAAGATTACATTACAACTGCATATAACTATGTGTGTAATTCAGTTGATGAAGCTGCCAAATGGAGAAGCAATCCTAAGGCATATGATATTCATCATGATGACTTCGGTGAACGCTCTGATTATACGGGGCGTGAACATGAAACCTATAAGAAGTCAAAGGCAGATACCGACTATACGTATGGTTCGTTGCAAACTCGACCGAAGCCACAAATTGCAACCAAAGGTCCAGGTAAAGGAAAAATTACCAAGACCTCTGCTGAAAGGTTAAAGTCGCGTATTAAACTTAGACATGAGTCAGTTACACATCCTGATGAAAAAGAAGATAAGATTCTTATTAAAAAAATAGTTAAAAAAATGCTTAAGGTAAAAGAAGCATATTCAGACCCATATGCTGCCAAGAAAGCAGCTGAAATAAAAAAGGCACATGCCGATACAATGGCAGATGCCAAGAAGGAATATGATGCGTCGAAGAAAAAGAAGTTTGACAAGAACTTCATGAAAATGAAGACAGAAGAAATTTCACTTGATGAGGTCATCACAAAGAAAACACCAACAGGTGAAGTCATCGGTGATTTCGTTCATTCAAAGAATTCGAAGTTTGCGGGTAAAAGCAAAAAGGAACGTATTCGTATGGCTCTTGGTGCCAAGTATGCGATGATGAAGAAAGAAGAAGTTGAACTTACCGAATTGAAAAATAAAACATTACGCAGTTATCGCTACAAGGCAAAGATTGCAGCTCCTACCACTCGGGCTCCT
>Ga0194048_10001393_pt1 | contig 12016 bp, 9 predicted proteins | sample JunL225m_MetaG_FD_161685 | JGI IMG/M metagenome (GOLD analysis project Ga0194048, IMG submission 161685) | Anoxic zone freshwater microbial communities from boreal shield lake in IISD Experimental Lakes Area, Ontario, Canada - Jun2016-L222-5m | ecosystem: Environmental > Aquatic > Freshwater >...
CTTATATTCCATCCGGGTAATCCATAGAAATAATTGACAGTTCCATCGACTGGATCAATCACCCATGTATAGCCAGTAGTTGAAGCGCGTTCTGCACCTTCTTCTCCAATAATTCCATCACCGGGGCGTGCTTTTGTAATCGCACCAACAATTAGCTTTTCACTGGCAATATCCATTTGAGTTGCAATATCAATAGCGGTTGATTTAAAAGTTAAATCCCATGAGGCTGGACGGTCTATAAGCATTTCCCCGGCCTGCTTAGCAATGTGTAAGGCTAAATCTAGAAGTTCATCTGTAACGCTCACGGAGTTATCTTAGCCCTGACATAGACTTCGTGACATGTTCTCGGCTTATGCAACCTTATTTCGCACTCCGGGGGCTTTGAAATTTTCAGTTGCTGCACTTATTGGGCGAATGCCTATATCAATGGATTCGTTGGCATTAATTTTCATCGTTGTCTCTGTTAGAGATTCGTATGCATTAGCGGGCGCACTTAGCGCCGTCGCTTCAATTGTAATTTCCATTTCGACTCCGTATTGGTCCAGAATCTCGGATCGAATCGGGCAGGGAAAAATGTTGATGCGGGTGGTTCCGCTCAAACTTATTGGCCTCAGCATTTTTGCGATGTTGGTATTGAACAATGCACCTGTGTGGAGCTGGTTCATCAGCATTATCTTTGCTGAACTGGCTTCAATAAACACAGGTGGTTTGGTCCGTCGGCGCTGGTTACATGTTTTGAGTCCAGATAAAACTTCCACTGATGAAGATGAGCAGGATAAGCATTTAGTAAATACCGCTTATTCATATGAAGCATTGATGGATGAAATCGTTTTCATTATCGGACCAATAACTGCAACTGCATGCGCATCTTCTATCGCCCCTGCGGCAGGTTTAATCGCCGGAATGATTTTCATGGCAGTTGGCTTGCCGTTGTTTGGGGTACAAAAATCGACTGAGCCCCCGCCATCACCAGTTAGAATGAAAGATCCACATCCTCCAGTTATTGGTCTTCCGATTGTGCGCGCAATTGCCATCGCGACTACTTTTACAGGTGGATTTTTTGGTGCGATATCTATTGTTGTTGTGGGGTTCTCGCAAAGCCAAGGGCACAAAGCGCAATCAGGAATACTCCTTGGATTATGGGCACTCGGAAGTGCGCTCATGGCCATAGTTAACGGTCTCGTTGAATGGAAAATTTCCTATGCCGCGCGTTTTCTCTTTTTCTTAATTTCTCTCACACTGCTCTCAATTCCTTTTATTTTCGTACATTCAATCTTCTGGCTGGCGGTTGCACTATTTTTCAACGGTTTCGCAATCGCTCCCCTTGTAGTCAATGCCTACGGAGTTGTTCAAGATGCAGTACCTAGTGAGCAAATAACCGAATCTTTTACTTGGGTTGTTGCAGGCATGCCACTTGGTGGAGCTATTTCTAGCGCCCTAAGCGGCTGGGTCATTGATCACTACGGCGCGCAAAGAGCATTCTGGGTCCCATTCGCATTCATGATTGCGGCACTTCTTGCCACTTTGCCCTTCTTTCGCATTTATAAGGCTCTCATCCATTACCCTCTGAACCGTGACTGAACTTCGACTTCATGGCAGAACCGATGAGGGCACCCATCTGAGTTTGCAAGATCCTGATGGAAATGAATTCACGGTTCGAATTAGTGACACCCTACGAGCAACCGTAAATCAGCCAAGACTCTCTGCCGTGCCCGAGCAAGAAGTTGAAAAAATTTCGATCAAAGAAATTCAACGTCGAATGCGTGCTGGAGAATCTGCAGAAGAGTTAGCTCGTGAAAATAACGTTTCAATTGAAAAAATTGAACGATTTTCTGGACCAATTTTGCAAGAGCGCATTTATATTATTGATCAAGCACAACAGGTTCCAGTCAGAAAAGAAGGAGGACGCGAAGCAGTTAATCTCCTTGGCGTAGTGGTTTCGCGCCTAGCTCCTCGAAATATTGATCTCTCAGAATTATCGTGGAATACCTGGCGACATGAAAACGGAACATGGACTGTTGAACTTCACTATCCAAACTCCTCTGGTGTTGGAATTGCGCAATGGAATTTCGATACAACGCGTCGGACGCTTGCATCTATGGATGAGAATGCACGCTGGATGATGGGCGATGAACCATCTGCGCGACCTATGCCTACACCTGGTCTTGTTTATTCTGAATCCAATCACCCATCTTTGCGTGAGACTAATACTCCAAACCCTGAAGTTCCGCGCTTAGCAGTTATTCGCGAACTGCCCGATGATGAGGCTGCCCGAGATGGTGTGATTGCACGTGCAAAAGTTCCAAGTTGGGATGAAATTATGTTTGGCATTAAACCTAGTGAAGAAGATTAGATTTGATAGTCGACTCAGCTCTATATCAATCCGGAGTTAGAATCAAAGATGGCGGAGATATCTCTGAACTTGTAGATCTGGCTAGAAGCTCTGGGGGCTTTGTTTGGGTGGGATTATCTGAACCCTCACAAGCAGAGTTTGACCATATCGTTGGTGAATTAAATTTTCATCCACTCGCCGTAGAAGATGCCGTAAATGCCCAGCAACGCCCTAAGATTGAAAAATATGGCGAACTTACTTTCTTTGTAATCAAAACGGTCTTCTACAATGAGACCAAAAGCGAAATAACAACTGGAGAATTGATTTGTTTTGTTGATTCACATTTTATTGTAATAGTTCGACACGGTGAAGGAAGTCCGCTTGCTACTGTTCGTGCCGAAATTGAGTCGCGAACTGAGTTTCTATCCCAAGGTCCATTCGCGGTGCTACACGCAGTTGCTGACCGGGTGATCGATGGATACACCCACATTGCCGCTGAATTAGAAAATGATGTTGTGGCACTTGAAACAAAAGTATTTGGTGGAAATCGTCAGACATTTTCACAGGAAATTTATTTTCTTAAACGTGAACTAATTGAATATCGCCATGCCATTGAGCCATTAGTTTTACCGCTACAGCAATTAGTTTCTGAAACGTATTCAGCAAATCCAGAAATTTTGAAACCATTTTTCCGGGACACTCTCGATCATCTACAACGTGCTTGTGAACACGCATCAGGAATGGATTCGCTTCTGAGCTCTGCACTTCAAGCCGATTTAGCTCACATTCAGGTGCGACAAAATGAAGATGTGCGCAAAATATCTGCTTGGGTTGCCCTTGCCGCGGGTCCAACAATGGTGGCCGGTATTTATGGAATGAACTTTGACAACATGCCTGAGCTACATTGGAAATATGGCTACTTCCTTGTCCTTGGAGTGGTTACAGCTTTTAGTATCGGATTGCTATATAAATTCAAAAAAGAGAAATGGCTCTAACTCAAGGTAGTCGTAAGCAAACCAACTTGAGATTCAACTGTGCTGTCTCCGCCATGGTGACCAACCATTGCGCCCTCTTTATCCGCGCGAGCTGGATCAAGTAAAACTGCATCTTGTTGAGCGATTGCAATTATTTCTCCCATTCGCTCCTTTGAATCATCACTGACATCACTTCCAAATAGATTTCCAGCAATCGCTTCTTCGCGGGTTAAAACCCTTGCCCTCTCTCCAAGAAATTCTTTCCATCTAATGACAACTTCGCCGCGTGCAGTTGGGCTATCTAACTGGGGTGATAAATAGAGGTGCCGTGCACGTGGTTCACCGGCAATAACGGCAACACCTTCAAGCAAAGAATTATCTTGACCCAAAACAATCTTTTCACCCACATTAACCATCCCGTGGTCTGACGTTAGCCAAATACGAGTTCCATGGGGCATTTCCTTCATTAGGTTGGCAAACATTTGATCAATCTTCGATAAAGCGGCCAACCATTTTTCACTGCCAACGCCATCGCTATGACCAGCGGCATCTAGATCATTGACATAAAGATAAACAAAAGTTGGCGATTTTTGAAGCGCTAGTTTGGTTTGTGCGATTAAATCCATGGAAATATTTGCACCTCGATATTGCGCACCACGAAATACTGCGCGAGTAAATCCAGAATTTTCATAACGTTTTGCAGCCACATGGGTAACATTGATATTTTCTTCGACTGCACGTTGAAATAACGTTGGTACTGGTTGCCAGTTTTCTGGATCTACTCTCTCATCCCATTTCAACGCATTAAGAATTCGCCCATTACTTCTTGGAACTTGAACTGTGTAGCCCAACATTCCATGCACACCAGGCAAAGTTCCGGTGGTCAAAGTTGCTAGAGATGTCGCAGTTGTTGATGGGAAAGAAGTTTGAATTAATCCGAAATTTACAAGCTTTGAAATGGCAGGCATGGCATCTGAATACTTGAGGAAAGTGTCGGCACCAAAGCCATCAATAAGAAAAAGAATCTCTCGACCTGCAGGCGAACTTCCCATACCGAGATGGTCTTCGGCTGTTGATAAACCCAATGAAGAAAAGATCGAGGGAGTTATCTGAGATAAATGCACGTATATATCTTCTCATTACATCGGCTAAGGTTGTCCCATGAACAGCGCAATTAAATATTCTGCTGAGGTTGCCGAAGCTTTGGCCGCGAATAAGCCGATCGTTGCGCTTGAATCAACAATTATTTCCCATGGTTTGCCGCGTCCTTCTAATTTAGAAGTAGCCCTGGAATGTGAAAACATCGTTCGAAATCGTGGCGCGATTCCAGCCACAATCGCATTGCTCGATGGCGTGGTCCATATCGGACTTGAGCCACACGAGCTCGATGCCATTGCCAATCGTGATGATATTTCTAAAGCTTCAACCCGCGATTTGGCGATAATCATTGCCTCGAAAAAGAGTGCAGCTACAACCGTAGCCGCTACTGCGCATATTGCCGCTATCGCCGGAATTAAAGTTTTTGCAACAGGTGGTTTAGGCGGTGTACATCGCGGTGCCAATGAATCATTTGATGAATCAGCAGATCTCACTGCACTCTCACAACTTGATATGACGGTTGTTTGTGCAGGCGTTAAATCAATTCTCGATGTTCACGCAACGCTTGAGCGCCTTGAGACTTTGGCTATTGGGCTAGTGGGTTATAAAACTAAGAGATTTCCCGGGTTTTACTTAACCGATTCAGGTTTTGAGATTGAGCACCAAGTTGACTCTGCCCAAGAGATTGCAGAAATTATTAACTCTCGAAATATAGTTAAGACTTCTAATCACGCACTCATTGTGGCAAATCCGGTAAAAGAAGAAATGCCAAAATTGCGACATGACGAGATTTTGAAAAATGGTCTAGCCAACGCCAAAAGAGATGGCATCGACGGCAAGTATGTAACTCCATATTTACTTGAATATTTTCATTCTGCCAGCAATGGCGAATCACTTGCCATCAATACTGAAATAATTAAAGCAAACTGTGAACTTGCAGCAGATATTGCGGTGGCACTTCAATGACTAAGATTTTATGCATCGGCGATTTGGCACTTGATGTAATCGCCCAATTGAAAGAACACATTAATTACGGCAATGACACTGCAAGCAGAATTTCCACACACCCTGGTGGTCAAGCAGCAAATGTTTCTACATGGATTACTCGCACTTTTGCCAGCGCACAATTAGTTGCACGCGTAGGTAATGATCCTGTTGGCTTTGCCTTAATTTCTGATCTTGATAAATATGGTGTTGAGCATTCAAATTTGATGCATTCCGGGCGCCCGACCGGGGTTGTTGTGATTTTGGTTGATTCAAATGGTGAGCGCACAATGTTTCCTGACAATGGGGCAAATGCTGATTTAGAAATAAGTGATCTTCCAGCACTTGATAGTTTTGATGGTGCCTATATCAGTGGTTATGCCCTTCTTGATTCAAGAAGCCGAGACGCGGTTCTCTCGATGATTAAGAAAATTAAATCTGCCGGACTTCCTATATTTTTCGATCCCACCACAACTGGTGCCATGAAAATTGTCTCTCGCGAAGAAGTCCTCTCATGGGTAGATCTCATGGATGGAATTTTGCTTAACTCTGAAGAAGCGCGTTACTTAGGTGATTCTGATGATTTGGAATTAGCAGAGGAAAATTTGAATAAACACACACCTTTAGTTGTTATAAAACTTGGTTCTAGAGGTGCAACTGCCGTTCACAATGGCACATTCATAAAAGTTCCAGCAATTACCACCAATGTTGTAGATACAACTGGCGCTGGAGATTCATTTGCTGCCGGATTTATTCCAAAGTGGCTAGAAACAAGTGATCTAGAACAAGCCCTTTCTGCTGGAACCGCACTTGCAGCAAAGTGTGTTGCTACCGTTGGGGCGCGCCCTCCCTTAAATTAAGCAACTCTCTTGGCACAATGCACCCCATGGCAACTGCAAAGAGTCCTGCGAAAACTGCAGCAAAGGGTAAAAAACCCGTCGGTCCTAAGCCTGGCGAATATCCAGGCAAGATCGTAGATATAGATGTATCAAAAGAAGTTTCAGAATCATTTCTTGAATATGCATACTCTGTAATTTATTCACGTGCCTTACCTGATGCCCGTGATGGATTAAAACCAGTACATCGCCGAATTTTGCATCAGATGGCTGATATGGGATTGCGTCCAGAGCGTGGGCATGTAAAGAGTGCACGTGTTGTTGGTGAAGTAATGGGTAAGTTGCACCCACATGGTGATGGCGCAATCTATGACGCACTCGTTCGTATGGCTCAATCATTTTCAATGCGTTTGCCGCTCATTGATGGTCACGGAAACTTTGGTTCATTAGATGCCGGTCCTGCAGCTATGCGCTACACCGAAGCGCGACTTGCAAGCGCTGCAATGGCAATGGTGGCCGAAGCCGATGAAGACACCGTGGATTTCGGCCCAAATTATGATGGCCAATTATCTGAACCTTTAGTTTTACCTGCCGCATATCCAAACCTGCTTGTTAACGGTGGTTCTGGAATTGCCGTTGGTATGGCTACCAACATGGCACCGCACAATTTAGGTGAAGTAATTGCGGCAACTAAATTTTTAATTGAAAATCCAACTGCCACAGTAAAACAGTTAATGAAATTTGTACCTGGTCCAGATTTCCCAACTGGCGGGGAAATAGTTGGCCTCGAAGGTGTTCGTGAGGCATACGCAACAGGTAAGGGATCCTTCAAGGTTCGAGCCAGTGTTGAAATTGAAAAGGTTACTTCGCGCAAAATGGGAATTGTTATTAAGGAACTCCCATTTACGATCGGTCCAGAGAAAGTTGTCGAGCGCATCGCAGCGCTTGTGAAAAATAAAAAGATTCAAGGTATCAGCGACATCATTGACTTAACTGATGGCCAGACTGGCACAAATGTAGTCATTGAATTAAAAAATGGTTTTGAGCCAGAAGCCGTTCTTGAGCAGCTTTTCGCGCTGACTCCTATGGAAGATGCCTTTTCGATTAACGCCGTCGCCCTGGTCAAGGGAAAGCCTCAAACCCTAGGAATCAAAGAACTTCTTAAAGTCTTCATAGAGCACCGTATTGAAGTAGTACGTCGACGGAGTGAGTTCCGAAAAGCTAAAGCTGAAGCTCGTCTGACTCTTGTTGATGGTCTTCTCAAGGCGATTATTGATATTGATAAAGTAATCAAGATCATTCGCGCAAGTGATGATGCAGCAGAAGCAAAAGAAAAACTCATCAAAGACTTCAAGTTAAATGACGAACAAGCCACCTACATATTGGATATGCCGCTTCGTAGATTAACTAAAATGAGCAAACTCGAACTCGAAACTGAACAAAAGCAACTCAAAGACACGATTGCAGAGTTGACCAAACTTCTCAAGAGCGAAGATGCTATAAAAGCTCAAGTTTCTGATGAATTAACTGCCGTGAGTAAGTCATTTGCAACTCCACGTAAAACAAGAATTGGCGCTGCCTAACCTCTAGCCGTTAAACTACGGCGTGATTTCAACCCAAGCGCTAGAACTTCGAGCCGGTGCTCGCCTGCTCGTAAAAGGCGTAACCGTTCGTATTAACAGCGGCGACCGAATTGGTTTTGTCGGTCGAAATGGTGCAGGCAAATCTACTCTTGCAAAAGTCCTAGCCGGTGAAACTATGCCAGCAGGCGGTGCGGTAAATCGCACTGGAAAAATTGGATATCTGCCGCAAGATCCCCGCACTGGCGATGAACCGGGCACAGTAATCGAGCGAATTCTCTCTGCACGCGATTTAGATCAGATTACACATCGCATGCGCGCAGTTGAAGAAGAGATGGCTACTGCACAAGATGAAGCACTTGAAAAAGCAATGGAGCGCTACACCCGAGTTGAACATGAGTTCAGTGCAGCAGGTGGTTATGCCGCAACTGCAGAGGCCGAGGCCATTGCAACCTCACTTGGCGTAACTGAAGCAGTTTTTGGCCATGAACTTTCAACACTTTCTGGTGGTCAACGCCGCCGTATTGAATTAGCTCGCATTCTCTTTAGTGGTGCCGAAACTTTATTACTCGATGAGCCCACTAACCACTTAGATGCCGATTCAATCATGTGGCTGCGTGAGTTCTTGGCCAAATATTCTGGCGGCCTAGTAATCATTTCTCACGATGTGAATTTGATTGAAACCGTTGTTAATAAAGTCTTTTACTTAGATGCCAATCGAAATGTTATCGATGTCTATAACTTAGGTTGGAAGGCGTATCTGTTACAGCGTGAGCAAGATGAGCATCGCCGTAAGAAAGAGCGCGCTAACGCTGAAAAGCGTGCTGAGATTTTGCAGAAGCAGGGCGAGAAGATGCGCGCTAAGGCCTCAAAGGCAACTGCTGCACAAGGCATGCTTCGTCGCGCTGAAAAACTTCGCAGTGGTCTTGAAGATGTTCGTGTGAGCGACAAAGTTGCTCGTCTGCGCTTTCCAACTCCAGCTCCTTGTGGCAAGACTCCCCTATCTGGTGAAGAGCTTTCAAAATCATATGGTTCCCTTGAAATTTTTACCGACGTTTCTTGCGTAATTGATAAAGGATCTCGTGTAGTAATCCTTGGGCTTAACGGTGCTGGAAAAACTACTTTGCTGCGCATTTTGGCAGGAGAACTTGAATCAGATACCGGAAAAGTTGAACATGGCCATGGTTTAAAAATCGGTTACTACGCCCAGGAACATGAATCCCTAGATTTCGAACGCTCCGTACTTGAAAACATGATGTCGGCAACGCCCGATATTCGCGAACCAGAAGCTCGAAATACTCTAGGTTCATTTTTATTCATTGGTGATGATGTACATAAACCAGTAAAAGTTCTATCTGGAGGCGAGCGAACACGTCTTGCATTAGCCGTTCTTGTCGTCTCTGCAGCTAACGTTTTACTGCTCGATGAGCCAACGAACAACTTAGATCCAGCATCTCGCGCAGAAATTCTTGGCGCTCTCGCTGAATATCAAGGTTCAGTAATTATGGTTTCTCACGATGAAGGCGCAGTTCAATCATTAAAGCCTGAACGCGTTATTTTGTTGCCAGATGGTGATGAAGATCTTTGGAAAGACGAGTACTTCGATTTAGTTTCTATCGACTAAGACTTACTTATTTTTACTGTATCTCCGGTTGCATCAAGAGTAATAACAGTGATTTTTACTCCACCAACAACTAGTGAATCTCCTGCTCGCAAGGCAGCATCTTCAAAATTCGATAAAGTTGAACCTAACCTCTTTTGAATCTCATAACCGCCGCCTAGCTGACCTTTTTGCATATCGACTGTATAAACCAATACACCTTCGTAGGTGGCAGGAATTTCATCTAAACTTTCATTTTTTCTAGATTCAATTACCAAAATCTTTGAATTGCTTAAGGGGATCATTACGCTCTTTATTTCTTTGTCTTGGCGCACTATAGGTGAGATTTTTGTTGTAACACCAGCAGTTGTAAGTGCAGATATTTCTGTGCAATTAATTTGCGAACTAGGTAGCCAACCTTGCAAATAGCGATCCCAAGCACCTAATTCAATCGCGCGATTAGACCAACTCATCGCCATAATTCCCCAGTTTCCAAGTGAGGCTGATTGGTGGAGCAAGTCTTCGTCGTAGAGCCCAAAAGCATGGCCTGTTTCGTGAGCCATCCACTTCCATGTTCCGCCTTTTACTCCATTGTCTTCGTTGTAATACATATCAGCACCACCAGTAGCACCATTAATAATTAATCCATTACTCGTCCAATGCGGAGAAGTGATTGCAGGGCCCCAGCCCATGTTTGCCATAGGCATCTCTTTAGGCACTAAGTAATAAACAGCGTCATACCCGCTGTAATCAATTGCACCATCGGTAAGAGCAATAAGCGCATTGAGGTATCCGCTGGGATCACCTGCTCCAACCGAGCCGCCTGTTCCATATTTTGTGGAATTAAAAGGAGCACGAATCCAATTTGGCACAATTTCAAAATCAAAGGCCAGTGCACCATAAGACTGTTTATAATAAAAATCTCGAACGTTTGTAGCTATCGCTGAAAAATAACTAACGGTGTCATCTTTTCCTTGAATATCTGAAAAATCAATTGGAACAATCAAAGCCCTAATGTGTCCCGTCGAACTCAATCTTTGAGGTACTTTCGGAAAACCCGCTGAGAGATCTACTTGAATTCCGCGATTCGGCGTTACTTGATCTACCAGTTGACATGCAGAAGTTGGCTTAAATGCAGAAACCGGCGTTTCAGCGAGAGTATAGAGTTTTGATTTCAGCTCGGCCAAAGCCGGGTTAATTGTAGGAACTACATCAAGAGTTAAAGTGAAATACCCTAAAGAATTCTCAATCAAATTGTTTATAGTAACTTTTCCAAAAGAATCTACTTTCGCAGAGTATCGCTTTCGAAGGAAATCAGTTGCATTGGGTTCAACCACATCGATTTCATATGTTCCACTCGTCCACTTAGCATAAAAACTTCCGTCGGAATTGGTTTGTAAGAAATTGAATCCACCAGAGTTGGCACTCACAAATAATCCTCGACCACCAATCGCTTGAGTGATATTTTTTGGATTATAAATCCAAATCTTGACATTTGAATCTGCAGTAGGTGGTAGAACGGTATTAGGTAATTCAATACTTTTGAGTGCTTCAAAGCTTTTTAATACGCCAACTTTCTTTGGGTACGCACTAGGGTTTTTTAGTACTAAATTATTAGCTGGCTGTGTGGCTATTGGCGAAGGAGTTGATGTGGGAGAAGGGGTAGGAAGCACTCCAACGACTGCTTTGCCTTTACTCCAGATTAATTTTTTACCAGATTTAGTGCATGTAAATTGCTTATTCTGATAGATAGAGATCAATCCGGGTTTACTACAAGCCTTTCCAGCCACCGGTTTAACTACTGCAATCGCAGTAGAAGTGCTACATGCAAAAAAGATGATGGCAGTGGTCGATGCCAAAAGTCTGCGCATGACTAGAGCCTATGCTAAGCGTCGATGTGTTCGCGATCTATTTCAGCATTTGCAATAAATTCTTTACGGGGGGCAACATCGCTGCCCATTAATAATTCAAACATGGCCTCAGCTGCCGTTGCATCTGAAACTGTAATTCTGCGCAATGTACGTGCATCTGGATCCATGGTGGTTTCGCGCAATTGATCCGCGTCCATTTCGCCCAGACCCTTATAGCGCTGAATTGGTTCCTTCCAACGTTTACCGCTCTTTTTCAAATCTGCCGTAATTTTCTTCATCTCATCATCACTGTAGGTGTAGATGTATTCACCCTTTTTACCGCCCGCTCCCATAACTTCAATGCGGTGAAGTGGTGGAATAGCAGCAAAGACTCGGCCGGCATCGATAAGTGGTCGCATGTAGCGATACATCAAAGTTAGTAGCAAGCAGCGGATGTGTGCGCCATCAACGTCAGCATCTGACATCAAAATAATGCGACCGTAACGCGCTTCATCTAATTCGAAGGACTTTCCAGAGCCTGCACCAATTACTTGAATAATCGAACCGCACTCTTTGTCTTCAAGCATCTGTGAAAGCGAGGCCTTCTGGACATTTAAAATCTTTCCACGAATAGGCAAAATTGCTTGGAACTCAGAGTTACGTGCTGCCTTGGTTGTTCCCAGCGCTGAGTCACCTTCTACGATAAATAGTTCCGTACGGGTTACATCCTCTGATCGGCAATCAGAAAGTTTTGTAGGCAAA
>Ga0194048_10001395_pt1 | contig 12001 bp, 11 predicted proteins | sample JunL225m_MetaG_FD_161685 | JGI IMG/M metagenome (GOLD analysis project Ga0194048, IMG submission 161685) | Anoxic zone freshwater microbial communities from boreal shield lake in IISD Experimental Lakes Area, Ontario, Canada - Jun2016-L222-5m | ecosystem: Environmental > Aquatic > Freshwater >...
TCAACGACAAGCTGGCAGCGGCGCGGCGTCGCAATGACACCCCGCAGTCAGAACAGGAAACCGCAATGTTACGCGGTGAGATTAAGACCCTCAAGGGGATCATCGCCCTTGGGGACGACCGGCCAGTGACCGGAGATACAGGGACACCGTTAGGCGCCCTTTGATGGAGTTACAAATGGACTTGGAAAACGACGCTAACGATAGCGCCTTGGAAGATGCTGACCTTGCGTCAGGATTTACAGGCGAGACGGTTGTAAAAGCAGCCAAGGCCCCGGCCCCCGAAGTGAAGGCAGAAGTCGCGGAAACCCCACGACCGGAGCCGACACCGAAGCCGGAATACGTGCGATTGACCAAAAGCGATTGGGAAGAAGTGAAGGCTGCCGCTGCTAAGACGGCCTCTTATGACGCTCAGTTGTCCAAGGCGTTCGGCACGATTGGCAACCTGCAAAAGATCGTCAACGGGCTACAGTCTGCCAAAACGGGCGGGATCAAGCTGACACCGGAAGCCTTCGCTGAAATGGAGAAGGATTTTCCCGAGTTAGCCCAACAGACCCGCACGGCATTGGAAAAAGCTCTTTCAGGCGTCAACGGCAGTTCCGCCGATGCGCCAGACTTCAAGGCTTTGGCGGCAGAAATCGCCAACGCTCGCGAAGTGGAATCACTGGAAGATGCTCATCCGGACTGGCGCACTATCGTCGGCGCGGTCGATATCACGAAAGAGCAACCGAACGCGAATAACCCGTTTCGGAAATGGCTTGCGACCAAAGACGCCACCTATCAGGCGCGCGTCAATGCAACCGAGTCCGCCGCCGTGATTTCCCGCGCGATTAACCTATTCCAAGCCGAGACGAAAGCACCAACCACCACGCCCGTCCGCGCCGATGCACGGTCAGAGCGTATCCGTGGAGCGGTGCAGCCTAAAGGCGATGGTGGTCCCCAGGCGCCGGGCAAAACTGACGACGACGAATTCCTCGCGGGTTTCAACTCGCGCTAACCTCATAGGAGCCTATCATGGCTGTTCAAAACTTCTCCCTCACTCCCGGCCGGATAAACAAATATAAGGGCGAAATCCTGGCGCACGCCGTGCCCCTGGAAGTCCTCGGCAAGACCGGCCGGCAAATCCCGATGCCTCGCAATCAGTCGGATACCTACGTCGCCCGGAAGTGGCTGCCGTATGGCGGGACCGCGACCAACGGGACAACCCAGAATGCATTCTTCCAGAACGGCACTGGGGACCGTGGCAACACCATCGCCCAAAACCACCAAATCCAGGAAGGCGTGACCCCTGCCCCTGACAGCATCGTGCCGCTGGATATCACGGTTGTGGTCCAGCAGTTCGGCTGCCTCTACGGGTTCACGGACAAGACATACGACCTGTATGAGGATGATATCCCCAAAGCGATGATCGAGCAGATTGGCGAACGCGTCACCTTCGTCAATGAAATGATCATCTGGGGCGCGCTGCGTGCCTGCACCAACGCCTATTACGGCGGTGCCGGGACATCGGTTGCAACCGTCAATGGCGGATTGACCCTCGGCATTGTTCGCAAGATCGCGAAGAGCCTGCAAGCCAACCACGGCAAGCCGGTGAACAAGATGCTGAAGGCCGGCCCGAATTTCGGCACCGACCCCGTTGCCGAGGGCTACACGGTCTATTGCCACACCGACCTGGAACCGGATATTCGCGACCTGCCGAATTTCATTCCTGCGGAAGCCTATGCGTCGGGCACTCCGCAAGCCAACGAAATCGGGAAATGCGAGCGGTTCCGGTTCATCACGTCCCCCGATCTTCCGTCCATTCAGGACGGTGGTGCGGCCATCGGTGCGACCGGATTGTATTCCACAACCGGAACCAGCATTGACGTGTATCCGTTCATTGTGACGGCGCAGGACGCCTGGGGCCAAATTGCCCTTCGCGGTAAGGACAGTCTTTCCCCGACGTTCCTCCCCCCCGGTGAAAAATCCAAGTCCGATCCGCTGGGTCAGCGCGGATACGCCGGCACCGCATGGTGGAAGGCTGTCATGATCGAGAACCAGGGCTGGATGGCGGTTGGCTATGTCGGTTCCAAGGTTCTGACCTAATCGTGAAAGGATAGGAGAAGTCCAATGCTCGACACGATGACCCGATACCTCTCGAACATCAAAGAGAATGCGTTCCGCCGAGCGGTGCGTATTCCCATGCTTAACTTGGTGGACCGCTATTCTTCGCAACCGCTGAAGACTGCCGGCCTTGTGATTAAGGCCGGTGGCAGCACGCTCGCAAAGACCGGCGCGGTTGACTTCTACGCCACCGCTCAGGGCGTTTTGGTCACGATTGCCGCATCCACGGATATGCCCGCGCTAACGGGTATCAACATCACGGCGGCGAATTACAACGTCGTGTGTTTTTTCGTGGACAGCGCATCGGTCGTTACGGTTGCAGCGGGGACACAGGGTGCCACACTCGGCGCGGTCGTTTTCCCGCAGTTTCCTCAAGGCAAGGCTTTGGTAGGGTTCTTGATCATTACCTACGCCAGCACCTTTACGGGAGGCACAACCGCCCTTGACACCGCAACCACCGTCTACGTCAGCCCGTTGGGTCCGTTCGACCCCACTGTGCTTGTATAAGGAAACCCTCAAATGGCAGACAACCTCAACTTCAACTCCGGCATCACGATCAATCTCGTGTCCGCCGCCGCCGTTGCTGGCACCACCAGCACCTACACCACGACAGTCACGACGGTATGCGTCATCAACGGTAAGTATGCCACCACATTGGCGGCGCAGACCAACACCGCGACACCGACCACGGACGCGACCACCGCCGCAGCTTTTGTTGCGTTGGCGCCGAACCAGTGCTGCACTTTGGTTCTGGGACAGAACTTGGCTGGGGCAATCAAAATGTCGCAAGGGCCGATCATCGCGACGAATACCGGCGTGACGACCACGGTGGGCGGGTTTCTTCGTGATCCGCAGTTCCCGAGCCTGCCGGACGATTTTTGCCCGCTGGCCTATACTGTGGTCCGCACGGCGCCAAGCGCCGCCGCATGGACGCCTGGGACAAGCAACTGGACGGCTTCTGGCGTATCCGCCAGCACCTTCCAGAACGTGGCTCAGTTGCCGAACCGTCCTCAGTCAAGCTGAGCCGGCATAGCCGACAACGGCGCCGTGCCTTGCGTGCGGCGTCCGTTCCTTTCCTCATACCGGAGCATTTCATGGCCCGCGAAGAACTCCATAGCGATCAGTTCAAAACCGAACAGCGTCCGCCGATACCTATTGACCCGAATTCCTACGATGGGGATATCGTCATGGTCGATAACCTCCGGGATAAGGACTACGCGGCGGAACTGGCATTCATGGAGGAACCCGTCAAAATCCGGCTTGAGCCGAGTGCGGAAAAGAACGCTTCGGGCGCGCATCCGTTCTGGGTGAATGGCAAGGCAGCCGAGGTATTCCAGAACGGTCGCTGGGATGAAATCGGGTATCTGCCGGTCGGTGTAGTGCTAACCGTCAAGCGTAAGGTTCTTGAAGTCATTATCCGCGCCAAGACGGACACCGTGCAAACGAAGGTCCAGGAATTCAACGGCGAATTGCCGAATAACCTGATGACACGGTTCACATCTCCGCAACACTCGTTTTCGATTATCGAGGATCGTAACCCGCGCGGGCCGTCTTGGGTCGCGGAACTGCGGCGCCGGAATTTCTGACCTTATGGGGATTTCTGCCCCTTTCGCGTCGCGGCATAGAGGGATAATCGCATGAACTATTTGCAATTATGCCAACGCGCTTGTGTTGAATGTGGCGTGGCGTCTAACCAATCGATTTTGACGGCATTGCCGACCGTTGTTGGGGCGTCTGGCAGCACAGGGCGCGTTGTAAACTGGATCAACGATGCCTGGACCGACATCCAGATGGACCATGACGATTGGGGCTGGATGCGGTCCAGCAACCTGTTAGGCGGCGGGGTATCCTTCGCGACCGTCGCCGGGCAAGCGTCCTATCCTCTCGGCACGGGCGCGGGAACTGTTGGCGTTATTGCCAACAATTTCGGGAAATGGGACCGTGTGACGTTCCGCAACTACACCACCTCGGTAGGATACACGAATGAAATGTATCTGGACGAAATCCCGTATGATACATGGCGCAACAGCTACATGCTTGGTTCGATGCGGACGGTGCAGACAAGGCCGGTTGCGGTAGCTATAGGACCGGATCAGTCGGTTTGCCTCGGCCCCCCGCCGAACGGGCTTTATACGGTAACCGCGGACTATTTCGTTGCCCCGACTGATATGGTTCTCGATGCGGATATTCCCACGGGTTTGCCGACGCGATTCCATATGCTGATCGTTTACGCTGCGATGATTAAGTATGCGGGTTACGAAAGCGCGCCGGAAGTTCTCGCGCGGGGACAGCGGGAATACAACGGCATGTACGCGCAGTTGCAGGCAGTTCGTGCCCCGGCGATATCCTTTGGGGGTGCGCTCGCTTGAACGCCGCCGCATCTCAATGGGCGCCGATAAAATACACCCAGACGCAGCTAGGCGGCGGGGTCACGCAGCAAGGCCAGCCATATCCGGGTGGTCTCGATCTTGTCACCCCGTCGCTTCGGTTACAGCCGGGGGCTTTAACGGATGCGCTTAATTTCGAGATTGCCCCGTTCGGCGGATACTCTCGGATTGATGGGTATGAGCGGATGGACGGGCGCGCTTCCCCCTCGGGAGCGACATATACCGTCCTGGTGTTGGCATCCTTCGTCACCCTCCCGACTATCGGCCAGACGGTCACACAGGCCACCAGCGGCGCGACTGGGGTTATCATAGCCATCCGGCCGTCCAACCCGTCCTACCTCATTGTGACGAAGACGACGGGGGTGTTTGACGCAACGCACGCATTGACCACGCCCGGCCCTATTTCTATCGGCACGGTCAATTCTCTGACGACTACGCTGGATGCCGCGACGCAGGCGATCTATACCGCCGCTGCTGCTGACGTTTACCGCGCTCTAATCGGGCAAGTTCCGGGCAGCGGTGGTATCCTTGGCGTTGTGGCAATGGCGTTTTCTGGCACCGATCATGTTTACGCCTTCCGCGCGAACGTCGGAGCGACTGCCGTTGCGATCTACAAGGCGAGCGGGTCGGGATGGACGTTAGTTCCATTCTATAACATCGTGAGTTTCACCGCTGGTGGAACGGCTGTCCCGCTGGATGGTGACGTGCTGACGCAAGGCGGGGTAACTGCCACGATCAAGCGGGTTATGTGGCAGTCGGGCGCTTGGTCAGGAACGGCAGTCGGTCAATTCGTTGTAACCAATCCTGCCGGCGGCAATTTCGCTGCGGGAGCGGCCACGACGACCAGTGGCGCGACAATCACGCTGTCAGGCATTCAAACGGCGATCACTCTCCTGCCGGGCGGTAAGTTTGAGTTCCAAAAGGCGAATTTCGCCGGCCAGCTTATAACGCGCCGGATTTATGGCTGCGATGGGATCAATCAGTGTTTTGAGTTCGACGGTGACACATTGGCACCGATCAAGACTGGTCTTTCGCCTGACGCGCCTTCCCATATTCGGTTCCACAAGAATTACCTCATCATATCGCAGGCCGCTTCTATCTTTGGTTGCGCGGCTGGGCTGCCATTCAAATGGAGCGCGGTTGACGGTGCATGGGAATTTGCGACGGGCGATACTGTCACCGGGTTAATCACGCTCCCCGGCAGTCAGACCAATGCGACGCTTGGCGTTTTCATGCTGACAAATTCAGCATTTCTGTATGGGTCTGATCCGACCACCTTTAATTATGTAGCGTTCAACACAGGAATAGGCGCGGTCGCCAAGAGCGTGCAAAACCTGTTCGATACGTTCTTTCTCGATGACCTTGGCGTTGTCACTCTCAAAACAACGATTAACTGGGGTAATTTCCTTCCCTCCACCTTAACGAAAAATATCTTGCCGTTTATCGCGCGGGAGCGCGGCAACCTGTTGGCATCCTCGGTCCATAGGGCCAAAAGCCAATACCGCCTCTTTTTTAGCGACGGATATGCGCTCTTTTGCACGGTCCTAAACCAGCAATATATGGGTGCCATGCCGGTCCTGTTCCCTTCGGCAATGTCATGCGTTGACACGACGACCCTAACAACCGGCAATGAGGCGTCTTACGCGGGATCGTCTACAAACGGGTATGTTTTCCAGCTTGATATCGGGACCAGCTTCGACGGCGCGGCTATATCGGCTTATATTGTGACAGCGTGGGACCCAATCCGCTCCCCACGCATTCTCAAACGGTTCCGGGCCGCTTCGATAGAGGTCCAAGGCGGATTGTATGCGACTTTTCAATATGGCTATCAGCTTGGCTATAATGTCTCGCAAATTGAACAAGTTCCGGCGGTTCCCGTGGGTTTGAATTTCAGTTCCCTACCTTACTGGGATTCTTTTGTTTGGGATTCGTTCACATGGGACGGGAATGTAGTTTCCCCGAGTGACATTGACGAAACCGGGACGGCGGAGAACATCCGGGTCACGATCACGTCCGGCACGAATTACATCGCATCATATACGATCGCTTCGATAATCCACCATTATTCCATGCGTAGGGGGCTAAGGGTTTGACCAATCCATACTACGCCGCGTCGGGCAATCCTGGGACCGGATCGACGGGCCTTTCGTCCCTTATGCGCGCGGAATTTACGGCTATCAGCGCCGCGTTCGACCTGTTACCCTCTTTTTCCGGCAATGGCGGGTTGGCGGTTGTCGTTAATGGTGGTGGGTCGGGGTTAACCCTCACAACCGGCCAACTTGCCCTCGCGGGGAATTTCTCTACTACGGGCGCTTTCAACACGGTATTCGCCCAGTCGGCATCGATCACGATTACGTTGCCGGGTGTTTCCGGGACAATGGCGACGTTGGCAGGGACGGAAACCCTAACCAACAAGACGCTTGTGGCTCCTGCGTTGGGGACTCCTGTGTCTGGCGTTATGACCAACGTCACCGGCACGGCTGCGGGATTGACGGCGGGGAACGCAACCGCCGCTGTCACCGCCACGACCGCGACCACGGCGACCAATCAATCCGGCGGCACCGTGTCTGCCACGACCCTGGCAGCTTCCAGCACGGTATCGGGCGCGGGGTTTATCGACCGGCTTGCGACCCCAGGCCCAATTGGGAATACCTCTGCCTCAACCGGTGCATTTACGACGCTTTCCGCGTCCTCGACCGTATCGGGCGCTGGGTTCACCGCATGGGCTGCCTCCCCTCCGTCGATTGGTAGCGGCACGCCTGGGACAGGCGCTTTCACCACGTTGTCGGCGTCCAGCACCGTCAGCGGCGTTGGGTTCTCCAATTATCTCGCTTCTCCGCCCGCTATCGGTGGAAGCGCGCCGGCTGCTGGTGCCTTTACGACACTGAGCGCCAGTAGCACGGCAACGGCGCCAACGGCGGCTCCCGGCACGAATACGACTGTGATCGCGTCCACTGCCTTCGTCACCGCCGCCGATCTGGTGGAAACCAACCGGGCCACGACAGCCGAGGCTCTACTTGCTCCGAAAGCAAGCCCGACCCTATCAGGCACGCCGCTGGCCCCTACAGCCGCTCCTGGCACGAATACAACCCAGATTGGCAGCACTGCCTTCGTCACCGCCGCTGTGTTGGTGGAAACTAGCCGCGCCACGACCGCAGAGGCGTTGCTGGCGCCATTGGCCAGCCCAACACTATCAGGCACGCCGCTTTCCCCTACAGCCGCTCCTGGCACAAACACAACCCAGATTGGCAGCACTGCCTTCGTCACCGCTGCTGTGTTGGTGGAAACCAACCGGGCGACCACTGCCGAGGCGTTGCTTGCCCCAAAGGCCAGCCCGGCATTAACGGGGACGCCAACCGTTCCGACTGCTGCGGCAGGAACTAACACGACGCAAGCTGCCAGCACGGCCTTTGCAATGGCTATCCCAATGCCGGGATATCTATTCGGATTGACCCTTTCCAACGATGGCGGGACGCCCAACACGGTTCTTGATATATCGGCAGGTTCATGTGCGGACAGCACGAACGCGGTCAAGATCACACTCGGGGCGTTCACGAAATCAACGGCTGGAACATGGGCGGCGGGTTCTGGTGGCAACGGTATGGGCGCTGGTCTGACAATCGCTAATTCGACATGGTATCATGTGTTCGCCATCATCAACACGGGCGCGGCGGATGCGTATTTTGATACGTCAATCACGGCTGCGAATAAACCGGCGTCAACGACTTATTTCCGGCGCATCGGGTCATTCCTTACCGATGGTTCGGCACGCATTCTGGCATTCTCCCAAACCGGCGATCAATTCACATGGGTTCAGGCGCGGGGCGATGTGAACACATCGGCTCTCGGCACAACGCCGACAGCGTATGCTCTGACTGTGCCGACCGGGTTAAAGGTCGTCGCCCTATTCCGTGGGGCCATCGGGAACGCCGGGTATCTCTCGATCAATGGTCCTGATGAAACCTTGAATATATCAGGGACGCCATCCGGCAATACATCTTTGGTGGCAGCGTCAGCCGGCGCCGCAGCACATTTTGCCATCCTCACGAATACATCCGCGCAAATTATGGCCGTGGCCGATGCCGCAAGCCGGACGTTCTATGCGATAACATACGGCTGGATCGACACTCGCGGGAGGCTTGCATAATGTCCGGCTCTATCACTCCCGGCTTGAACGCTCCGACCGTTCCCCCTGTCACGGCACCGCCGCCGGCTGGACCCACAACCCCACCTCCAATGACCGGTCTGATAAACAGCGCACCAGACGCTGCACAGACGGTCGGAAGCGCGACGGTCAATCCCTACACCCCAAACACGGGCACGGCATCCACGGCGCAAGCGGTGGGCGCTACGCCTAACGCCTTTACCGTCGCGCCTGATCAGACGGTATCCGGGCAAATCCAGAACATTATCGCTTCCGGTTCCCCGCTCATGCAGCAGGCCGAGGCGAACGCACGCAATTTGATGAACCAGCGCGGTCTTATCAATTCCAGCATGGGGGTAACGGCGGATCAGGCGGCGCTCTATTCGGCGGCGACACCCATCGCGACGGCGGACGCCAATATATACAATCAGGCCGCAACCAACACCACGACGGCTCAGAACGCAGCCCTTACGGCACAGGCAGCGGCAACGAATACCGCCGGGCTACAGAACGCGCAAATCCAAACCCAGAATTCTCAGTTCAACGCATCGGCAGGGAACACGGCCCAACAGACTGCCCAACAGATTGCTGCGGCGAAGGATACGGCGACCGTTCAAACCACGTCGCAACAGGCGATTGCCAACATTCAATCCAACACGTCGCTTTCGGTGCAAGACAAAGCCTCGGCAACGTCCCAGATTATCGCGGGCATCCAAGCCAATACCAGCATGTCGAATCAGGACAAGCAGGATGCAACATCGCTCGCCATACAATCGGCACAGAGCGGTTTGCAAACCTACCTCGGCAACTTGCAATCGAATACGCAGCTTTCGATCCAGGATCGTTCGGCGCAGGCGACGGCGGCACTCGCGGCGGTGAATAATCTGAATGCCCAGACGATTGCGAACATTCAATCGAACACGAGCCTCAGCATCGAACAGCAACAGGCGGCATCGGCGCAAGTTATCGCCGGCATGAACAATGCCAACGCCGTGACGGTGCAAAACCTGCAAAACGCGGCGGCGCTGGAAAACATCAAGGCGAATGGCGCGATCAACACCCAAATTCAGAACATCACGAACCAAGGCAAGACGATCCTGCAAACGTCCGCCAGCGCGGCGCAGTTGTATAATCAGGTTTTGACAAACCTAGGCGCCATCATGACCAATCCGAACCTAAACACCGCGCAGCAAACCACGGCGCTTAATAACGGGATACAGCAACTGAAGGATGGATTGGCGGCATTGAACGGCATTGCTGCCAATAAGGCGGTAACGTCTAATCTGGTGTTCACCGATCCGTCATCCGGCGCTCAATCTGCAATCCAGGCGCCTGCTGCCGCTCCGGTGGAGAATGGGCCATTCAACTTTTAATTGATCCCATGACCAAGGAAGAAGCAATCGAAGCCCTTTGGCTGGAAATGGAGCCTGACGTGTATATCACGCGGCGTCAGTTTATGGCGGGTTTAGAAGATTGGGAAACGCGGCTTCTGGAAATTAAGGGGGTTCCCGCAATGGTGACGTTCATCAAAGGCCCTGAGTTTCACTTTGCCAGCCTCAACACTGGCGCTTCGGTCACGTTGGGAATGATGCGGTCAGAATTTGCGAGCGTTATCGGCAAACATGGGTTTCTGACGACCAAAACGCCCGTTGACGGATACGATCGCCAGCACCGATTAAACCGGAAAATAGGCTTCAAAGTCACCGGGCAAGACGAATTCTTTGTCCATTACAGATTGGATGCCCCATGCCCGTAATCGCTATTGCCGCTGCCATCGGCGCGTCTGCCTTTGCCGCCGTTGATATTGCTGCGGTCGGTCTCACTCTGGCTACCGCGCTTGAGGTTGTGACGGCGGTTGGTGCGACCATTAGCGCGATTGGTGTTGTGACGGGCGATAAAAACCTTGCCATGGCGGGCGGGATTATCGGTGCTATTGGTGGGATTGCCGCGCTCGCGTCTTCGGCTGGTCTTTTCGCTGGGGACGCTCCTCTTTTCGGTGCGGCACCAGCTTCCGATGCTGGGTCTATCACCACGTCGGCGGCAGATAATGCAGCCGGTGCGGTTGGCGATACAATGACCGGCGCCAACGCGCTGGCGACCGGCGCACCGGGCGGTATTACGGAAGGCGCGGGGATGGCGGTCGCTGATGCGGTTGGGCCGGGAACGTCGGAGGTCGATGCTATCGCGTCGGGGACAGTTGCGGATCAAGCGGCACAGCAAGCGATTGCGGATCAAGCGGCACAGGGAACGGTTGGGTTTGTGACAAACCCAGCGGGGACTGAGGGGGGCGGTGCGGAGCTGTTTAGCGCCGGGCCGAACACTCAGTTGAATAACGATTTGATGAAGCCGGCCGGGGGAACAACGGACAATTCCCTTTTGAACAATACCGCATCCCAAGCTCAAGCCGCGCTAAATGCCACCCCGCCACCGAGTACTGTAAGCGCAACTGTTGCGGATGGGAAAGTAGCGGCAAGCAGCGGTGGATCCCCTGCGGACAAAGGTATATTTGGCAGCATTCTGGGTTTCGCCAAGGAAAACCCCGTGGTAGCAGCCGGGATTATCCAGGCCGGCGGATCGTTTATTTCTGGTGCGATGAGTTCCCTCACGCCTGCCCAGGTTACTGCGCTCAATGCCCAGGCAGCCGCGAACAACGCCGCCGCTGCCCTATCAACGCAGCAAGCTGCCAATCTGGCCATGCCGAAGGCGGTTGCATCGTCCACGCCCATTACTGGATCGCCCGGGGCGCTTGTTCCGCCGGGTTCTGGGTTAATCAACCAACCGCCAAAAACCAATGTGACGGGGGCGCCGCAATATGCCTGATCTCAATAATCCGATCCTGCAAGCGGCCGAGGATAAGGTAGAATCCGGCCTCACGCCGGAAACCCGCGCTAATTACATGAAGATCGTTGTCGCTGGGATGCACGCGGGCCTTGCCAATGGACCAAACAGCGTCCTTGCTTCATTGCTCAAAAGCGCCGACCCTTTGACCGATGCAGCGAAGGGCGCGGTTTCCATGGTGCTTATTCTGCGGAAGGAAGCCCACGGGGTTATGCCCCTAAAGGCGATGGTTCCGGCCGGAATGACGCTCATGCTTCACGCGCTCGCCTTTGCTGAAAAGACGGGGATGATCAAGATCGGCGCGCCGGAACTGGTCAAGGCCACCCATGTTTTCACCGACACCATGTTTGCCCGCTTTGGGATTACGAAACAGATGTTGGCGAGCACGGCGCAAAAGGTTCACGGGATTATGCAAGACCCGGCGGCGATGGAAAAAATCAGTCTCAAGGCCGGAACGGTAAGGCACCCACAAGCGGTTACTCCGACACCGCTCCCGCCGGGGCCGGTATCTGGCAGCCTGATTAACGGTGCA
>Ga0194048_10001398_pt1 | contig 11996 bp, 10 predicted proteins | sample JunL225m_MetaG_FD_161685 | JGI IMG/M metagenome (GOLD analysis project Ga0194048, IMG submission 161685) | Anoxic zone freshwater microbial communities from boreal shield lake in IISD Experimental Lakes Area, Ontario, Canada - Jun2016-L222-5m | ecosystem: Environmental > Aquatic > Freshwater >...
ACAACGCTGCCATCGCAATTCGTGCGGGCCACATCGAGGCCGTCGGTCCCCGCGACCAGGTCCATGCGGCCGTCACCCTCGCTGACGACGTCGAGCTGATTGACGCCACCGGGCAGAGCGCCGTCCCCGGCCTCGTCGATTGTCATACGCACGTGGTCTACGGCGGCAACCGCATCCATGAGTTCGATCTGCGCGCCCAAGGTGCCAACTACGAGCGGATCGCCGCGGAGGGCGGCGGCATCAAGGCGAGCGTGCGTCTGACGCGCGAGGCCACCGAGGACGAGCTCGTCGTCAGCGCCGCCAAGCGACTCGAGACGATGCGGCGCCTCGGCACCACCACCGCCGAGATCAAGTCGGGCTACGGCCTGAGCGCCGAGCACGAACTGCGCATGCTGCGCGTTGCCAAGGCCGCCGGCAAGCAGGCCGGCGTGCGCGTGCTGACAACCTGCCTCGCGCTCCACTCCACGCCACCCGAGGCCGACTCGCCCGATGCGTACGTGGACTACGCGATCGCTGAGATTCTGCCCGCCTGCGCCGAATGGGCCGACGCAGCCGACGTGTTTCTTGAGCGCGGCGTCTTCGACGTCGAGCAGTCGCGACGCTTCCTCCTCGCCGCACAGGAACACGGACTGCGACTGCGCCTCCACGCCGATCAGTTCTCCTCGATGGGCGCAATCCCACTGGCGATCGAACTGGGAGCTGCGTCCGTCGACCATCTCGAGGCAACGGGCCCCGAGGGGATCGAGCAACTAGCCGCATCGAACGTGATCGCCGTTGGCCTGCCCGTCGCCGCACTGACCCTCAAGTGCCCGATGCCCCCACTCCGCGCCCTGATCGATGCTGGTGCCCGAGTGGCACTCGCAACAGATGCTAATCCGGGCTCCGCACCGTGCCTCTCGCTGCCGACCACGATGCACCTCGCCTGTAGCCAAATGGGGCTTTCGTGTGCGGAGGCGCTGCAGGCCGCGACGGCCGGCGGTGCCGCCGTGCTTGGCCTTGACCACGAGGTCGGCCGGCTTGCGGTCGGTTTCAAAGCCGACGTCGTGCTGATCGACAATCCCGACTGGCGTGCGCTGATCGCGCAGCTCGGCGCCGAGCCAGCCCGCGTCATTCGCGCGTAGCGCTACAGGTCGGCGGTGACGCCGAGCGAGTCGCGTGCCACCAGTTCGGCGTAGCGACCACCCTGGGTGATCAGTTCGACATGCGTGCCCCGCTCGACGATTGCGCCATGATCGAGCACGAGAATCTGGTCGGCGTCGCGCACCGTGGAGAGGCGATGGGCGATCGTGATCGTCGTGCGACCCTCAGCTAGTGCGTCGAGCGCCTCTTGGACCTGGCGCTCAGTATCGACGTCAAGTGCGCTGGTGGCCTCGTCCAAGACGAGGATCGGTGGGTTGCGCAGCACCGTGCGGGCGATCGCAATGCGCTGCTTCTCGCCACCCGAGAAGCGATAGCCGCGCTCGCCAACGACCGTCTCGTAGCCCTCAGGAAGCCCCGCGATGTGTTCGTGAATGCGCGCCGCGCGACACGCGTCTTCGATCTCGGTATCGGTCGCTTCAGGGTGTGCGAAGCGGAGATTTTCGCGCACCGTTGCGTGAAAAAGGTACGTCTCTTGGCTGACGACGCCAACGAGATCGGCAAGCGATGCAAACGAGACATCCTTGACGTCCTCGCCATCGATGCGAACAGCGCCACGTTCGGCGTCGTAGAGCCGCGCGACGAGGTAGCCGAGCGTGGTCTTGCCCGATCCCGTCTCGCCGACCAAGGCAGTGCGTGTGCCAGGTGCCGCGAGGAAGGTCGCGCCGCTGATCGTCCACGTCCCCTCGGGCTCGTAGCGGAACCAGACGTCGTCAAACGAGACCTCGCCCCGTACGTCCTCGCGGCGCAATTCGCGCGAACCAGAATGCTCATCGATCTCGACCTTGAGGTCGAGGTACTCAAAGATGCGATCAAACAGGGCCAGCGACGCCTGCACGTCGATCCCAACCGACAACAGCGCGCCAACGGGAAAGAAGATGCGCGTCTGGATCGTCGCAAAGGCGACCAAGGTACCGACGCTGACTGCGCCTAGGCCATTAGCAATCGACCAGCCACCGGCCCAGTAAACGAGCGCCGGCAGAATCGCGAACGAGGCGCTGATCGTCGCCATCACCCAACGGCCCGCCATGCGCTGGCGCACCTCGAGCTCGGCGAGCTCACGCGACTCTTCGCGGAAACGCTCCGCCAGTTCGGGACCGCGGCCCATCGTCTTGCCGAGCAAGACACCGGAGACACTGAGCGACTCTTGCACAAGCGACGAGATATCGGCCAGCGTCTTCTGACGCTCGGTCGCCAACTTGCGCCGCTCAACACCGACACGGCGCGTCAACAGCACGAAGAACGGCACGAGCACAAGCGAGAGAATCGCCAGACGCCAATCGAGCAGGAACATCGCAACGACGGCTGCCAACACCGTCGTGACGTTCGAGACTACGGACGTCGCCGTGGAGGTAACCACGTCGTCGACGCCACCGATGTCGTTTGAGATCCGCGACTGCACCTCACCTGTGCGCGTGCGGGTGAAGAACGCGAGCGATTGGCGCTGCAGGTGCTCGTAGACGTCGGCCCGCAACTCGTGCATGACCTCTTGGCCGACGCGGTTCGACAGGTACGTCTGTGCGACGCCGAGGATGCCCACGATGATCGCGATCACGATCATGCCGCCCGCCAGCCAGGCCAGCAGCGTCGTGTTGTTTGTCGGGATTGCGTTGTCGATGACATCGCGCAGCAAGAACGCCGGCACCATGCCGAGCGCGCTCGAGACCATGATCAGACCGAGCACGAGCGTCAGCCGCGACTTCTCCGGCCCGAACAGGCGGAAGACGCGCCGCAAATTGGCGCGGCGAACCTCCGGGTCCTCCGGCCGCTTCGGCTTGTCGCCGACGTCGAACGTTCCGTGTCTTCCGCGTGCGCTCACAGTAAGAAGAACGGTAGACCGCGCCGAGATATGCCGCGACGCAAGCCGCCACCGGCAACAGGCGCGAAGCACAGGGCATGACGTCGGCGACAACCACGAGCGGCAAGGACTCCTAGTCTTCTGCCGATGGCCTGCGACGACCCACACTGCGATCACGATCACGACGAAGGCGTCACCGACCTTGGCGGCACGCTGCACGGTGGCACGCCGGCGCCTGTCGAGCATGTCCACGGGCCCGACTGCGACCACGACCACGACCACGGTCATGACCACGAACCGTCCGACGACGACGTTGCCGAGGCCGAGCGCCTCGCCGACGAACTCGCAGAGGCCACCGCGCGGATGGCCAGCGAACTCGGGTGGGCAATCGCACCGTTTCGCGAGCGCGCGGAGTATCTGCTCGCCGGGGCACCTGTCGCCGTCATTTTTGAGCGCGCCTCTGACCGCGAGTCCCAGCCGAAGCACCGCTCCGGACAACTCTCGCCAGAGCTCCTGCCCTTCCTCGTCGATGCCACCCTCCGCACCCGCGAGCGCTTGACCTACGCCGAGGATGAAGATAACCCGTTTCTGATTGCCCTCGTGCTGGCGAGTTTCTATGCCGTCGAGTCCTCGCGCTCCGGCGCGCTCGGCCTCGGCCCAGAGACGCGTCGCAGTCTGCCCACGGTCGAGCTGCTGCGTGACGACGACGCGACCGCCGACATTCGTGGCGTACCTGGCACATCCATGTTGCGCGTGATCGTGCCGGTCGAGAGCGAGTCTGGCGTCGCAGCCACGAACGCTATCCAGTTCGTCTGGCGCACCTAAGCCACAATCCAGGGCCGCTCTCGTTTCTAGGAGGACATGACACGTGCGCACCTGTCGTGTCCTCCTAGGCGCGCGAAACGACTAGAGTCGCCCCATGAGCGAGAGCAAACTCCAGCGACTGCAGCGCGAAGCACGCGAAGACCCGTCTGCCTTCTGGGCCCGCGAGGCCGCAGACCTGCCGTGGTTCTCGCCGTGGGAGTCCGTGCTCGACTGGACACCACCGACCTTCACCTGGTTCAAGGGCGCCACCACCAACCTGACCTACGCGTGTCTGGATCGACACATCGAGAGTGGCCACGGTGACCGGCCCGCACTGATCTGGCTGCGCGAGGACGGCGCCGAGCGGCGCCTCTCCTACGCCGAGTTGTTGCACGAGGTTGAGCGCGTGGCTGCTGCACTGCGCACCCTCGGTCTTGGGCACGGCGATCGCGTCACGATCTCCATGCCCGTCAGCGTCGAGGCAATTGCGCTGATGCTCGCCTGCGCCCGCATCGGCGCGATCCACAGCGTCGTCTTCGCTGGTTTCGGCGAGGGAGCGCTCGGCCAGCGCATCCGCCTATCCGGCTCGAAGGCCGTCTTCGTGTCCGACTCGACGCGTCGCCGTGGCAAGGTCGTGCCGCTCAAGCACATCGTCGACGCCGCGCTGGCGGCGGGCGACCACGAGGTTGAGCACGTGATCGTCCAGCGCCGCGAGCCTGATGCGGCACCGGCCGGTGACGGCGAAATTGACTGGGACGACTTTCTCGCGGCGGGCGCGAGCGAGAGTGGTGCCTATGCCGAACTGGCAGCTACCGACCCGGTCTTCATTCTCGCCACCAGCGGCACGACCGCGACACCGAAACTCGTGGTGCACGTCCACGGCGGGTACATGGCTGGCCTCGAGGCAATGGGTCGGTGGGTCTACGGACTCGATCGCAGCGACGTCTGGTGGTCGACCTCCGACATCGGTTGGATCGTTGGCCACTCGTACATCGTCTACGGACCACTGCTCGCGGGTGCGGCCACCATCGCCTTCGAAGGATCGCTCGACCATCCCGGCCCCGACACGCTGTTCCGCCTCATCGCTCAAGAGCGAGTGACCGGCCTCTTTACCGCTCCAACCGCCGTGCGGATGTTGATGCAACACGGCACGGCCCCCGCCGAAGGCCATGACCTCTCGAGCCTGACGCGTGTCTTCTGCGCCGGCGAGACCCTTAACCCGCCGGCCTGGCAGTGGCTACAGCAGGACGTGCTCGGTGACCGCGTGCCGGTGATCGATCACATGTGGCAGACCGAGACGGGCGTTCCGCTCTTCGCCAACCCGTGGGGACTTGGTCTCGAAGAGATTCGCCCTGGTTCCGGCGGCCTGCCGATGCCCGGGTGGGACGTTGCGATCGTCGATCCTCAGACGCACGAGGACCTCGAGCCGGGACAAACCGGGATGATGATCGTCCGCCAGCCCTTCCCCTCGTTGACGGCGACCATCTGGGGCGACCCCGAGCGCTACGCAAAGGACTATTGGTCGCGCGTGCCTGACGTCTACACGAGTGGCGATGCATGCCGCTTTGATGAGGCTGGCTACGCGTGGTTTAGCGGCCGCGCCGACGAGGTGATCAAGATCGCCGCTCATCGCATTGGGACCGTCGAGGTCGAGACCGCGTTTCTCCATCACCCCGCCGTTGCCGAGGCGGGCGCAACCGGGCAGCCTGACGAGTTGCGCGGCGAGATCGTTGCGGTCTTTGTCGTGCTCAAGCCGGGCGTTGAACCGTCACCCGAGGTAGAACGGGAGCTGCGCGCCAAGGTACGTGAGGTACTCGGACCGGTGGCAGTCATCGGCGACCTGCGCTTTGTCTCGAGCCTGCCAAAAACGCGCAGTGGCAAGATCATGCGCCGCGTCCTCAAGGCCGTTGTGACGGGTGTCGATGTTGGCGACGTCTCGACGATCGAGAACGAGGGCTCTGTCGACGATGCCCGCACCGCGTTCGCTCAACTGCAGGCCGAAGCCAGCGAGTAGCGACTACGCGTCGAGTTCGGCGACGAGATCCGAGAAGACGCGAAACGAGCCATCTGTGCCCGTCGCGTGTACATCGACCTTGTCGATCTTCTCGTACACACCGACACCCACGGTCGTCATCTGGAGGCGACCGAGAAATCCGGTCTTACGCCCCACATGCAGTGGCTCGGTGAATACGAGTGCGCCATGGTCCACGGTGAAGTCGATGCCCGCGGTCATCTCCTTACCATTGACGAACACCATCAGCGACCCGGCTGCCCCATCCGGTAGCAGCACGCGGTGACCAGTGGGAACGTCTTCACTCATGCGGGCATGGTAAGCCGTTTTCCGCGCCGTGGCTCCAAGTAGGATGAGACCATGTCGTCGTCGACCGTTGATCTGCACTCGCATTCGACATGCTCGGACGGCGGTCATGCTCCGAGCTTCGTCGTCGAGCTCGCAGCGCAGCGTGGAATCGAGGTGCTGGCACTCACCGATCACGACACGCTTCAGGGAATCGCTGAGGCGCAGGCAACCGGCGCCGAGCACGGTGTCCACGTCGTTGCGGGTATCGAATTGTCGGCAAAGTACAGCGCGGGCCAATGCCATCTGCTCGCCTGGCTCCCGAGCCCGGTACCCCAGGCGTTTCACGTCTGGACCACGTCACGCGAGGTCGATCGTGAGCAGCGTGCCAAGGAGATGGTGCGGCGCCTCAACGAGCAGGGGTTTGAGATCGCCTGGGAGGACGTGCGGGCACGCGCAGCTGGCAATCTGGGGCGGCCCCATGTGGCTGACACGCTGATCGCCGCCGGCCACTGCACCGATCGTCGCGATGCCTTTGAGCGCCTGATCGGTCGCGGCTGCCATGCCTACGTAGGAAGCGGCAAGATCGCACCGGAGGCTGCCGTTGAGCAGGCCGTCGCGGCAGGAGCGCTGGTCTCGCTCGCTCACCCGTACACCCTCGAGCTCGAAGGGCAGCCGCTGAGCGATTTTGTGGGACGCTTGGCCGACGCTGGCCTTGGCGCGCTGGAGGCTCACCGCGGCGACCAAGATGCCGCGCGCCAGGCCGAGTACTGCGACCTCGCAGAGCGCCACGGTCTGCTCGTCTCGGCCGGTTCGGACTTCCATTCGGTCGAGCTCGAGGACGGCCCAAGAGGTCAGCGCGAACTCGGTTGGACCGGCGACCCTGGACTGTCGCCCGAGGCGCGTGAGCAGTTGCTCAGCCGCCTACCCGGCGTACCCGCAAACCTTGTGCGGTGAGGTGCTCGATCAGGCGCTCGGCATGATCGCCCTGCACCTCGACCGCGCCCTCGCGTAAGGCGCCACCTGCCCCGCAGAGTTTCTTGAGGTCTTTAAGCCACGTCTTGGTGTCGCCTGGCAAGCCCGTGACGAGCGTGACCCAGCCAGCCCCGCGCCCACCTCGCCGCCGCTCCACCCGCACCACACCGTCCGCCGGATGCCCTTGCGCCGCCCCGGGCGCGACCGTCGCACCCTTGCGCTGGCGCTTCCCGCTGCGCCGCAGATCGCCGTCTTCCGTCGAATACACCCGCGTCATGTCCCTAAGACTGTACGCGCCCAACTCCACCCGCCTCGCACGAGTCAATGACCGAAGCGACATTTTGGGCCCGGGCCCAAAATGTCGCTAAAGCCGCCAACGGGTGCGTATCTACTAAGCGCTCACCACACGAAGCGACATTTTGGGCCCGGGCCCAGAATGTCGCTCGGGTAGGCTGGCGGGGTGAGTCGAGGACGGTACGCACCAACGCCAAGTGGCGACCTGCACCTGGGAAACGCGCGGACCGCGATCATCGCGTGGCTGCACGCGCGCGCCACGGGCGACCAGATTGGGTTGCGCATTGACGATCTCGACGTCGATCGTTGCACCGAGGAGTTTGAGTTTCGCCAACTCGAAGACCTGGCCTGGCTGGGACTGACGTGGGATGGCGAAATCGTCCACCAATCAGAACGCCTCCCGCTCTACGACGCAGCTGTCGGACAGTTACAGGACGCTGGACTCGTCTATCCGTGCTTCTGCTCGCGCGCCGAAATCAAAGCCTCGGCCTCCGCACCACACGGCGCGACTGAAGCGATCTACCCCGGTACGTGCCGCACACTCACCGCAGACGAAGGAGTAGAGCGCATCGCGCGAGGCGATCGGCATGCGCTCCGCCTCGCCGTCCCCGCAGGCATCGAGCGCTTCCACGATTTTGTTCACGGCGACGTGGCGATTGATGTCGCGGCCACGGCCGGGGACCTCGTGCTCGTTCGCTCGGACGGTGTCATCGGGTATCAGCTCGCCTGTGCCGTCGACGATGCGCAACCGGGGATCACCAGTGTTGTCCGAGGCGAAGACCTGCTCGCCTCGGCCGCGTTTCAACGCGTGATCATGCGTCTGCTCGACCTTGAGCCTCCCAACTACGGCCACGTTCCACTGATGCTCGGCGACGATGGCACGCGCCTCGCGAAGCGCCACGGCTCAATTGCTCTCCGCGACCATCGCGAACACGGTGCGGCCCCCGAAGACATCGTTGGCATGTTGGCCGGCATGTTTGCCATCGGCGACGGCTCGCCTGCACACCTCGACGACCTTGTCCCGCTCGCTGCGGGCCTCGGTGGCTAGACCCTAGTCATCAGTCGGCCGTGCGCGTTCGCGCACCGCAACCTCGCCGACCTCGACCAGTGCATCGATCTCGATCGGTAATCCATCGATGGCATCAAGCTCGGAGGCGCCAAGCGGTTCGAGACCGAGCGCTGGGTCAGACACGTGGATCACCGTAGCGGGATGCAGCAGCAAGGCGACTGGCTCACGCCCCTCTTCAAAGGCGTGGTGGATCGCCGCCTGGAGATCCTCAAGAGACAATGCATCGTCAGCCATGCGCGCCAGCCTATCAACACGAAGGTGCGCAGACTCGACGGATAGGATGGGTGCGTGAGGCTACGCCGAGAACTATTCGTATTCCTGCTCGCGCTGACAGTGCTAGCCGGGTGTGGTGGGTCGAGCGCATCCCCACAGACCGCCACGATCACACCCCCTCCGCCACCGACAGGTGAGAACGCGGTGACGATCTCGCCCTTCGATACGACGGGCACGGACACCACGTCGACGAATATGGCAAATGGCCAACCGCTCTTTCCCGCGCCCGACCCACGCGGGGTTCTCGCGCTCGCCGCTCAACACCCGGATGGACGCATCGTCTACGCCACCGTGCTCGATGGCACGCAAGGCGAGATGATCATCGCTCGCCTCGGCAACAGTGGTCTCGTGGCAACGACCCTCGATGCCAAGACCGTTCGTGTCGGGATCGACCTGACCGATTCCTCGATCGTCTGGGTCTGCGTCACAACGGGTGCCGACACGCCGAAGTGTCGCAACCACGATTTCGAGAGCGAGGGCGCAAACGCGCTCGCACGTGCGGCGCTCCTCGTTGGCGAAGAGCACGTGCGGCAGATCACCGCGCGCGTTGCCAGCACGAGTGACGGGACGCTCGACGTGCAGACGCGCGCAAACAAGGTCGACGCGTCGTGCCTCCGCGGGACAGACACCGGCGTCGGCAACCTACTGATCTGCGTCTCGCCGAGCGGCTTTGTGACGGATACGGAAATGGGGCCAACGATCGCCCGTGCCAGTGAGGTCTCCCCGACCGTCGATCCCGCCGAACTCAACCCGGCTGGTATCGGCTAGCTCGAACCGCCTAACCCTGGTCGGAGTAGCGGCGACCACCATGGCTGGCCGCGAGTCGCTCGTCCACTGCATCGGCGGTTTCGGCCACCGCTCGCACAGCGTGCTGGAGCTCGACCTCTTGGAGATCATCACCGAGGATCGCGTGCTCAAACCAGAGCTCGCGGCGCTCCGGCGTATACGCGAAGCGACCGACCGGCCCCTCTGCCGCGATCGCGCAGGCCTCGAGTGCGAGTGGGTCGGTCAGGTCGACGTCAATTAGGACAGGTGCGGCAGCGATGATCGCGGTCGAGCGCTCAAGGTGATGCATGACGGACACGAAGACCCGTGTCGAACCAGCAGCACCATGAAGACCCCAGACTGGATCGTCAACGAAGCCGCTCGCAGTCAGGTGTCGTGACGTGCGTTCACGTACGACGGCGACACGTTCGTCAGCACCACGCCGCACGTCGACCTCGGGCTGGCGCGGCTCGCCCGGATTCATGCCACCAACGCGCATTTGGAGACGTGCTCCTTCGTTGGCAGCGATCCAACCCGCCGTCCAGACGGCGATCGTCATCTCGTCCTGATGCAGAGTGTGGCCGCCGAGGATCGCCTGCTCGGCAATCAGCGCACCGCCATCGTGGCGCAGTCGCCCCAGCACAAAACCGTCGTGCTCGAGCAAAACGGCCGCAGCAAGTGGACCCGTAAAGCGCGGGACGGGCAAGACCCCAGCGGTAGCAACCACCATTGGCTGCGTGGCATCGCCTGGATCGGCCATGACGTCCACGCGCACCGAGGTGCGGGCGTTGCCAACACGGCCGCGCCAGGCAGCGTCGCGGGGATCCTCTTCGACAAACGTCCGCTCAAGCGCGCGCCGGACGGTGGCGTTGGTACCCGGGAACTGAACCTCGCTCATGACCACCGCTTCGGACGCGTGAAGGCACGGCCGACAAGCAGTGCCTTGCGGTGGCGTGAGACGACGGAGCGTTCGCGCCGCGCGCCGTAGCCCCCACGCTCGATCTCACGCAGGATCTCGCGGTACATCGAACCGGCTGCTGCGATCGATCGCCCGCCATGAATCAGCATCGGGATGCCTGACATCCCCTGGTCGTAGAGCGTCTCGGCACGCGCAATCTGGTCTTGATACAACGCGGTGCGGTCTTGCGTCGCGAGATCCGTAATGCCAAAACGGTCGAGCGTGTCGCGGGCTAGATAGATGCGCCCGTTGGCGAGATCCTCGTCGACATCGCGCAGGATATTCGTGCGCTGCATGGCGTTGCCGAGTGCACGCGCGGCGTTCCAGGCCTGGTCGTTCCAGACGCCGAGGATCGAGGCCATCATCTCGCCGACGGCGCCAGCCACGCGGTAGCAGTAGACATCCAAATCGCCTTCGGTCTGAATATTTGGCACCTCAAGGTCGTCACGCATGCCTTGCAGAAACGCCACCACTGCCGGCCGTGGCAGCGAGTGTCGATTGGAAAGGTCGTCAAGGATGATCGTCTCGCGTGTCGTCGGCTCGCCCGTTACGAGCCATGTCTCAACCGCTGCGACGGCGGCCGCAGCCTCGGGGCTCTGCTCGTCAACGAGGTCGTCGAGCGTACGCAGCACGAGGTACAGCAGCGTCACATCACGGCGCACCGTGGCTGGAAGCAGACGCGCCGCGACGGAGAACGTCCGCGAGACGTTCTGCATCACCTCGTCCGCCTCGGCCAAGTAGGTGTCGGTGTTACGTGCCGAGCGCCGAGGAAACCTCATACAGAGATTCCTAGGTCTCGGCGCACCAACCCCGCAGCTACCTCTGCACCGAGCAGAACACCGGGTACGCCAGCACCCGGGTGCGCACCCGCACCGACGTGGTACAGACCATCAACCGTGCGGTCCTTGTTTGGCTGACGGAAGTAGGCCGACCGCGTCAGGACAGGCTCGGTCGAGAAGGCAGTGCCTTCGTCGGCGTCATAGCGCTGTTCGAAATCCTGCGGGGTCATCCGGTGCTCCACCTTGATCGACGCACGGAGGCCCTCCAGCCCCGCGTCGTGCTCCAGATAGTCAACCACTTTTTCGCGCCACGCGTCAGTAATTGCACCCCAGTCATCGCCCGAGGCGAGATTCGGAACGGGTAGGAGCACGGCAAGCGAATCGCCGCCAGGCGGCGCCATCGTCGGGTCGGTGCGGGCTGGCACGTGCAGGTAGAACGAGAGCGAGTCCGGGAGTACCTGCCGGTTGGTGACGTCGTCGATGAACTTCCGATAGTTGTCGCCCACGAACAGCGTGTGGTGCAAGAGCTGAGGAAACTGGCGGTCGGTGCCGAGGTAGAGCAAGAAGCACGACATGCCGTTGCGCGATTTACGGAATCGCCACGGTGCGCGATCGGGTGCACCCTTCAAGAGGCGGCTGCGGGTGCGGACTGGGTCGGCATCGGAGACGACGACCTCGGCGGGAATTACCTCACCATCCACAAGGCGCACGCCGACGGCCTTGCCACCACGCACAACGATCTCGTCAACGTCAGCCTCGCAGCGCACCGTGGCGCCCGAGGCCTCGAGCGCACGAACCATGGCCTGAATGATCGAATACGTCCCGCCTTTGGTGTACCAGACGCCATC
>Ga0194048_10001399_pt1 | contig 11995 bp, 20 predicted proteins | sample JunL225m_MetaG_FD_161685 | JGI IMG/M metagenome (GOLD analysis project Ga0194048, IMG submission 161685) | Anoxic zone freshwater microbial communities from boreal shield lake in IISD Experimental Lakes Area, Ontario, Canada - Jun2016-L222-5m | ecosystem: Environmental > Aquatic > Freshwater >...
CACCTGCTTCGCAGTTGAGCGGTAGTTCCAGCGCCCAGTCGGGGCGCACACGCATGAACATCTGGATGTTCTCCAGCGCAACATCAACATCACTTTCGGGAACTACGCACCCGATAGCATCGTGCACAGTCATGACGACCTTGTACTTCTTGGCTATCAGCAGCATCTGTTCGCCAATGATAATCCTAGCCAGCGCCTGACAGACATTTTCTACCACCTTGCCGCCGTAGATACGGTTAGGCACAGTCGTCTTGCCCTTCTTGGTATCGTATACGTACTCGCTTTTACCATCGTCGTTGTTCTGCTTACGCAGGTTGGGGTAACGCAGGTATAGTCCGTTAGGCAGACGAATACCCTTCTCGCCTTCCACTACCAGTACGTCGTTGCGCCCCAGTGGGCTCGTCCTGTTACTTAAGACCGCGTCCAGTACGACACCCGCTTCGCGCCATAGCTTCGTAATGGCTGGGTAAGACTTGCGATACACGTCAATAATGCTACGCGCTTCGTCTTCGCTGATCTCAACACCAAAGGTCTTCAACTGCTTCTTGAACTTGGCAGCGCCCATACCGTAGCCGCACCCTAGGATGGTAGTCTTGCCTACGAACCGTTCGTCCTTTGTAATGTCGGCCTCGGGCTTGTTGTAAATCTTAGACGCCATGATCTTGTACACATCGTCACCCTTCTCAAAGGCTTCGACCAAGTCATGCTGTCCCGCTAACCATGCCAAAGTACGCGCTTCGATCTGGCTGCTGTCGCTGTCGATCATAACGTGACCCTTAGGGGCTAGCATTGCGAACTTAAGCGCTGACGCACGCGGCAGGTTCTGCATGTTCACCTTGTCGTCGCCTCCCCACCGTCCGGTGTGCGCTGCGTAGTAACGCAGAGGGATGGGCAGCTTGCCCCGCTTGGCTATGCCTATAAACCGCTCGGTCCTTGTCTCCTCCAGCGTAGACTTAATACCCAGACGCGCCGCTACCAGCGCCTGTACCCGCACGTCTTCATGCTCTAGTAGGACCTTAAAGTCCTCGTCGTTCTTGCCAAACGCAAGGGTTTCCTTGCCCGTAGTCGGGCTGATCTTCATAGGCGGATCAACACCAAGACCCTTCAGCGCCTCGGCAAACTTGGGGTTAGACATAAGGACTTCTTGGTTAGCAGCAACGGAAAGAAGTAACTGCCCCTTACGTTGCTGAACGCTGAATAGATGGCCCTCCAGCTTCGCCGCATCTAGTTCTAGGGTTGGCTCCGTAAACATCCTCACCGTTAAATCAATCAACCTAAGCTCAGACACAGGGAAGTCAGGGCCAAGGGTCTGGAACAGCTTGTACGTAAGCTCAGTGTCGTTCTTGCAGTAAGCAGCGTAGCGGCGCAGTGCCGCCGCATCAAAGTCCAGCCTACGCATACCCAGCGCGTTGACGACCTCATCACCCTTCTCACCTAGTTTATAGTGAGATACCAAGTTCTTCAGGCTGACACTGGGGTTTCCTAAAGCCCTCGCCATAGACAGCGTATCTGCAATGCGCTTGGGCCTGATGTCGTACACCCACGACAAGATAGCCATGTCGAACATGGCGTTGTGTGCTACCGCTATCGCATTGTCCCAGTCGAATTTCTTTAGAAACATCTTGGTGTCGGCCCATGGCCCGCTGAACCAGATGGCGGGCTCGTCGTTTACCTTAACCGATACGCCGATAGTCTCGAAGTCAGGCGAACGGATGTATTCCTCAGTAGTAATTTTACTAAGAGAATAGGTTTGGGAGTAGTAGGTTTCGAAGTCTAAGGTGATGATGTTCATCTACTTAACATTCCCCATCAGGTCGTACTCGGGTTTGCTATCGGGGTTAAGCAGGGTATTCAATACAGCCTCCGTGAAAGCCTGACCCTGAAGGGCTGTGAACTTCTTATACACCGTGAGGATTTCATCATCGGGAAGAAACGGAAGCACCTCAATACCGCCCGGTACCGATGCGGCACTTGTGTCTTTGGGGTTTACTAACCTGTAGGCGCGGTGGCACAAATTAACCATCACCCAACCCCATTTGTTCGGTATGTGCCAACCATCCATTATAAACTCGTCGGGATTGCTATCCATACGCGCTAGGATAATTTCTAAGCCTTGGTTCATTGTCCACCGTCAAAAATAAATTGAATCCAAGTCTCAAACCTACCCACACCAGTCGGGTCTACCACTATCGCAGAACCACCAGCTTTGTGGATATTCTCAAGCTCGCGCTCCTGCAGTGCAGTGGGTTTCTTACCCAAGGCTTTGCACTCTATGCCTACGAACCTGCTGTTCACGCAAGCCACGATATCTGGTACGCCCGAACGCCCATACCCCCCAGTGGCGGGGAAGAAATAGTACACGTTGTGCTTCTTCAGTATCTTGACTACAGCGGCTTTTACTTTGCCTTCAGGGGTCATTTGGTGTTGTGTCTCCTGTGGGATGGAACTTATACACTGTATTGGACAATGTCAATGATGACCGTAGCATTTGGTCAAAAATAAACCCCCGGATTTCTCCGAGGGTCTAAAGTTACAGTGTAACTTTACTTTCTATTCTTGGCCCATTGCACAAGGACTTCGCGGATAAGCGGTGTGTAATACGTGCCACACTTAGTGGCAGTCTCCTTGAAGTGAGCTAGGGTTTCTTTCGGTATGAAGAGAGACACATGTGCCATGGCCTCTTTCTTATTCTTGGTGCCTTTGGTTCTCATGCTGAGACCCCCATGATGAAGAACTTGGTAGCGTCGTATCTGTAACCAACACCGCTCACGGCTTGGTTATCTCCCGCTAGCTTCAGTAGACCTAGTCCCTCCCTAAGGGACTCTGGTAAGTTCCGAGTTACCATGTTAGGGTTTACCGGGTCGCTTAGGTTGGTGCTAATGACGTACACATCGTCAACAAGCACGATGAACACCCCATTACTCTTGTTCGCGGCGGTCTGTATCAGGAGTGTTTGCTCCATCTGCTCCCGCGCACTTGGATACTTCTTGATCTTTTCTGAGACGGTATTAGCCTTGTCACCCGCCAGTAGGGCTTCCTCTACTTCGGCCCAATGGGTACTAAGGTAGTTATCCAACAAGGGCCCGGCTACAAACCGCCTACAGTCGCTGTACTCGCCGTAGTGCCCACCGTGTAGTCTGGTGATACCCCCCAGTACGTCTTGGCGGGCACGGAAGGCTTTCTCACTCAGATTGAGCGGGATAAAGTTCTGAAAGACTAGTTTAATGGCCTTCTTTGCATCCTTGGTGTGGATGTTCTGGCCCCGCTTAACCTTCTTGTCCACCCGGTGCCCTGCTATGGCGAACGGACTACCAGCACGCTGTTGGTTCTCGTGGATAGAGCCAAGTAGCTCGTTGTTCTCGTAGGCGTGTACTTTCCTGCCAGACACAATGAACCGCCACTGTGGTTTTCTGAGTGCGAGGGTACTAGTAAGAGACTGCAACGCGGTACTACGTGCGTCATATGGTTCTTTACGTCCTTTCTCTACCTCACACTGCACGTTGGGTAAGTCGAGCGGGATATAGTCGAACTCTTTGTTGTCGATTGGCATATTATGTGTCTCCTACTTGATTACATGAAGAAGTCTAAGAACGAGAAGTACTAAGTCCATGTGTGCCTCCTACCAGTCATACTGCTTCAGCATTTCGTCCACCTTGGACTTCATGCCCATACGAATTTCGGGGCTCTCCTTGAGGCTTTCGATATCCGCGCCCATCATGACACGCTCAAGCTGCCGCCTTGCCTTCTCCAGCTCCGGGTCTTTCGTTACATTGAGATGAGAGAGAAGATCGCACAGGTCAGTAGCGTTAGTGATAAGGGTATCGTGATACCTCTTCTTCTTCTCGGGGTCGTCAGTCTCTTCCAGCTTACCGCTTATACCCTTCAGCACGGTATGCAGCCGGTCCCATGGTTCCTTCATGGCGTCTTTCAGTCTTCCGTCGAACGCCTCCTCGTACTCATGCTTCATCTCTTCTAGTTCTTTTGTCGGCACGTCGAGGCGGAAGTCACCGCTCTCAGGTACAGGAGAGAACACTAGCTTGAACCCAAACATAGAGCGCACTTCGTCCTGTGAAGGATAGTCAGAGATATTAAACATAGTGCCCAGACCTTCAGCGTTGTACTCCGCTATGCGTACTAGAGCAGGGTAGTCCACGATAAACTTATCGACCATCTGGTTGAACGTATCCCGGCGTACGTTGGCTTCGGACTTGTAGGGAAGAAAGAGAGACGTAGGCAGGAGGCGCGGCCCCTTGTTGGACCACGGGAGAGTACTGGTATTGTGCCACAACCGGCACCCTGCTGCGTAGTCAGCAATCTTCTTCCTCTCACTTGTGCCCGCCATCAAGTTCTTGCGTACCTGTGCGGCTTTCTTGCCCGCCGAGTTTCGGTTGTTAACTTCCTCGGTTTCTGCTTGGTCCAGCTTACTTGCTGTCCATACGCTGATATTCATTTCGACTAAGACTGAACTGGATGCAATGCTCATGTTGTTTTGCTCCTTGGGTTATGACCGTATTCGAGAGTTACACTGTAACTCTGGTTAGTCTTTGCTGGGGTCACCGGCCATCCTCGCCAGTCGGTACAGATCGTCAGGCATTAACTCAACGCTGCCCATCTCGTTATTAGGCTGCGTCCATGCGTAGTGCAGCGTGCCGCCATTTTTGCTTTCCCGGTACTCCGCCTTATACCGCTCTGCCTTCTCAAGAATCTCCAGTATCTTTACGGCGTCTGACAGGTTAACGATGTATTTCTTGTATTGGTACTCGAAGATCGCTCTCATTGTTGGTTCACTCCTCTCGATATCCACCACGCGAACAGTATGGATGCGGCTACGCAATACACCCCGTAGGCGATTAATAAATCCCACAACATCACTCTCCCCCCATCGGAATATGGATAGTCTTACCGAACGGCGCGACGACATCCTTGCCGTACTCACCAATGATTACCCACAGCACAGGAACGCCGTAGTCCTCGGCCTTACCCCAGTCACCGATACACCCATCAGTCAGGTGGATAACGCACTCCACCTTGATGTGCTTATCCTTCATGTATTTGGATACACAGTTGGGGTCAGTGCCGCCGCCATTGGTAGGGCGAGTAGAAGACAAGAAGTTACCCATGTTGGCGTCGTCATACTCTTCATGTGCCACGACAGAGGAACCCCAATAGAGCATGTGTACTTTCTCAGGGTGCATCATGTTCATGATACCATCCACTTCGCTGATCGCAGCCGTGTACCCGACCTGATCTACCGAACCTGAAGTATCACCACCGATAAGCACAGGTCCGACACGTTCACCTACGAGAGAAGGAAGATAGATATCTTCACCAATAAACCGGCGGTTCACCTTCCTCCAGCTAGACTTATCCTTACCGGCGTAGACAGCCTTGACGAACTCCCTCAACTGCTCTCTCCAGTCCACCTTGGGCTTGAGCAAGTCACCTAGGTCAAGCAGACCCCCGCCCGCCCCCTTACCGTGTATCTTCTGCTGGGCGATAACACCTTGCCGGATACCCTGATCTATCTCGCGCTCCAGTTCCTTCTTCTCTTCTTCGGATAGCTCCTCCGCTTCCTTCCATCCATGTTCGTCGAAGCCTTCTTCGCCTTCACCGTCGCCTTCGTCACCTTTATCGCCCCCTTCCTTCTGCTCCTTCTCGAGTATGTCGAACACCTGTTTGACGTGCATACCCTTGAACCGTAGGTCATACGCACCCCACCACTCACCGTTCTTCATGGGGAAGGCAATGATAGTCTCGTTGGGGTCACAGGCCACGATCTGAAGGTTGATAACGTAGTCGCACGATAGGTTGGCAAGCTTAGGGTTCTTCTTCCACAGCTTCGCCCATATCGTGGTATGCCGGTACATCTTGTGGAAGTTCTCATGAACAATAACGAACCCCACCATCTTGTCGGTAAGCTGCTTCATGAAGCCACGCCCATAGACCTCGTCGCGCCCATTGGTGTACGCGCTGGGGAAGGTATCGCTTAGAGAAGTCTTACCCACCATCATGATGCCAGTCAGCATCGCAAAGGCTTCGTGCCGCATAAGGCTGATCTTGATTTTCTTAAGCCTACGCATTTCTTTGTCGAGCGTGAAGTTGTCTTCTTGTACTTGGATATTCATTAGTGTTGCTCCTTGTTGTCGAGTTACAGTGTAACTTTAGAGAAGGTCTTCGTTCTGCGCGGCCCAGTTGGAGAACGCCTTGCACCCAAACGCAATCGGCTGCTTGGTCGCGTTCTTGCTGATGTTGATAGCGAACGCAGCTTGCCACTCGGGCTCGAAGCGGGCCAGATAATCCATGAACGGCGCGATGGTGTCTTTCTGCACCTTCATCACGGCACCATAGACAAGCACCGAACACGCACCGGCAGAGGTGGGCAGCTTCGCGTTCTTCGGGTCCTTGACGATGCTCTCCCACATAGGAAGCTGGTCCATGTACGCAATGTACGCACTCATGTCGCGGCTAGCAGACTCACCGAGGGTACCCGTTAATGCGGCTATCACAGTATCGTTATCAAGACCCTCGCGCTTCTTGATGATGTTGCTGCCCCTCTCAAGGGACCGGGGTGAGACATACGAAGTCTGCACCTGATTAGGGTAGAAGATATAGGGGTTGTCCCTCTTGCCCGTGCCATCCAAGTAGCTCTCCAAGCAGTGCGGGTATGCCTTGACCCAAGCACATACGACAGGGTCGATATCGTTGTTCACCGCCCACTCCAGCCACTCATCGGCATTGGGTTTACGCACCACCACTCGGGTTATTCTGCTCATGGTATGCGCCTTGAGGCTGTCACCCACACCATCGGAAGACAAGTTGGAAGTCATGAACACGATGGAGCCGGGGGGCAGGAGCTTATTACCTAGGCGTCTTTGTTTTACTTCAAAGAGAGGGTGCAGCATGTTCTTCACGGGGTCTGCGCCTTTCGCATACTCATCCAGCATGATAACCACCGGGCTATCCAAGTGCATACCAAACAAGGAGTTGGGCGCGTAGTTGGTAATCATGTTCTCCTTGTCGACGCACGGCATTGCGATATCACCCAAGTCAAGGTTGGGCACGTCAACGTAGGCGAAGTGGTAGCCAGTCAAGTGGTTCTTCATGAAGCCCATCATCGCAGACTTACCGATAGCTGGTTCGCCTTGAGCGCAGATGATGTTGTCAGGCACAGACATGATAAGGTTGGCAGTCTGAGAAAGCGAAAGGGTCTTGCCAAAGTTGATCGCGGTATTGGTAGACATACTGAAGCACTCCTTGTTGTCGAGTTACAGTGTAACTCTGGTTGGTTGTGTTGTTGTTTTGGCTTTTCTTATTATACTTAGATTATAGCATACTATTACACACAAGTCAAGCGGTTTTGGACAGTGTCATAGATACTTCGCGTTGGTATCCTTCACGATCTTACCGTCGTAGCAAACTCCTTTAATAAGAAGGTTGCCATTATCTTTCTGCTTTGCTTTATAGACTTTGTCTTGAAGTATCTTAATAAGCGTTGCCACGGGGGCAATGGCGAACGTGTTAGAGTAGTTGTACCGGGCGGACCCAGCTACTAGGTAGTAGAACCCACGCAGTAAGTCGTCGGGATGTCCGCTCTTGGTCATCTCCACTACGTTATCGTAGCAGCCCATCTCGTCCATCTCCGTTCTGCTTACATACGTACCAATACCGCGCATCTTCGCCATGCCTTTCACATACTTAACGAAGTGCTTGTACTCGTTCATGGCTTCTTTGGTTGTTTTCCTGTTGAGCGCATGTACCGAGGGAAACGTAGGGTTCAAGCACTTGAGAGTATAACCATCCCACTTGAACTGCTGACCCTTCCGCATCGGGATATACCCACCCTTGAGTACGTCATCGTGCATCCAGCTACATCTTACCCACAGTTTACTGTGCCGTACCTGTACGTCAGTGCCCAACACAGGACCAAAGAACACAGCGGCCCATTGTCCCGCCAATACAATATCTTTAGTTTCTTCGTCTACTACAACTGTGATTACGTCATTTGGCTCGTACGCCAGCATATTATGACCGTATGCAATGCACATGATGGTTTCACCCTGCTTCTCAATGCGTAAGCCTTTCTTGAGGCGTTCACCTAGTGGCTTGGGCATTTTGGGGTCGCGGGCAACGGGTTTGGTAGTTGCCTCTTTCCTCACCGCATCGTCGTAGTTTCTCAGTGTCGTTAGGCCATCTCTGTTATATGACATGTTAGTTCTCCTTGTTGAGAGTTACAGTGTAACTTTAGTTCTTGGTGTGGTAGGTACCGTTCACTGCGTTGAGGAAGTCCTTCAGCTCCTCAAGTAGCTTTTCCTCATCTTCTTCCGTGCCGTTCTCCATTACATCCACAACCTTGGTGACAAGGCCCAGCACCACCCGCTGCTCCATCTCACGCGCAAGCTGTGTCTCCTGTATGACCCGGTCGAGCATCTTTTTCATGCCTACCGCTTCGTCTTCCGGTTGCTTACCCATACCTATGCCTTTCAAGAACTTGCTAAGTGTCGGCTGGCTATCGTTAGGGTCCTCATACTCTTCCTCATAGTCTGACACTTCGGGAATCTCCTTGGGCTTCTTGGGTATCTTAGCATAGGTGTTACGCGGATTGATCCTATGTCGCTGTCGGTAAACTTCTTTCCGGTTTCTCATTAGAAATTTCCCGGTGCTACTTGGGCGCAGGGGATACCGCGCTCACGCCACATGCGTACCACTTGATCCCGGTCGTCAAACACCATGATAGGACGATACCCATCTTTGAGTAGCTGGTCGAGTAGGTCGCTCTTGGTGAAGTAGTCGGCCCTCCTGTCCTTTTCGTTTCTCATGTAGAGATCGGGCATTCGTCTGTATTTAGGTAAGACGTGCTTCTTCAGCCATGCGATAGTCTCTTCTCTGCACACGTCATTCCTGCCCGACACGAAGATGCAGTGGGTATTCAATTCTAGTATCTGGTACAGTTTAATCATATGCGGGATAGGTGCGTCCAAGTGGACTTTACCAAAGAAGTCATCCCATTCTTTAGCTATGGCGTGGTGCATTCGGTGTTCACAGTTGGCAATCGTGCCGTCTATGTCGAAGATGTAGCAATCCATTTCGTTTACTCCTATTTCCACTTGGTGCGGCGGTGCTTCTTCCAAGACTTGGCGTTCACATCGGTGCGTGCCTTGTCATCCCAAAGAGAGGGCAACAGACTAGGCGAGCGTTTACTACGCTTCTTCACTTCGGGTGCCATGAACCATGCAGCCATCTCCTGTTTGGTATGCGGGTGCTTAAGCCACGTCATTACACAACCTCCTTCTCACCCATGTCTTCAAGGCAGGTAAGCAAGTACTCATCAAGGGTGTTTAGTGTCTCCAGCTTGTGTCTGGTGTACTCCTGTAGTGCGGGCGTTCCGGTATCGTCGGCAGCATCGGCCTCCACCTTGGGTATCTCAGCCAGTATAAGGGTACGCAGCAGCCACATTTCGTAGCGGCCTAACTGCACGTCCGCCATTGTCCATGCGTGTTGCTTCTTAGTCATATCTCGCTCCTCTTGGGGTTCAGTTGCTTCAGTTCTTGCAGGTTGGTTACTAGGTGGTAGTTAGACTTGTGGCCGGGGGCCACGGTGAACTTGCGTTGGCTTGCTACCCAGTCCCCGCACTCCAAACAGACCCTAAAACCTAGCGCCCATCGTTTCGGGCTTATGGTCCCGCCGCACTTACATTCGTGGTTCATCGTTGGTCCCTTTGTACGGTTCTTTTTGGAAGGCATCGACTATTCTGGTTATCTCTCTCTGCGTATCCGGTTCGCCCTCAAACAGCTTGTGCAGGTCCAGTCTCAGTTTCTGGAATATGGGGTCGTCACGCCTTAACCAGTCGTGCCACTCCTTGCTGTTCTTCTTCGTCATGCTAGTCCTCCACAAGGGTATCTAAGTAGGCATCAAGCTCCAGTCTACGTACTAACCGCATACCGCTCTCAAGCATGAGTACTCGCATGGCAGCATCGGCCTCAAAGAAAGAGGCTAGTGCAGGGAGGTGTTTTATGCAGTCTTTCGGGTCGTTGCCCAAGGCGAAGATGGTCTTGGGTTGTTCCGGTTGCTTGGTCATTTCACAGGCTCCTTCTTGTTCGGGGTTACAGTGTAACTCTCGCTAACAGCCTTCCACGCAACCTGACTGTTTCTCAGCCATTCTTCGAGGTCGATCTGCCGGGGGTCTGGTTTCTTAATTTTCTTCACTGCCCACCTCCACGCCTTCGAGGTGCAAGTACTGCACAGCCTCGTTTATCTCGGCGTCTAGTTCGGCAGTGGTCTTGGGCCTGTAGTAGTGCGGCTCATGTACCCATGCACATTGCGTATCGTTCTTAGCGAGGAACTCTAAGAGGTTGCCCCGCCAGTCTTGTTTCTTCGTCATTGTCGTTAGTCCTTCTGTGGTAGAGGTTAGATTTCTTCGGCTACTGCGTACTCGACGCCTTCGTGAACGATGATCCACGCGCCTTCGGGTAGGTCTTTGACACTGGCGGCGGGGTATAGACGCAGCCCCTGCTTGCGTAAGTGTTCGATCTGTTCGGTGGTAACGTGTCTCTTCGTCATTGTCGTTAGTCCTTCTCTGTTAGGAGTTACAGTGTAACTCGGGTTGGTTTTGTTGTCGTCTAGTACTCTTCTCACTGTACATAAAGTATAGCATAATATATGAGTAAAGTCAATGGGTTCTGGGCAGTCGTTTGATAGCGGTGGTGTTGTTGGTGTTGTTGTTAGAGGTCTAGCTCTTTGAGCAGGTCTTGCACGGTGGCTTCGACCTCCTCGGGTGGCTTACGGTCATCAACGACTTCACGGGCCTTACGATCAGCCTCAAGGGCAGCTAGCTTGTCCTCGCGCTCCCCGCGCTCCGCCATCATGCGGAAGGAAGCCTCGTAGTGGGTGTTCTGAGAGCGTGTCTCGGACTCTTTCTTGTATTTCTCGAAAGCCACCTCGGTCTTCCGCCACCGCTTGGGGTCCTTTATGGCAAGGTTCTCGTCCCAGAGGTTGCGTAGTTCCACGGGGTCCCAACCTTCTTTCGCAGTCCATTTGCGGTAGGCATCGGGTGCCCAGCTATACCACCAAGGCTTCTTGTTGAGGTCCGGGTTCATGTAGTCGAAGTTATCTAGGTCATCCAGTATGCACATGAGGTTGAGGGACGGCCAGCGTTCCTCGGGGGCTTCGACCTTCTTGGCAGGGTGCCTTTCTAGGTACTCTGTTACCGCCAATAGGGCGATGGTGGTGATGGGTATATTGGTTCGCTTGGAGTGCGCGGTCAGTTCTTCATACAGCGGGGACTTGATGTTGACTTGCATGGGTCTTTTCCGTGTTTGGGGTTACAGTGTAACTCTATATGAATCCCACATCAAATAGGGGGTAAACCAGTGTTACTTTATCGTGAGGTTATCGTCAATCCATTTAGGTGTTTTTGGGGTTTTTGGGCAGTTGGGTGTAAGAAAAGGGTTGGGGGATTTGCTAAGTGCTTGATATTGCTAGGGTGAGCATTGGGGGCTTGTAAGAATGTAAGAAAAGCCAAAATCATTCTTACGCGGTTTCTTACGCATAAAAGTTGCGAATAGCAAAAGAAAATCAATTAGTTATGAGGTGTTGTAAGAAAGTAAGAATTCTGAGAGTGTATTAAGGCCCCCCCGGGAAAAACATTTTTCTCGGCAGACCCCTCAAATCATTTTCTTTGCCTAGGGTACCCCCTTATTTTCCGGTCAATTCTCTTACACGGCGTAACCCTATGATCCCACTGCATAAACAGCGTAAGAAACAGCGTAAGAATTACATTTGCTTTTCTTACGCCCATTTTGCTGTAAGAAACCTAATGCTACCACTTGCACTATACGGTCATCGGTACCTAGAGTTACACTGTAACTCTGCCTGACATACTAGATATAGACGTAGACACAACGCGCATAGTGTTTGACCCCACCCCCACCCACAACATCTAGTAGGTACGCGACCTGCTAATGCTAACACTTGCACTATACGGTAATCATGGGACGAA
>Ga0194048_10001400_pt1 | contig 11994 bp, 14 predicted proteins | sample JunL225m_MetaG_FD_161685 | JGI IMG/M metagenome (GOLD analysis project Ga0194048, IMG submission 161685) | Anoxic zone freshwater microbial communities from boreal shield lake in IISD Experimental Lakes Area, Ontario, Canada - Jun2016-L222-5m | ecosystem: Environmental > Aquatic > Freshwater >...
GATTATGATTCATGACATCTGGCAAGCCATTCGGTGCATGCTCAGAAAAAATATCCAACGCTTTATCTAGGCGACCCCGAAAATCTGGTACCAGGACTTCAATTCGGGTATTAGGAGATACAGCTCTCGATTGAGAGATGCAATCTACAAAGTGCATCGCCCCACCATCACGCAGATCATCACGATCCACACTCGTGATCACAACATAATTTAATTTCAGAGCGGCAATTGTTCGGGCCAGATTGCCTGGCTCTTTTTGATCAAGCGGATCAGGTCTACCATGCCCTACGTCGCAAAATGGACAGCGACGCGTGCACTTATCACCCATGATCATAAAAGTAGCAGTGCCTTTACCAAAGCACTCACCAATATTGGGACAACTTGCCTCTTCACAAACAGTCACTAATTCGTTTTCACGCAAAATCTTTTTGATCTCAGAAAAACGAGAATTTCCCGAGGCAGCTTTAACTCGGATCCAATCTGGTTTTTTGAGAACTTCTGCCAGTGGAATAATCTTGATGGGGATGCGCGCAGTCTTCTCGCCAGACTTCTGCTTACGAGTGGCATCGTAATTGATATCCTGCCTGGCAGCAGAATTGCTCTCGTTAGTTGTCTTATCGATTGTCATGGTGAACTTAATTGCTTTTGCAAATGCCCTAAAAGCTTTTGTCTAATAATTCCCATATTGTCCTTGATCCCAAGGGTTTGCATATCAACCGTCCTTAATCCCTCATATCCACAAGGGTGGATGCGGCCAAAGGCCTCAAGATCCGTAGCTACGTTTAGGGCTAGGCCATGATAAGAACAGCTTCTAGAGACCTTTAAACCTAGGGCAGCTACCTTTGCACCGAGGAATTCAGCTGGAATACCATCCTGAAGTGAAACATAAATGCCAGGGGCTCCCACCTGTCTTTCCGCCTTTAGACCACAGTCATCAAGAGTGTCGATGAGAGCCTGCTCGATACGGGAAACCAACTCTTTCACAAAAATACCAAGGCGCTTTAGGTCCAGCAATAGATAGACCACAATCTGCCCAGGGCCGTGATAGGTAATCTCACCACCCCGATCTACTTGCACTAAAGGAATGTGATTACTAGGCGAATGTAAATTGCTAGCGTCTCCCGCTAGACCTAAAGTAAACACGGGGGGATGTTCCAAGACCCAAATTTCATCTGGTGTATCGCTCGTACGCTGCTTGGTAAATTTCTGCATTGCTACATAGGTGGATTGGTAATCCACTAATCCAAGATGCTTAACTAAGATTGGCATCAAATGTATATTAAAGAACCATACTGACTAACGGATGCGTAGATAGGGTTCTGTATAACTCATCTAACTGCTCTCGACTGGTTGCATTAATTGGCAAAGTAATTCCGAGGTAATTACCATCTTTAGATGATCTTTGCTCAACTTTACTCTCATCAAAAATGGGATCAAATTGTTTCGCAATATGCACAATCGCTGGCAAATATTCTGGCGTCGCTTTTCCCATGACCTTAATAGGAAAAAGAGATGGGTATTCAATGAGAGATTTTTCTTCGGCCATGTTTTCTGATTAATCCCGCTGATCAGGCATACCTAACCAAGCACCAGTAATGATGTTGCGGATGCAATGTAGCCTACGATGAAAAAAATGGTCAGCCCCAGGAACCACTTGCACAGTCAACTCTTGTGGGCGTGCCCAATCTAATACAGCCCCTAGGGTGATGGTTTCATCACGCTCGCCGTGAATCAAAATCGTATCTGCAGGCACTGGAGCCAATTCCCATTTACCAGCAGCGCTACCAATCATGACTAAACGCTCGGCGGGTCTGCCTAACTCGGCAAGCTTCTGAACTAAATGACTACCAACAAAACTACCAAATGAAAAACCTGAAACTACTAAGGGCAAGGTGTTAGCGGAGCTTACCCAATTTTGTTGCTGGGTAAATTCAAAGCTCATCCAGCTTGAAGGGGTGCGCATCCAATCAGTGATGTGCAGCAAATCATCCAACTCACCAACACCATCATCATGCACGCCTACACTACCGCCAACTCCACGAAAATTAGGGCGGACGCTAACATAGCCCAACTGATTAAAAGACCGCGCCATTGTTTGGGCGACCTTATTGTCCATGGTGCCACCCATCAAGGGATGTGGGTGAGCCACCAAAGCTAACCCACGTACTGCAAAGTGAGGATCATTTTTTAACTCATCAGGAAAATCAATGGATACTTCGATTGGGCCAATCACCCCTTCAATATGAATTACTTTTGTACGACCATTCATGTCACTATCTTTCTGAAGTCAACTAAGCTAACTGCAAACGCTCAACCGGGCGCCCCATTATCAAGTGAGACTGGATAATTTCCTCCACATCTTCAGTATCAACCAATGTATACCAAATCCCGGCTGGATAGACCACCATTACAGGCCCTTCTGCGCAGCGGTCTAAACAGCCAGACTTGTTCACGCGAACTTTTCCAGATCCCGCAAGCCCTAGCTCCTTCACACGATTTTTTGCATACTCGAAAAGTGCGAAGGCATTGTGTTGATCACAACACTCCTCACCATTCTTACGTTGATTTAAACAAAAAAATAGGTGGTGTTGAAAGCTCATAAAATCAGATTGTCCAATGTTAAAGTTTAAGTACAAACTTATTTCGAATAGCCCAGAATATAGCTAATGGCAACCATGCCACTGACACCCACTGCATCAGCTCATTAAAGTGCAAAAGTCTGCCTTGGTACCAGTGCCGCAAAATCAGAATGAAGTAAGGATTATCAGGTAAAAAATTAATCGCGGCGGTGGCAGTAAGTAGACAAAATAAGGCTACCCAAAACTTGATGGCACTAGATAGTTTTAAGGTCCAATACAGTATTACGCTAGCAATGATCATTCCCCAGATCGCACCAGTCGTTAGCCATAACAAACTAAATTCAAGGCCAAACTGTAAAGCCGTAAACAGCGTCTTGATTAAAACAGTGCTACAGAGTAAGCCAATCAATATGTGCCATTGCGGCGCTTTCGCCCGCATCCCTAAAGAAAGCAATAAGGCAGCACCCAGCCAACATAGCGCAGTAATCACGGTTTCCTGAAACACTTGATTAATCACAGTGGTACCCCAGTCAATCGAGCCAAAAATCGCATGGCCCCATACCCCTGCACCCAACCATGAGCTTTGCGGATAGATTTGTGACCACGGAAATAGTAAAAAGAGTCCGCACGCAACCCAGTTCAAGCCAAACCAGCCATCAAATCGCTTTCGTAGAGCGCTACCCGATAACCACTGGGGACCCAAAGGAATCGCCAATAATCCCCCTAGGATTCCACCTAATACATTAGCCCACCAATCCATTTGACTAGGTATACGGGTTGGCAGCCAAGTTTGTAAACTCTCAACACTAAAAGCCAAAACCGCACTGAATATAAATGCAATACCCAGCGCAACAAAATTGCGCCAACGTGGGTAAGTAGCAAAAACTAGCAAGAACCCCAGCGGGATGTAGGCCAAAATATTTACAGCAACATCAAATAGGGTAATAAAACGAGGTAAGGGTGCATCCAACCAAGCCCCAGCACTTATCCCGTTATTAAAGTCAAAATCAAAGGGATTTAAGCTGACATAAATAATCAATAGGGCATAACTGAGGCTCGATACCCTAGCTAAAGGCATAGCTTGGAGAGGCCAATTGAACTTATGGGGGCGTTGATCTTCGTAATGCATTCCACAATTCTAGGTCAGACCTTTCTACAATGGCGAAATGAGTTGGAATTGCATCCTTGAACGCGTAGCTGAGACGAAATCGACCAATGACGATCTTTTGGGGCGCTGGCGTGCTGGCGAACTCATAGACCCAGTTGCCCGTATTGCCCAAAACCAGACTTCTGGCAAAGGCAGGGCTGGCAGATCATGGCTAGCAAACCCCACAGATTCTCTTTGTTTCTCTTTGGCTTACCCATTTCAGAGAAGCCTAGTGGAACTCTCTGGACTGAGTCTATTAGTCGGTTTAGCCGTCATTTCAGGGATTGCCACTGCACTTGGAATGAGCGAATCAACCCTCTATGAACAAGGTTTGCGCCTCAAATGGCCCAACGATCTCTTATTCAACAATGCTAAATTGGGCGGGATCTTAATTGAGGGCGGACAAGCAAAGGCTGGTGAGCCAACTTGGATGATCATTGGGGTTGGTATTAACCTGCGCAACGCAGCAGCGTTTCAACAGAGTCTCGATCAACAAACTGCCTTGAACATTGCTGCTTTAGATCAACTTATCTCACGCTCAAATAAGCTTCCGGATACCGACTTTATTTGGCTTAAACTCATTGAGTCTTTCGAGCGATATTTGCCTGAATTCGAGCAACAGGGATTTGGTTTTTATCAACGCCAGTGGATGAAATGGGATGCCTTTAAAGAAACTGAGGTTTGCATTTCTGGCGCGGGCAAGGGACCTGTTTATGGAATTGCAAAAGGGGTTGATGCAAGTGGTGCACTGCTTCTTGAGCAAGAAAATAAAATGAGTCCCATTCATGCAGGTGATGTTTCATTAAGAGCGCAATCATGAGTCTGTACTTATTATTTGATGTTGGCAACACCAGACTTAAATGGGCGGCTGTGGAATCCACTCAAGTACCCTCTGATCGCAATAAAAAATTGTGGGCCTATTCGGGCTCAATTAGCAGTAAGTCTTTGGAATCCCCAGAGTATCGTGCGGAACTAGCCGATTACATTGCAAAAACAATTCCTAAACCAGATGCGATTGGATTTGCCTGCGTTGCCGGCGAGACTGCCATTGAAAATCTCCAATCACTTTTTCCACAATGGAGCGATATTGAATGGCAACAATTAAACGGTAATAGTCACTACGATGGTATGCGGACTCTGTATGGAGACCCCGCTAAACTTGGAGCAGATCGCTGGGCAGCCTTGATTGGCGCTCGGGCTTTATCCAACGCCAACACCTTGATCATCAATGCTGGCACTGCGACAACCATTGATCTACTTGGAGGTAATGGCGTGCATTATGGTGGCTGGATTCTGCCTGGCTTAAGTTTGATGCAAGAAAGTTTGCAGAATAATACTGCGCAACTTCCTCTAGCAACTCGATCAGCTGACCAGACAGGATTTGGCGCATCAACAAATGGGGCTATTATCGGCGGATGTGATGCGGCACAGATTGGCGCCATGATCTATGCAACCCAATTAGCCAAGGAAATGAATCACCCCATTGGGCGAATTTGGCTTGATGGTGGTAATGCGAAAACTCTCGCCGCTGAAATTAAGAAGCTTTCTAGCCTGCATCTTCCACCCGTTGAGACTATTGAGGGCTTGGTATTACGTGGTATTTGGACCTGGCTAATAAAAAATCAATAGCCAATCTCAGTAGTGGCTAGGAACGAATTTTTCCCAGCAAAGTAGTAGTCGAACGCTCATAGATAAAGGGAATAGCCACTGCTTTCCCACCCCAGGTCTTGACGACACGCGTCTCTTCCAGGGTATCAATCTCATAATCGCCACCCTTGACATAAATATCCGGACGAATTTTTTCAATCAGTTGCGCTGGAGTCTGCTCAGTAAAAAGCACTACTAAATCCACACTCGCCAAAGCAGCCAATAAAGCTTGTCGATCAGCTTCTGAATTAATAGGCCTGTCATCACCCTTGCCTAACATTTTTACAGAGCTGTCTGAATTTACCCCCACCACCAAACTGGCACCTAGATCTCGAGCTTGGGCTAAATAGCTAGCGTGACCTCGATGCAAAATATCGAATACGCCATTGGTAAATACCAATGGTCTGGGCAACTTTGCAATGCGCTCCTGCAAATTGGCGGGAGTACACACTTTGGACTCAAAAGAAGGTAGTGGTAAAGGGCTCATAGCTCAATATTAATAGCATTAGGGCATAGCCAACAATATTAGACAGAATGACTTAGACTTGGAGGTTAACTATCCTGATTTGAAGGTGCAATATGGCTCGACTACTAGGTAAATGGATTTTTGCTCTCATGGTCTACCTACCCGCCATTGGACTGGTTGAGGCCGCGCCCACAAGTTGTAGCCCATTGCTTTCTCATACCTTCCCACGCCTGCAAGATGAGGCGCCACAAAACCTTTGCCAGTACCAAGGAAAAGTGATTTTGGTAGTCAATACCGCCAGTTTTTGTGGCTTTACCAGTCAATATGAGGGTCTTGAAAAGATTTATGCCAAATATCAAGATCAAGGCTTGGTCGTTCTCGGTTTTCCATCGAATGATTTTGGGCAGCAGGAGCCCGGCAGTAATAAAGAAATTGCCGACTTTTGTAAGAATACTTATGACGTGAAATTCCCTATGTTCGCCAAAAGCTCAGTGGCAGGAAGTAATGTCAACCCTCTCTTTAAAATGTTGATTACCAAAACCGGTACCACACCCAAATGGAATTTCTATAAATATTTAATTGATCGTAATGGTAATGTCGTCGACTCCTTCGGCAGTATTACTAAACCAACAAGTCATAGCATTACCAGTCAAATTGAAAAGCTTTTAGCGGAAAAGAATTAGTGAATAAAAAGAAAATTGCCATTATTGGTGCAGGTATTTCTGGACTAGGCTGTGCTTATGCCTTAAGGCAGCATCCGGATTTAGAGATTACGGTATATGAGGGCGGCGATCATATTGGTGGTCACAGCAATACTGTGGACTTCAATCTAGATACACCTCAAGGACCTGTTACGCATGGGGTAGATACTGGCTTCTTAGTCTTTAATCGCAAAACCTATCCGCGCTTACTACGTCTCTTTGAAGAAATTGAAGTCCCCATTGCGCCTTCAGAGATGTCCTTCTCTGTCTCAATTGAATCAAGCAATCCATCTAAACAACATCGAAAAATTGAGTGGGCTGGTAATGATATTAATTCCTTATTTGGACAAAGATCAAATTTACTCTCACCTTCTTTTTGGCGCATGGTATATGACATCTTGCGCTTTAACCGCTTAGCAACCCAACTAGCTCAACAGCAGATTGATTCTAGCCATGAGTATGCTGAACCGGATGAGTGTATTGCCGACTTCCTCGAGCGCAATCGTTTTAGTCAGAGCTTTAGAGAAAACTATTTCCTGCCAATGATTGGTGCTATCTGGTCCTGCTCCGTTGATCAGATGTTAGAGTTCCCCATTAGAACGATGGTGCGCTTTTGTCACAATCACGGTCTTTTGCAAATTCAAAATAGGCCTCAATGGCTCACCGTTCAAGGCGGCTCACGTGAATACATCAAACTTCTGTTAGCAGCATTAGAAAAATGTCAGGTCAAATTAGTGCGTGAGGCTGTGATACGCGTAAATGCAAGTCCTAACAAGCAATCTCAAGTTGAAGTCATCAGCTCTATAGGCTCAGTATGGTTTGATGAAGTAATCATGGCGTGTCATAGCGATCAAAGTCTAGAACTGGTTCATGGCATTAATGAAGCAGCTCGCAATATCCTTGCGGCCATTCCGTATCAAAAGAATCGCGCTATCTTGCATACGGATAGAAATTTTCTCCCAGAAACAAAACGGTGCTGGGCTGCATGGAACTACACCGCTAAATCTGGGACATTAGTAACTTCAAAGCAACATGTCAGCGTCAATTACCTCATTAATCGCCTACAGCCATTGCCTACTGCATTAGAAAATATCCAGATTATTGTCAGTCTCAATCCACTGACTGAGCCAGACCCTCTGTTGATTCATGCCGAAATCCATTACGCCCATCCTGTATTTGATATGCGCGCTATTCAGGCACAAAAAGCATTACCCCTGATACAAGGGCAATCTTCTATTTGGTATTGCGGTGCATGGACAGGATTTGGCTTTCACGAAGATGGACTGCGCTCAGGTGAGCTTGTTGCTGAAGATTTACTTGAAAGCATGCGTAACCGCATCAAAATTAACCCCCTGCAAGATGCTCAGTAAATGAATCAGCCAACGATCAACTTTGGGGTAGTAAAGCATCGTCGCTTTCGTCCGGCTCAGAATGCTTTTGGCTATGGTGTATTTACACTTTCTATTCCGATGCGCACCAGAAGAAAAAATACCAGCCTACTGAGTCAATATGGCTTGGGAGATAACTCACTGCACTTGTTTTCTTTTTTTGATCGTGATCATGGTGCAGGTGATGAAAATAGTCTTGCTTGGATTGAAAGTATTCTGCACGAGAATCAGATTACCAGTGTTGATGGTGAAATCTGGCTGCAAACTTTCCCCAGAGTTTTGGGCTATGTATTTAATCCCGTGAGCTTTTGGATTTGTACAAGCTCCAAAGGGCAAGTTCAAGCGGTATTAGCGGAAGTAAATAACACCTTCGGTGAACGTCATTGCTATTTGCTACACAAAGAGTCTGGCGAAGCTCTGAAATCAGGTGAAACGTTCAGTAGTAAAAAAGTATTTCATGTCTCGCCATTTTGCGAAGTTCGTGGTGAATACCATTTTCGCTTTTTGTTTTCTCAAGATAGCGCATCTAAGCGCCACTCAGTCTGTCGTATTGAATTGCATGAAGATGGCTCACCACTCATCAATACCAGCATTAGTGGAATTAGCCAAGCGCTTAGCAAATCAGCCCTATACCTCGCCTTTTTGCGCTTCCCACTGATGAGCTTAGGTGTGATTGGTCGTATTCATTGGCAAGCCTTGAAATTATGGTCAAAAGGCGTACCCTTTCATTCAAAACCTAAACCACCAGAATTTGAAGTGAGCAGATGAATCGTCCAGGCCAATCCCTTCTCTCCAGGTTAATCTTCGCGCGACCACAAGCGCGTAATGCCCCACTTAAGCAAGGTAGGGTTAGCGCAAATGCGCTACTCAGCCTGCTAACTAAATTACAAAGTGGTTTTCTGAGGCTTGCGCTACCCAATGGGGAAATCAAAGAATTTGGGAACCCTCAAGACAGCTTGCATGCTGAAATCCAAATACTAGATTGGTCTGTATTTAAGCAAGTACTCTCTCATGGCGATATTGGCTTTGCTGAAAGCTATATTCGTGGGCAATGGAATACCCCAGACCTCGAAGCCATTCTGCAATTAGCGATTCGCAACAGAACCATTTTGGAAAAAGCGATCTATGGTAAGTGGTATGGCTCCCTTGTTTACCGCCTGAAGCATTGGCTGCGAGATAACTCTAAATCGGGCAGCCGTAAGAATATCCATGCCCACTACGATTTAGGTAATGCCTTCTATGCCTTATGGCTAGACCCCAGTATGAGCTACTCAAGCGCTTGGTTTTCTGAAGGTAATGAACAGGTACTAGCCGAGGCACAAAGGGCCAAAATACACCGCATCTTGGAATCTATTCACTGTAAGCCTGGTGATCATCTCCTAGAAATTGGATGTGGCTGGGGCAGCTTCATGGAAGAAGCTCTACGTGCAGGTAATACAGTGACTGGTCTCACGCTATCGACGGAACAGCAATCATTTGCAAAAGCTCGTCTAGAAAAAGTTCAAGAAGAAAATCTTCTCAGAAGTTCTTTTGAGATTAGGCTCCAAGACTATCGAGATTGCAAAGAGCAATTTGATGGTATTGCCTCAATTGAGATGTTTGAAGCAGTGGGTGAAAAACATTGGGCTGAATACTTTCAAACTATTGCAGCGCGTCTTAAACGGGGTGGTAAAGCCTGTATCCAGACTATTGTGATTGCAGAAGAGTTATTTGAACGCTACCGACATAACACCGACTTTATTCAACAATATGTATTCCCAGGTGGCATGCTGCCATCGCGCACTAGCTTTAAAGCTTATGCAGCGCATGCTGGCTTGAGAGTTGAATCTGAATTTGCATTTGGTCATGATTATGCAAAAACACTTTGTCTCTGGCGAGATAGCTTCAATCAAAAGCTTCATGACATTACTCAATTGGGATTTGATGAGGCATTTATTCGTCTTTGGAATTTCTATTTAATGTATTGTGCAGCTGGATTTTCTGAGCGCAATATTGATGTCGTGCAATTCACACTTAGCCATCAGTCGATCTCTGCATCTAGCGATGCACTTAGCCCATGAAACAAAAAGGGATTGACACATTTCTGGGGAAGCGCGTTTGGGTCATTGGGGCATCAAGCGGTATTGGGCATGCGTGTGCTAAAGCCTTATTGTCTGCTGGTGCCAAAGTTGCTATTTCCAGTCGACGCATGGAGCAATTGCATCAATTAGCAGGCAGCGCATCCACAGAGCAAGTGTTAGCACTACCAGTCGATGTCATCCATGAATCCCAAATTACCCAGGCCCATCAAATCATTTTAGAACGCTGGGGTGGCCTAGACTTACTCCTATTTGTTTCAGGCATGTATTTGCCAATGCGGGCGGATGATTTTGATATCACCCTTGCTGAAAAAACCATTAATACGAATCTACTAGGCCCTATGCGTGCAGTTGCTGCGGTCTTACCAGCAATGCTTACAAAACATGCTGGTCATATTGCTATTGTGGGGAGCGTAGCAGGTTATAGCGGTCTACCAAAAGCTCTGGCCTATGGACCCAGCAAGGCCGGAATCATCAACTTTTGTGAAACCTTATATTACGACTTGCTTCCTCGGGGTATAAGCGTGCACATGATTTCACCAGGCTTTGTCGCTACTGAAGCCACTGCACAAAATGACTTTGAGATGCCCGCACTAATGACCCCTGAACAAGCAGCTCAAGAAATTTTGCAAGGGATACAGGCTGGTGAATTTGATATTCACTTCCCAAAAAGGTTTTCAGGATTCTTAAAATTACTCAGAATCCTACCTTATCCACTTTACTTTTGGATTGTGCGCCGCTTCGTCAAAATTTAAGTAGCACTTCTGAATCAGTGATTACTTATATTTATCTTTTCGAATCTTATCTTCCAAATAATCCATAACCGCAATGGCTTTAGCCTTAGTGCCTGCGATCGAAGGTGATGTCACATAACGGCCCTGCATCACAATCGTTGGCACGCCATCAATGCGGTAATCTTCAGTCAACTGCTTTGCTGCTCGTGCCTTAGAAACTACGGCAAATGAGCGATAAGTCGCTAAGAAGGTATTACGATCAATGCCCTGGGAAGCAACCCAGTCTGCAATCTCTGTCTCTGTTAATAAGCGCTTGTTCTCTTTATGAATGGCATACATCACCTTTTCATTCAGAGCATCCCCTTTATGCATCGACTCAAGTGCGTAGAATAATTGGCTATGGGGAATAAAGTCGTCACGAAATGCTACTGGCACTCTACGGAACACAACATCTTTAGGTTGACGCTTTACCCAAGCACTGAGTTCAGGTTCAAAGTCATAACAATGTGGGCAGCCATACCAAAAAAACTCAATGACCTCTACCTTACCCTTGGTTTCAACGGGTTGAGCGATGGGAAGAATTCGATAATCAAACCCCTCTTCGATCTTGGCACTTTGTGCTCCAACCAATCCACTAAGGCACAGAAAAACAAAAAAGGTAAAGAATCGTTTATTGAGTGAGATCATGATTTGCTAGATTTAATAATGGTTGTTTTAAAGCCCATATTACTCAATTTATCACGTACTGGATTACTCTCCTCGACGCTATTGAAAGGCCCGATGCGAACACGCCAAATCGTGTTGCCATCACTGCTTACATCGCTTAACTGCGACTGAATTCCCTGAATAGCTAAATTGGCTTTTTGCGCATCCGCATCAGATCGCTTTGGAAAGGCGCCAACCTGCAAAAAATAGATCACATCAACTTTAGCTGCAGGCGCAGCAAGTTCAGCAGGCTTTTTACCATTTGCCAAATCCGTAATAGGATCTTGCGCCGGCATGGCGGCTGCGGGAGATTTGCCTTGCAGAGGCCTATTTAGATCAACTGGTTCAAAAGGCGCTCCTGCCTCCCCTTCCGCTGGCTGGGCTAGTGGCTTAATCGTCAATGGTAAATTTGGGGCCCGAACACCAGGTTTCTCTTGGGGGGTATTCTTATAAAGGTAAAAAGCAATCACTAGTGCCACGCCCAAGCCAACCCCTAGGCCCAAAATAAAGCCTAAGATAGTACCGCCATATTCGGCATTTTGCCTAATG
>Ga0194048_10001402_pt1 | contig 11985 bp, 7 predicted proteins | sample JunL225m_MetaG_FD_161685 | JGI IMG/M metagenome (GOLD analysis project Ga0194048, IMG submission 161685) | Anoxic zone freshwater microbial communities from boreal shield lake in IISD Experimental Lakes Area, Ontario, Canada - Jun2016-L222-5m | ecosystem: Environmental > Aquatic > Freshwater >...
GACCGGCGGCGGTGGCGGGGATGGGTTCCAGATCGACCTGTGCCGGATTGCACAGCGATTTGAAGCGGCCCGCCGGATCGTAAACATATGCGATGCCGCCGGACATGCCCGCCGCGAAGTTGCGGCCGGTATCGCCCAGCACCAGCACCACGCCGCCGGTCATGTATTCGGCGCCGTGATCGCCGCAGCCTTCCACGACCGCGATGGCGCCGGAGTTGCGCACCGCGAACCGTTCCCCGGCGACGCCTTGGAAATAGGCTTCCCCAGCGACGGCGCCGTAAAGGACGGTGTTGCCGACGATGATGTTCTGCTGCGGGTCGCGCTTGCTCGCCACCGGCTGACGCACGACCACACGGCCGCCCGACAGGCCCTTACCCACGTAATCGTTGCCGTCGCCGGTCAGCGTCAGCGACACGCCGCGCGCGAGGAAGGCGCCGAAGCTCTGTCCCGCAGTGCCGGTCAGATTGACGGAGATTGTGTCCTCCGGCAGGCCGGCATGGCCGTATTTGCGCGCGATCTCGCCCGACAGCATGGCGCCGACAGTACGGTTGACGTTGCGCACCGTTCGGTCGATCCGCACCGGGGAGCCATTGGCGATCGCATCGGCTGCTGCGGCGATCAATTCCTGGTCCATTGCCTTGTCGAGGTGATGGTCCTGGACGTCGTTGTGGAAGATCGACACACCCGATTTATGCGCCGGCTGGTAGAGGATTTTGCTGAGGTCGACACCGTGCGCCTTCCAGTGCTCGACCGCATCGCGCATATCCAGCTTGCCGACTTGCCCCACCATCTCGTCGAAGCTGCGGAAGCCGAGTTGCGCCATCAACGCCCGCACCTCTTCGGCGATGAAGAAGAAGAAGTTGATCACATGCTCGGGCTGGCCGGTGAAGCGTGCCCGCAGGATTGGGTCTTGGGTGGCGACGCCGACCGGGCAGGTGTTCAGATGGCACTTGCGCATCATGATGCAGCCGGCGGCGATCAGCGGCGCGGTGGCGAAACCGAATTCGTCGGCCCCCAGCAGCGCGCCGATCACGACGTCGCGCCCGGTGCGCAGGCCGCCGTCGACCTGCACCGCGATGCGACCGCGCAGACCGTTGAGCACCAATGTCTGCTGGGTTTCGGCCAGACCGATTTCCCAGGGCGAACCCGCATGGGTCAGCGAGGTCAACGGCGACGCGCCCGTGCCGCCTTCGTAGCCGGAGATGGTGACGTGATCCGCGCGCGCCTTGGACACGCCGGCGGCGACGGTGCCGACACCGACTTCCGACACCAGCTTGACTGAAATCCGCGCCTTTCCGTTGGCGTTCTTCAGGTCGTGGATAAGCTGCGCCAGATCCTCGATGGAATAGATATCGTGGTGCGGCGGCGGGGAAATCAGCCCGACACCCGCCGTGGAGTGGCGGACTTTGGCGATATTCTTGTCAACCTTGTGGCCGGGCAACTGCCCGCCCTCACCGGGTTTCGCACCCTGCGCCATCTTGATCTGGATGTCGTCGGCGTTAACCAGATATTCCGTCGTCACCCCGAACCGCCCAGACGCCACTTGCTTGATCGCCGACCGTTCGGAGTCGCCGTTCGGCAACCGCACATAGCGATCGGCTTCCTCGCCGCCCTCGCCGGTGTTCGACTTGCCGCCGATGCGGTTCATCGCGATTGCCAGCGTGGTGTGCGCTTCACGGCTGATGGAGCCGAAGCTCATGGCGCCCGTAGCGAAGCGCTTGACGATGTCTTTCGCCGACTCGACTTCCTCTAGAGGAACGCCCTGTTCGGGAAAATTGAACTTCATCAGGCCGCGGATGGTCAGCAACCGCTCGCTCTGGTCGTCGATCGTGCGGGTGAAGGCCTTGAATTTGTCCAGGTTATTGCCGCGCACCGCATGTTGCAGGTTGGCAATAGTGTCCGGGGTCCAGGCATGCGCTTCGCCGCGCAGACGGAACTGGTAGTCGCCACCGACGTCGAGCATGTCCCGATAGATAGGGTTGTCGCCGTGCGCGGCGCTGTGGCGCTGCACCGCTTCGGCGGCGATTTCCGCGAAGCCCACGCCTTCGATAGTCGACGCGGTGCCGGTGAAGCACTTCTCGACGAAGACCGACGACAGGCCGATAGCGTCGAAAATCTGGGCACCGCAATAGGATTGGTAGGTGGAGATGCCCATCTTGGACATCACCTTCATGATGCCCTTGCCGATCGCCTTGATGAAGTTCTTCCGAACGTCGTAGGCAGACAGGCCCATGCCTGTCTCGACGCGAATTTGCTCCAGCGTTTCGAAGGCGAGGTAAGGATTGATCGCTTCTGCGCCATACCCGGCCAAAGCGCAGAAATGGTGGACCTCCCGAGCTTCACCGGTTTCGACGACGAGACCGGTGGAGGTGCGAAGTCCCTGGCGGATCAGGTGGTGGTGCATTGCCGCCGTCGCCAGCAGCGACGGAATGGGGATCCGATCCGCCGACACCGCTCGGTCGGAGAGAATGAGGATATTGTGGTTGGCCAGTACCGCATCGGTGGCTTCGCGGCAGATGCGCTCGATCGCCCGTTCCATCCCAGCCGCGCCGTCTTTGGCGGGCCATGTGGTATCGATGGTCTGGGTGCGGAAGGCGCCGCCAGCCTGGCTATCGTCGATCGTGCGGATCTTTTCCAGATCGGTGTTGGTCAGGATCGGCTGTGCGACTTCCAAGCGGTAGTGGTTGCCGGCGTGGTGCCCCAGCAGATTGGGCCGCGGACCGATCATCGACACCAGAGACATGACCAACTCCTCACGGATCGGATCGATCGGCGGGTTGGTGACCTGGGCGAAGTTCTGTTTGAAATAATGGAACAGCAGCTTGGGCTTATCCGACAGCACCGCGATCGGCGCATCGGTGCCCATCGATCCGATGGGGTCGTCGCCCTCGCGCGCCATCGGTTCGAGGAAGAAGTTGATGTCTTCCTGCGTGTAGCCGAACGCCTGCTGGTGGCGCAGGAGTTCTTCTTTATTGTTGTTGCGCGGCAGTGCGCGGCGATCTTCGCCCTCCGGCAGGTCTTCCAGCTTGAACTGGGTCTGCTTGAGCCATTCCGCATAGGGGTTGGCGCTGGCTAGCTTCGCCTTGATCTCGGCGTCGTCGATGATGCGGCCTTCTTCTAGGTCGATGAGCAGCATCTTGCCGGGTTGCAGGCGCCACTTGCGGACGATCTTCTCGTCGGGAACCGGCAGCACGCCCGACTCGGATGCCATGATGACGTGATCGTCGTCGGTGATGACGTAGCGCGCGGGGCGAAGGCCGTTGCGGTCCAGCGTGGCGCCGATCTGGCGACCGTCGGTGAACGCGATGGCGGCGGGACCGTCCCACGGTTCCATCAGCGCAGCGTAGTATTCGTAGAAGGCTTTGCGATCCGTATCCATCAGCGGATTGCCCGCCCAGGCTTCCGGAATCAGCATCATCATCGCGTGCGACAGCGAGTAACCGCCGGCCACCAGGATTTCCAGCGCGTTGTCGATGCAGGCCGTATCGGACTGGCCGTGCGGAATGATCGGCCACATCTTGTCCAGATCGGGGCCGATCAGATCGGACGACATGGAACGACGGCGGGCATACATCCAGTTGACATTGCCGCGGACGGTGTTGATTTCGCCGTTATGCGCCAGGAACCGATAGGGGTGCGCCAGCTTCCACGACGGGAAGGTGTTGGTGGAGAACCGCTGATGCACCAGCGCCAAAGCGGATTGGCATGCGGGATCGCGCAGGTCTTTGTAGAAACTGCCAACTTGGGTCGCCAGCAATAGGCCCTTGTAGACCACGGTGCGGGTGGAGAAGGACGGCATATATAGCTCGTCCAAGCCCGGAATTTGGCGCTTTTCCGCCAAAGTCCGCAGGTTATTCAGGATTTGCTTGCGGATCGCGAGGATTTTCCGCTCGAACGCGTTCTGATCTTTGATCGCCGCGCTGGCGGCTACGATGCCCTGCTTGATGACGGGCATGGAGGCGATGACCGCTTCTCCAAGGCCAGTCGTATCGGTCGGCACGTCGCGCCAGCCGACAAACGTCTGGCCTTCCTTGGCCACCACTTCTGCGAAATGCTTTTCCGCATGTTCCCGTGCGACCGGGTTCTGCGGCAGGAAACACATCGCCACGGCATAGCGGCCGGCGGCAGGCAGGCTTTTGCCGGCTTGCGTCGCCCAGCCGTGCAGCAGCGAGTCCGGCGTTTGGATCAGAATTCCAGCCCCATCCCCCATCAGCGGATCGGCGCCAACTGCGCCCCGGTGATCGAGATTTTCGAGGATTTTCAGACCTTGGCCGATAATGTCGTGCGACTTTCGGCCTTTAATATTGACAACGAAGCCGACGCCGCAGGCATCGTGCTCATTGCGGGGGTCGTACAGGCCTTGTCTCACCGGCTGATCCATCGTCGGTCTCTTCTCCTAGCGCAACAAACTTGTGTGGCGCGCAAGCACCCCTTTTGCCGAAGCCCCGCTGCCTTGGCAAGCTCGCGCCGCAGTGCAGCGTAAGCGATGGTTCGGTGCGGGCACAAGTCGGGTCACGGCATGGGAGGGTCGCGTGAGAAACGGCGTTCCGCTGCGATCCTTTTGCCCGGCGACTAACCGCCCGCCGTCGCCAGAGCGCTGTGTCGGGTCTCGGTCGGCAGACAAAGCGCCGCCAACGCGTCGGCGACCGTCTCCGGTCCGGGAAGCGAGGCCGGGTCTTCTCCTGGAAAGGCGGCACCGCGCATTTTGCTCCGGACGATGCCTGGGTCGAACAAATTGACGCGGAGCGGGGTGTTCGCAGTCTCTGCCGCCCAGCAGCGTACCAAATTTTCCATCCCGGCCTTGGTCGCGCTCAACGCGCCCCAGTAAGCTAGCGGTTGGCGTGCGACCGAGTCGGTCACGAACACAGCCCGACCGGCCGGGGCCGCGCGCAAGAACGGGTCGCAGCCGCGGATCAGATGCCAAGCGGCCGAGAGATTGACTGCCACGACATCCGACCAGTCCTTCGGCAGGATGTGCCCGACCGGAGTCAGTTGCCCTAGCGTGCCGGCGCAATGTACCAGAACGTCCAGCCGACCGAAGCGCTGGTAGATGCTGGGTGCCAACAGATCGAGCTTTTCGCCCTCGCGCACATCCAACGCCAATAGCGTTGCGGTGCCCCCGGCGGCGCGTATGGCGTCGTCGGTTTCTTCCAACCCGCCTTGGGTGCGGGCGGTAATGACGGGATGCGCGCCCAGCCTAGCCAACGCAACGGCCGTGGCCGCACCAATGCCGCGACTGGCGCCTGTCACGAGCGCGACGGCGCCGGTTAATGGGGGCGGAGAAGTCACTTTGCGGTGGCGAGCAGACTAAGCTGCCGTTCGTTGGCGACCTCCTGATCCGGCAGCTCGATCGGGTAATCGCCGGTGAAGCAGGCGTCGCAGTAATGCGGCGCGGCGGTGTCGCGCCCGGACTTGCCCAGCGCGCGGTACAGCCCGTCGATGGAAATGAACGCCAGACTGTCTACCCCGATCAGCTCCGCCATCTGCTGCACGGTATGGCTGTGCGCCAACAACTTGTCCTGCTCCGGTGTGTCGATGCCGTAGAAACAGGAATGCGTCGTGGGGGGGGAGGAAATGCGCATATGCACTTCTTTCGCGCCGGCCGCGCGCACCATTTCCACGATTTTACGGCTCGTGGTGCCGCGCACGATGGAATCGTCCACCAGAACGACGCGCTTGCCCTCCAGCACCGGCCGGTTGGCGGAGTGCTTCAATTTCACGCCGAGGTTGCGGATATGGTCGGTCGGCTCGATAAAGGTTCGCCCGACATAGTGGTTGCGGATGATTCCGAGCTCGAAGGGGATTTTGCTGGCGACCGCGTAGCCCATGGCGGCGGGAACGCCGGAGTCGGGCACCGGGACGATGACATCGGCCTCGACCGGGGATTCCTCCGCCAACTCGGCCCCGATACGCTTACGAGCGTTGTAGACGGGCATGCCCTCCATCACCGAATCCGGGCGAGCGAAGTAAATATATTCGAAGACGCAGAACCGCTCGCGCGCCGGTTTGAACGGTTTGATGCTGCGCACTCCGGCATCGTCGATGACGACGATCTCGCCGGGTTCGACATCGCGCACGAAATCGGCGCCGACAATATCCAGCGCGCACGTTTCCGACGCCAATACCCAGCCGCCGTTTTCGTGTCCGGGCAAGCGACCGAGGATCAAGGGGCGCACGCCCAGCGGGTCGCGAACCCCGATCAGCGCGTTATTCGACAGCGCGACCAATGAATACGCACCGATCACCTGCTTCAGCGCGTCGATCAGCCGGTCTTCCACCGTGGTATAGAGGCTGATGGCGATTAGATGGACGAACACCTCCGAATCGGTCGTGGATTGGAACAGGCAACCGCGTCGCACCAGTTGCTTGTGCAATAGATGGGCGTTGGTCAGGTTGCCGTTATGCGCGACCGCGAACCCGCCGAATTCGAAATCGGCGTAGAGCGGCTGGACATTGCGTAGAATGGTCTCGCCGGTCGTGGCGTAGCGATTGTGTCCGATGGCATTGCGGCCCGGCAGCCCCGCCATCGTGCGTGGGTCGCTGAACGCGTCGCCCACCAATCCCAGCGCTCGGTGCGACCGGAACCGGTCGTTGTCGTAGCTGACAATGCCGGTCGCTTCCTGGCCGCGATGTTGCAAGCTGTGCAGTGCCAAAGCGGTCACCACTGCCGCGTCGGGCACGTTCCAAATCCCGAAGACGCCGCACTCCTCATGGAGCGAATCGTCGTCGGTGCCATTTCCGGCGAATGCCATGCCTCGGTACTCCTGGTTTCCGCTACTTGCCGAGGACCGCTCGCCCAAGCGGGTTCGCACGCAGCAGAGAGTCGGACGTCGGGGTTTGACCGCCGGGCGGCGGGTAGAGCTTGGGGCGGTATTCGTTCGGCAGGATGTTTTCCCGGACCCAGATGGCGCCTTCGTAAACCAACGGTAGGCTACGCGCGTTTCGGACCGGTTCCGGCCAATGATCGGGCGAAGTGGTCATGCCCGCCACCATATAGGCAGCGATAGCGATCGCCGCACCCCGAGCGAGCCCGAAAACGAGGCCGAATGTGCGATCGACACTGCCGAGGCCGGAGGCCTTGATGAGCGAACCGATCGAGCGGGCAATTATCTTGAGAACGATCAGCGACACCAGCAGGATCGCCACGAAACTGGCGGCCGAAGCGATGGTCTGATCGGGGATCCATTGACGGGCGATATCGCGCCCGGCGGATTGACCGGCCGCCGCGATTGCCACGGCGCCGAACCACGCACCGATGCTCAAAATTTCGCGCACGAACCCGCGCATGCACGCGAGCAAGCCAGAGAGGGCCATGACCCCCAGAACAGCTAGATCAACCGATGTCATGCGTCCGCCACATATCGCCCGCGCGGGTTATCGTCCGGCTTGGCCCGAACGCCAACCCCACTCTACCCATTCTTTGTCGATTCTGGGGCGAAGCGCGCAACCAGATCGGTAATGTGGCCGATTTCCTCCAGTTGTAATCCTTCCGGCGCCGCCAATTTCCGGTTGCCATGCGCCAAGCGGCGGGGGAGGGAGGCGGAGTCGAAGCCGAGTTTGGCGGCCTCTTTCAGCCGAGCCTCGGCTTGGGCGACTTGGCGGACTTCGCCGGAAAGCCCGACTTCGCCGAAATAGACCATGCCGGGACTGGTCGGCTTGTCGAACGCAGCGGATGCAATGGCAGCGGCGATGGCCATATCGGCGGCGGGTTCGTTCACCCGCAGACCGCCGGCGATGTTCAAATAAACGTCGGTCTGGTTCATCCGCACACCCGCGCGTGTTTCCAGCACCGCCAACAGCATCCCCAATCGTCCGCCGTCCCAACCGATTACCGATCGTCGGGGCGATCCGCTGGGGTTGGGCGCCAGCAGCGCTTGCACCTCCACCAGTACCGGCCGCGTGCCCTCCAGTCCCGCGAATACCGCGCTCCCCGCGATGTTGCCGCGCCGCTCGGCCAGGAATAGCGCCGAGGGATTGGGCACCTCGGCCAGTCCGCGTTCGGTCATCTCGAACACACCGATCTCGTCCGTGGCGCCGAAACGGTTTTTGACCGCCCGTAAAATGCGGAATTGGTGGCCGCGATCGCCCTCGAAATACAGCACCGCGTCAACCATGTGTTCCAGCACGCGCGGTCCGGCGAGCGAACCGTCCTTGGTCACATGGCCCACCAGCACAAGGCTGAAATTGCCGGTTTTCGCCGCTCGGATCAGCTCGAACGAGCAGGCGCGGACCTGTGCCACGGTGCCCGGCGCGCTCTCGATCGAGTCGAGCCACATGGTTTGGATGGAGTCGATGACAACCAGCGCCGCATCTTTCGTCTGCTCCAGCGTGGCGACGATGTCGCGCACGTTGATGGCGGCGGCGAGTTCGATATCGGTGTCGGACACCCCTAACCGGCGGGCGCGCAGGCGCACCTGCTCGATGGATTCTTCGCCCGACACATAGAGAACGCGTTTGCCGGTGCGGGCCAGTTGCGCGGCGGCTTGCAATAAAAGGGTCGATTTGCCGATTCCGGGGTCGCCGCCCACCAGCACGACCGACGACGGCACAAGGCCTCCGCCCAGGACTCGGTCCAGTTCCGCGATCCCCGTCGGCGCGCGCGGCGGAGGTTCGGCGCTGCCGGCAAGGCCCACGAACGACACACGCTTGCCCGAGCCGCCTTTCGGTGCGGGGCCCGGGCGGGCCTCGGTCTTTTCTTCTTCGATCGTATTCCATTCGCCGCAGGTTTCGCACTTGCCCGCCCATTTCAGGGTGACAGCGCCGCAGGACTGGCAGACGAAGCGGGTAACGGGTTTGGCCACTGGCGACATTACTCCGGCGCGGCAGTCAGCATTGCCTGCCCGCCTGCGGGATCATTGACGGTTGCCGCCAAGATTCGCCAGGACCGTCCGGCGCGAGTCGCCAGATACTCCCGAAAATGCAACGCCTTGGCGCCGGTATCGTCGCGATCGATGGCGAGGCGAAAGGTCGCGCCGGCCTGTTTCAGTCCCGCTTCCAAAGCCGTCGCCACTGCGGCCGAGACCGCCTTGTCGGTCACGACCGAGCAAATGCCGTCGTCGGACGATGCCAATACCAGCTTGGTCCCCGGCGCCGACCCATCGAACGCTCGGCCCGGCGCGTCATGCAGGAAGCGCCGCGCCGCGACGTCCGGCAACTCGGGTAACTTGTGTTGCGTCGCCCATGCGCGCAGCGCCACTGGCTGTCCGGCAAAGGGGAGGCAGCCCTGGACGAACAGGCCGGCCAACTGGTTCGGCGCGGCGGGGTCGGCGGCCTGGGCCGGGAGTCCGATGAGGGCAAAGACGGCGATGACGGACATTCGCAAGCGGTCGATGCCGCGCAGGACCGTACCGTCATGGCCGGACGCGACCCGGCCATCTGCCACAAGCGTGGCACGATCGTAAAAGCCGCGTGTGTTCATGGGCTTACTTTCGATGGACATGACCGGATCGCACTCGGCCACGACGCCGTAGGGCGGCTCGGCGATTGTCGGCCGGCCCTATTAACGGCGCAACTCCATCTGAATCGGCCCTTCGCGGCGACCGTGCGTGAACTGATCGACTTCCGCGTTGCCACTTTCCATCAAGTGTATCGCCGGGCCGTTCCAGATAATCCGACCCTTGTGGATCATCGCCGCCGTGTCGCCGATCCGCTTGGCACTCGCCATATCGTGGGTGATGGCGATCGCCGTGCTGCCCAGGCGTTTCACGCAATCGACGATCAGCCCGTCGATCACTGCGCCCATGATCGGGTCCAACCCCGTCGTCGGTTCATCGAAAAACAGAATATCCGGCCGAGCCGCGATTGCCCGCGCCAATGCCACACGTTTCTGCATGCCGCCCGATAGCTCCGCCGGGGAGAGATCGCCGACGGTGTCCGCGAGGCCGACTTGCGCCAGGAACTCGGCTGCCTTGTCCCGGCCTTGCGCGCGATCGATCTTGCGCTGGGCCAGCAGGCCGAACACCACATTCTCCCACACCGGCAGGCTGTCGAACAGCGCGCCGGCTTGGAACAGCATCCCGATCCGGGCGCGGGCGGCGGCGCGTTCCTGCGCGGGCAAAGCGGTAATGTCGCGGCCGTCGATCTCGACCTGGCCCGAGTCCGGCTCGATCAACCCGAGGATGCATTTCAGCAGCACCGACTTGCCCGATCCGGAACCGCCGATCACGACCAGCGAGGTCCCAGGCATCACGTCGAGGTCGATTCCGTCGAGCACGGTTTTCCGCCCGAAGCTTTTGCGGACGCCGCGGAGGCGGATTTTGGGGACATTGTCGATCATGCGACGCCGATTGTGCCATGCGATCGGGTCGGACGCTACGTCCCCCAGCGCAGCACCGCCGCGTCCAGACGCCGAGCGATGGCGATCAGGCCGGCCCGCGCCTCCGGCCGCAGCGGCGGGATCGGGTGGCGCAGCGCGTCGGAGCGGATTACACCGCCCGCTTGCATCAGCGCTTTCGCCGCTGCCAGCCCGCATTGGCGGTTTTCCCAATTGATCAGCGGCAACCAGCGCTCGTAAGCGGCGGTTGCTCGGTCGCGGTCGCCGGCGAACCAAGCGTCGACGATTTGCCGAATACCGTCTGGATAGCCGCCGCCGGTCATGGCGCCGGTCGCACCGGCCTCCAGATCCGCCATCAGGGTAATCGCTTCCTCCCCATCCCATGGCCCGACGATCGAATCGCCACCGAGAGCGATCAGGTCGCGCAGCTTGGCGGCGGCCTGGGCGGTTTCGATCTTGAAGTAGCCGACATGCTCGATCTCCCGCGCCATGCGCGCGAGGAAAGCGGCGGATAGGGGCGTGCCGGCGACCGGGGCGTCTTGGATCATGATCGGGATATCGATTGCGTCGGACACCGCCTGGAAAAATTCGAAAATCCCAGGTTCCGACGCGCGGATCGTCGCGCCGTGATAGGGCGGCATCGCCATAACCATCGCTGCCCCCGCATCTTGCGCCCGCTTGCTGCGCTCGGCGCACACGCGGCTGCTGAAATGGGTGGTGGTCACGATCGTCGGCACCCGCCCGGCGACATGCGCCAGCACGACGCCCATCGAAATTTCTCGTTCCTCCTCCGACAGGACGAACTGCTCCGAGAAATTGGCGAGGATGCACAACCCCTGCGACCCCGCATCGATCATAAAATCGACGGCCCGGCGCTGCCCGTCCGGATCGAGGCTGCCGTCGTCGTGAAAGACCGTGGGAACAACGGGATAAACCCCGCGCATGATTGTCATAGTGTGGGCGTCCAAACATCCGGCACGAACGCAAATCCCTCGGAAGCCCGAGCAACGTGGCCGAAACAGGGAAAATCTAAATGCATGCCGGCGACCATGGTCCGATCGGTCGCGACCATGTCCATGATCCGCTGCCGGGTCGCGATTGCCTGGCCCCCGTCGATGTCGAAGCCCATGCCCGCGTCGGGTCGAGCGAATTGGATGCCGGGCATGTGGACGATGTCGCCCCAGATCAGCAACGACGCGGCGCCCGACGAAATCAACCATCCCGAATGCCCCGGTGTGTGGCCGGGTTCCGGAACGATGGCGATGCCCGACACCGCCTCCCCGGTTGCGAGAAGGCGGGTGCGGTCGGCGTAGGCGGCGATGGTCGCGCGGGCCAGGGTGGCGAAGCCTTTGTCTTGGTCGGTTTGCATGTTGGCCAAGGTGGCATCGTCGCCCCAGAATTTATGGTCGGCGGCATGGACCACCAACTCGGCGTTGGCGAACACGGCTTTGCCGGCGGCGTCCACCAGCCCGCCGACGTGATCGGGATGCAAATGGGTGCACAGCACGGTGTCCACGTCGCCGGGCTTAATGCCAAGTGCGGCGAGATTGCCGGCGAGCTTGCCCAGATCGGGTCCGAACACGCCGCCGCAGCCGCTATCGATCAAAATGGTGCGATCCGGCGTTTGCACCAGGAAGCTATTTACCGCCAGTTTCGGCGGGATCGCACGGAACCGATCGCGGTGCATCTGCTCGGCCGTTCCGGTCTCGAAC
>Ga0194048_10001403_pt1 | contig 11984 bp, 8 predicted proteins | sample JunL225m_MetaG_FD_161685 | JGI IMG/M metagenome (GOLD analysis project Ga0194048, IMG submission 161685) | Anoxic zone freshwater microbial communities from boreal shield lake in IISD Experimental Lakes Area, Ontario, Canada - Jun2016-L222-5m | ecosystem: Environmental > Aquatic > Freshwater >...
TTGCTGTTGCTCGCAACATCGGTCGTAAGCGGGCACTCGAGATGGCGCTCACCGGCGATCTTGTTGATGCGGCTACTGCTGCCGACTGGGGCTTGATCAATCGGGTGGTTCCCGCGGCCGACCTCGACGCGGCCACGCTCGACCTCATCACCCGTGCCACGCGCGGCAGCGTGCTCTCGAAGGCGATGGGCAAGCAGGGTTTCTACGAGCAGATCGGCCTGCCGCAAGATCGGGCTTATGAGTTTGCTGTCGATCTCATGGCATCAGCGGCTGTGACCGCCGACGCGCAAGAGGGCATTGCGTCGTTTCTCGAGAAGCGTCACGCCCATTTCACGCAGCGCCGCTAGCCGTCGTTCAGTCGTTTGCAGGTGGTACCCCCTAGGGGTATGCTTCTCTCGTGGATGCAGTGACGCCCGGCTATCACGACGACAAGACGCAAGTGCTGGCGCGGCTGCGCCGGGTTGAGGGTCAGGTGCGCGGCCTGCAGCGACTCATCGAGGACGATACGTACTGCATCGATGTACTCACTCAAGTGGCGGCGGCAAGCAAGGCGCTGCAGGGCGTGGGCTTGTTGTTGCTCGATGAGCACCTTCGCCATTGCGTTGTCGGTGCCGCTGCGTCGGGCGATTCAACCCGTACTGAAGAACTCGTCACCGAGGCCACCAAGGCCGTCGAGCGCATGTTGCGCGCCTAGGGCAAGCGAAAGGACCAACTCATGAACACTCTTTCATTCACGGTTCCAGGAATGACTTGTGGTCACTGCGAAGCAGCGGTCAAGGGCGAGATTTCAAAGCTCAGTTCCGTCACTGACGTGACTGTTGATCTCGGCACAAAAGTTGTTGTGGTGTCTGGCGCCGATCTCGATCAGGCCTCGATTTTCGCAGCCGTCGATGAAGCCGGATTCGAACCGGTCGGCTGAAGCCACCGTGAATACCTCAGCTACTGGCACCGAGGTGCTTGACCACGAAACTGTCGATCTCGACGTCACCGGCATGACCTGTGCGGCGTGTGCGGCGCGTATTGAGAAGAAGCTCAATCGGCTCGATGGCGTGACCGCAACGGTGAACTACGCGACCGAGCGCGCAGCTGTCTCGTATGCCGATGGCGTGGCCGACCCGGCGGCATTGATCGAAATGGTCAAGGCGTTGGGCTACGGCGCTTCGGTGCATGCGCCGCCAGCATCGTCGCCCGCCGAAACCGATGAGCTCTCGCCGCTTGAGCGCGCTGCTGAGAAGCGAGCCAACGATCTTCGTCAGCGGCTCATCGTGAGCGCGGTGCTCGCTGTGCCAGTAGTGGTGTTGTCGATGGTGCCCGCATTGCAGTTTCGTAATTGGCAGTGGCTGTCGTTTGCGATGGCGTCCCCCGTGGCCATCTGGGGCGCGTGGCCGTTTCACTTGTCGGCGTGGCGCAACGCCACTCAGCGCAGTTCAACCATGGACACCCTCGTGTCGTTGGGTGTCATCGCCGCGTTTGGCTGGAGCATCTGGTCGCTGTTTGTGGGCGATGCAGGCACGCCCGGAATGAAGATGCGCCTCACGCTGCTGCCAGCGCGCACCACTGCCGCAATGGACCACACCGGTGCCCACGCAGTGGTGACGCACAGCGAGTTGTATCTCGAGGTGGCCGCGTCGGTGGTGGTGTTTATGCTCGCCGGGCGCTATTTCGAGACCCGCGCCAAGCGCCGATCTGGTGCTGCACTGCGCGCTCTGCTCGATGTTGGTGCCAAGGAAGCATCGGTGCTTCGTGGCTCGCTTGAAGTGCTGGTGCCGGTTGCCGAGCTGCGCGTTGGCGACTCGTTTGTGGTGCGTCCCGGCGAGAAGGTCGCCGCCGATGGTGTAGTCATCGATGGCACGTCGGCAGTGGATGCATCGATGCTCACCGGTGAAAGCGTGCCGGTCGATGTGAGCCGCGACTCCACCGTTACCGGTGGCACTATCAACGTGGGTGGCCGGCTGGTGGTGCGCGCCACTCGAGTGGGCAGCGACACAACCCTGGCTCACATCGCGCGACTCGTAGAGAACGCTCAGTCGGGCAAGGCACCTGTGCAACGACTGGCCGACCGGGTGAGCGCAGTCTTCGTGCCGGTGGTGGTGCTGGGTGCGATCGTCACGCTTGTGAGTTGGCTGGCGATTACTGGAGATGCCAACCGTTCTTTCACTGCCGCTGTGGCGGTGCTGATCATCGCGTGCCCGTGCGCCCTCGGTTTGGCGACGCCCACTGCGTTGCTGGTGGGCACTGGTCGTGGCGCACAGCTTGGGCTGATTATCAAAGGCCCCGAGATTCTCGAGAGCACCCGTCAGGTGAACGCGGTGGTGCTCGACAAGACGGGCACTGTCACCACCGGCCGGATGGACGTCGTGGATGTGGTTGCTGGTGCCGGCCAAGACCGCGACGAAGCGTTGCGTCGAGTTGCGTCGCTTGAGTCGGCCAGTGAGCACCCCGTTGCCCGCGCCATCGTGCGCTCTCTCGAGACGCTGCAACCATTGCAACCGCCTGACGAGTTTGCGAATCATCCTGGCCGCGGGGTGGTTGGCATAGTCGATGGCGTCCGCACCGCCGCTGGCCGTCCCGACTTTGTGGCGGCCGAGTTTGGCGAACTGTCGCCAGCGCTGGCCGAGGCCGTGCAACGAAATCAGGCGAAGGGTCGCACGGTGATTGCCGCCGGGTGGAACGGCGAGGTGCGCATCGTGATCGCAGTTGCCGACACGCCCAAGCCAACCAGCCGCGAAGCCATCGCCAGCCTGCGCGCCATGGGCTTGCGCCCAATCTTGCTCACCGGCGACAACCGCGCCACCGCAGTTGCGGTGGCTACGGAGGTAGGCATTGGCGAAACCGATGTGATCTCTGAAGTGTTACCTGCCGACAAGGTCGACGTGGTGCGGCGTCTGCAGGCCGAGGGCGCCATCGTGGCGATGGTGGGCGATGGTGTCAACGACGCAGCAGCCTTGGCCCAGGCCGATATTGGCATTGCGATGGGCACCGGCACCGACGCAGCGATTGAGGCCAGCGATCTCACCATCGTGAGCGGCGATCTGCGTGGGGCCGCCGATGCCTTGCGATTGAGCCGCCGAACCCTGAGCACCATCAAGGGCAACTTGTTCTGGGCGTTCGCTTACAATGTGGCAGCGCTTCCGTTGGCTGCGGCGGGCTATCTGAACCCGGTCATCGCTGGGTTGGCGATGGCGAGCTCGAGCGTGTTTGTGCTGACCAACAGTCTTCGCCTGCGTCGTTTTCACTGATCCACCTCACGCCGCTTCGGCAACAACATTGCGCAGTCGGTGAACGATCGCGTTGCGATGGTTACGCACCGTGCGCGGGGTCACATTGAGCAGCAGGGCTACATCTTCGGGGCGACCCATGCTGACGATCTGACAGATGAGATCGATGTCTGCTTGCTCGACTCCTTGGCTCCGAGCCTCGTTGAGGATGCCCACAAGTTCGTCGAGGGCTTCGACCGGTTGCTCGCTTGCGCTCTCGGTCATGCGGTCGTGCGAGGTGGGAATCTCGCCCGACGACTTTCGTCGGATCGGACGAACGAACGTCTCGAACGAGGTGTCGCGAACCAGATTGGCCACGATGTAACGCGGCCGCCGCTCAACTGGGTACTTCAAGATGATCGGCCACGCATTGGCCACGATGTCATCGAGCACGGCATGGCGTTGGGTGCGGTTCATTGAGTGGCGGCCTGCCACGGCGCTGAGGCCCGGCAAGATCCGCTGCAACACCACCCGAGCCGCAAGCGTGCTGGTGCGGGCGAGCTCGACCACGCTGAGCAAGTAGGACTCGTTGTCGTCGGCAACGTGCGTTTGCGCAGCCTCGCCCGGCAAGGGTGCGGCCCGGAAGCCGCAACGGCTGAGCACTTCATCAAGCGATTGCACGGGGTCACCGGGCAAGCCCCAACTGTTTGCCGTGCGCAACTCGCTGGCACCGATGCTGATGTGACGCCACTCGTCGTGCAACTGGCGCACCAGTGGCGCCTGTTGGGTGCGGCTCGGGACTGATGAATGGGGGCGGGACTGGCGGGGAAGTTGCGGATGGTTCATGACGGCCACGATGCGGTTGCGGTCTCATCGCGGGCCTCACCGGTGGGCTCACAGAAACGGTGACTTTTGTTAAGAAACCGGCAAGGCGGCGCCTGTGAGCGTGTTTGCTTTCCGCGGCGATGAGGTTGCGGCCACTTAGCCGGCCGTGACGCTGAACGATTGCACAAGCCCGGCCCGACTCTGCGAAGGCTCGTTTGACCTTTTGGACCCTGATGGCCGACGGCTTGTTGTGAGCGCTGTGAGCGGGGCCACCACGGTCGGCGACCTGTATCTGGCACTCGCGCAAGAAGGCCAACGAGATCTGAGCCGCGAGATGTACGTAGACGGCGTTGCGATCGACCCTCAGCTGCGCGTGATCTGCAGCGGTATTCATTACGGATCACTGCTGACGTATGCACCGATGCCGACGGCGGCAGGCCCACCAGTGATTGAGGCGGTTTGGGTAGCGGGACCTGACGCTGGTGTCAGCGTTCGACTGGCCGCCGGGTCGCATCTCATTGGCCGAGCGCCACGAGCGAGCGTGCGCTGCGACGACCCTGAGCTTGAGCTCCATCACGCCAGCCTTGAGGTGCGGGACAACGGCACGGTGCGCCTCACGCAACTCGCCGGGCGCTCATGCGTCGCTGTGGATGGACGCCCGCTTGAGGGAGTGGCGCACGTTGGTGCTGGGCAATGCATCGAGATTGGATCCAGCTTGCTTGAGCTGCGAGTGGTAAGCGACGCCAGCCATGACAGCGACGCGGACGCCGCCAGCCGGCTGCGCCAGGTTGCCGCGCCTCAGGTATCAGCGACGGACCCGTGGCACACGCCGTTCGTTCGCGCACCTCGTCAGATTCACTCCTTCGAGCCGCCGATCGCGCAGGCTCCGCAACGAGAGCGAACAGGCTCGACGGTGGCTACGAGCGCACTCATCCCCGCCGCCCTTGGCGTGGCTGGTGCGGTGGCGATGGCGTTGGTGCTCGGGCAGTCGACGTTCTTGTTGTTCGGACTCATGGGGGCGTTCGTGGCGCTGGGCACGTGGGCCACGCAGCGATACTCAGGAGCGCGCGCCGAGGCGAAGGCTGGTCGCCGATACGAGCAAGCCCGGCTGGCGTTCGGTGCTGGATTACGCGAGCAGCGCATCGCGGCGCATTCCTTTCATCGAGCGACCACGCCAACACTCGATGCTGCGCTCACCGCGATGAACGCTCGGCTCGGTTCGCTGTGGTCGGTGCGTCGTGGCGATCGAGATGCCTTCACGGTTTCCATTGGGCGGGGAGACACCACTGTGGAACTGCGAGTTGGGGGGCTCAGCGACGATGTGGAGCCGGATGTAGTGGCCGCGATTCGCGCAGCGGCCCGCATCGACAACGTTGCATACCCAGTGGTTCTGGAAGCGGGTTCGGTCACTGCATTTGTTGGTTCTCCTCGCGTGACTTGTGGAGTCGTTCGCAGCTTCGTCGTGCAGCTCTCGGCTGCAAGCGGCCCCGCCGACTGGCAACTCGCAGCAGTGGTCGACAACCCGACTGAGTGGGGTTGCTTGGGGTGGTTGCCGCACGCGGCCGATGCTGTCGGCGCGCCAATGATCATGAGTGCCCACGACGTCGGCCAGTTCGTGAGCGACCTCGACCTTGATGATGCTCGGCCACTCGTTGTCGTCGTGGACCGGCCCAGTTTGTTCTCGGCGCGAACCAGTGCCCTGCGCCGCCTGCTTGCGTCGCGTCGCGATCTGGTGGTGCTGTTGTTGTGCGCTGCGTCCGGCGACGTTCCTGCGATTGCGACAAGATCGCTCGTTGTTGATGAACACTCGCGGGGTTTGTGGACAGCCGACCTGCGCTCGTCGGTGGAACCAGTAATCGTGCATGTGGCGGCGGCGTCGGTGGCTCACACGTTGCGGGCCTCCGCAGCTATCGCCGGACTCATTGATCCCGAAGCGGCCGACGAAACCTCGGCGATACCGCGAGGCGTGGGGCTTATTGAGCTGCTCGGCCTCGATGCACACGATCATGCCTTGTTGACCGAAGCAGTGGCCTCGCAATGGACGTCGAACGGCATCGACCCACCGCCGTGCACTCCGCTTGGTGTTGCTGCCGACGGAGTTGTCGAGATCGATCTAGCGAGCGACGGACCACACGCCTTGATCGCAGGAACCACGGGAGCTGGCAAAAGTGAGTTGCTGCGCAGCCTTGTGGTGGGCCTGTGCGCACGATTGAGTCCCGACGAAATCACGTTTGTGCTTGTCGATTACAAGGGCGGCGCAACGTTTGATGCGTGTGTCGATCTGCCCCATGTTGTGGGCGTGGTGACCGACCTCGACGAACGCCTTGGCGAGCGGGCCTTGCGCAGCCTTGAAGCCGAACTGCGTCGCCGCGAACAACTACTACGCGACGCCGGTGCTACTGACCTGTCGTCATATCGATCGATACGCGCTTCTGAGCCCAGGCTGGAGGGCCTCGCCCGACTTGTTGTGGTGATCGACGAGTTCGCCACGCTAGCGGTGCAACAGCCGTCGTTCATCGGAGCCTTGCTCGGTGTTGCGCAGCGCGGGCGCAGTCTTGGTGTGCATCTGGTGCTGGCAACGCAACGTCCGAACGGGGTTATCGGTGATGACATTCGCGCCAATACCAACCTGCGCATCGCCTTGCGCGTGCAGGATCCGGCCGACTCGAACGACGTAATCGGCGAAGCAAGTGCCGCTGCACTGCCACGCGCGATTGCGGGTCGAGCGATCATGCGTCTTGGTAGCGACGAGCACGTGAAGTTTCAGACCGCACGCTCAACGGGTCCTGTTGTCGCTGCTGCCGGTCACCTGACGGTGCGCGAGTTCGGCGCCGTCAGCGCCGTCGCGGCGAGTCACCTATCGAATGAGGCCGACGGCAAACAGCCCACCGAACTGAGCACGTTGGTCCGAGCGATCAGCGCAGCCGCAACTCAATGCGGGATTGAGGCGCCGCACCGTCCGTGGTTGGCCCCGCTGCCAACGTTGCTCGCCGCTCGTGCCGTCGCCCCTGGCGCGCTCGGCGTTATTGATGACCCCGATCGGCAGCAGCAACCGCTGTTGCGATGGAGTCCTGGCGGTGGGAACCTGCTCATCGCCGCCGCAAGCGGCATGGGTTCAACCTCAGCGCTTCTCGCACTTGTTGCTCATTCGTTGCAGCATCAACCATCCACCGAACTCTTTGTGATCGACGCAATGGGTGATCCGCGGCTGAAGCATCTTGAGTCGGTGAGCGGCTATGCGACGGTAGTGGAGTTGCGTGATCGCGAGCGGCTCACGCGACTACTGGCAACGCTCGACTGTGATCGAGCGAGTCGCAAATCGCGACCGGCAATTTCGTCCGCCGATTCGTTGGTGTTGATGATCGACGGCGTTGGCGCGCTGCGCTCCGAGCTCGAGTCGAGCGATCTCTTCGAGCAGCTCGCTCAGCTCGATGCACTCATCGCTGAAGGGCCGTCGGTTGGTATCGCTGTTGTGCTCACCACTACGCAGCCGGGTGCGGTGCCTTCGGGCATGCTCAGTCAGATGGCGCAGCGTTGGGTGTTTCATCTTGCCGATCCCGGCGATGCGTCAGCGCTCGGTCTGCGTGCGCTGACGCTTGCTGAAGCGTTGCCGGGGCGCTTTGTCGATGTGCGCACGCGTTGTGAGGCGCAACTCGTCGCCGTAGATGAGTTGACATTCGAAGGTCTTGCGCCGAGGCCTATTCGTGCCGCCACCCGAGCGCTTGGTTCGCTGCCAACTCACGTTGATCTTGCGGAACTGCCGGCCACCGTGAAGTCGGGTTGCGACCTTGAGCTGCTCATCGGCATGTCGTATAGCTCGCTGCAACCCAGCGTCATGGCCGTGCCGAGCGGAGAGCATCTGCTCGTAGTGGGACCGTATCGAAGTGGCCGCAGCGCCACGTTGCACACGGTGTGTTCGGCGTGGCAGCAGGCTCACCCCTGGGGATGGGTGGCGTCGCTGCCGCCGCGTCGTAGCAGCGCACGCGAAGGCCATGTGTTCGAGACGGTTGACGCGATGCTCGCCGCGCTGCCAGCAGGTGGTGACGCGTTGTTAGTGATCGACGATGCCGAGTTGGTGAACGACGAGCACGGCGACTTGGCCGAACTGGTGTCGAGCCGACGAGAGGGTGTCACGGTTGCGGCCGCTGCACGCCCCGATGCGTTGCGTTCGGCGTACGGGCACTGGACAAACGCGGTGCGTCGGTCGCGGCTTGGCTTAGTGATGGCGGCTTGCTCGGATCTCGATGGCGATTTGTTGAACGCCGTGCTGCCGCGCCGTTTGCCCATTGCAGCGCGGCCAGGCCTGGCATGGATGGTCGCCGATGGTGATCAAACACTGGTGCAGATCGCGCGTGCTGCGGCCCCTGCTGCATGACGATCCGCCGGTCATTACTTGACGACGTTGGGGTTGTGCCGTCACTGTGGTGGGCGTATGTCTCGAATTCTCACCGTTGGCGCAGCGCAACTCGGACCCATTCAACGCGATCACTCCCGTGCCAGCGTGGTGCAGCGGTTGATTGCGTTGCTCCATCAGGCCAACGAACACGGCGTGCAGTTGGTTGTTTTCCCAGAGCTTGCGCTCACTACGTTTTTCCCTCGCTGGTTTGTGGATGACATCACCGAAGCCGACCACTGGTACGAAACCGCGATGCCCAATGCCGACACACAGCCGTTGTTCGATGAAGCGAAGCGACTCGGCATGGGGTTCAGCCTTGGCTACGCAAGCATCGAGACCGACGCCGACGGCACTCGCCACCGCTACAACGTGCAGACACTTGTCGAGCGTGATGGTTCGATTGTTGCCACATACCGCAAGGTGCATATTCCGGGCCACGAGCATCACGAACCCGGTCGGCCGTTTCAACACGCCGAGCGTTATTACTTTGAGCCAAGCAACGAGGGCTTCGGTGTGTGGCGAGCCTTTGATGGCGTCATCGGAATGATGATCTGCAACGACCGTCGCTGGCCCGAGTCGTATCGAGTGATGGGTCTGCAGGGAGTGGAGATGATTCTCTGCGGTTACAACACGCCCATTCATTACGTGCCAGACCCGAGCCAAGACATCTTGCAGGGTTTCCATAACGCATTGGTCATGCAGAGCGGCGCCTATCAAAACGGCACATGGGTGGTTGGCGTCGCCAAGGCCGGCGTTGAAGAAGGCGTCGATTCGCTTGGCCAATCGATGATCGTTGCACCCAGCGGCCAGATCGTTGCCCAGACGTTGACCACCGACGACGAACTCATCGTGGCGCGTTGTGATCTCGATTGGTGTGCCCGCTACACCGGCACGTTGTTCAACTTCGATCGCTATCGACGCCCCGAGGTGTATGGCCGCATCACAACCCAACGTGGTGTCATCCTGCCCGACTAACGTCGGCCGAATGAGTACGAGCGACAACGCCAACAATGGTTCCTGGGCGGCGCCCACCAACGCTCCGGGAGCGTCCTACGAATCGGTAGTTGTCGAGACACCGTCAATGAAGCCACGGCGCGGTCGTGGCAGGGTCATCGCCGCCGCGATCGTGTTCGCCGTGATCGTGGTGGTGTCGTTTGTGCTGAAGCCCAAAGACCCAGAGACCTTCTCGCTGAAGGCTTCCGTCGCAACCACTCAGAATGTTGAGCGCTTGCGTTTCGAAGTCGACGATCTCGTGCATCTCGTGTTCGGTTCGGCTGCTGGTGACTCGCCTGAAACGCTTACCGGGGTCTTCGACGTCGGCGCTGGCTTGATGCAGATCGAAGTCAGCGGCGTGGCGGGCTCGCCCGTTTTGGCCTACTCGGATCTGAATGCACACATGATGTACATGTCCGGTGAGGGCTCCGGTCAGTCACTTCCTGACGGCAAGACTTGGGTTCGACTCGATACATCTGATGGTGCTTCGCCTGGGATCAACCGGGTTTTCGATGGGGTGGTGCTGGCCGATCAGGCCACCAACATCGAAGATGTTGGTCGAGAGACGATTCTCGATGGAACCGAAGCCGAACACTTTCGGTTCGATGTGAACACCGACGATGCGCTGATGGCGGTTGGTGGCCTCACCCGGAGCAGTTTGGCTGAAGCTGGTGGTGCTGCACTCCCCGATGTGCTCAAGTTTGAGGTGTGGGTCGATGCGCACAACTTCATGCGTCAGTTGGCGCTCACGCTCGTATTGACCGGTCGTGACGTCCGGTTTACTGAGCGGTTCACCGAGATCAACCCAGCGGTTGAGATCGTTCTTCCGACAGCCGAGCAGACCATCGACATCAGTGAACTCTCTGGTCAGTGAGTGAGCGATTCGGTCGTGCCAGTGAGGGTGCCGTCGGCCCGCTATACCTCACCCCAATTCGCCGCCCTCGAGGCCGCGCGAATGTGGCCGCGTGTGTGGCAAGTTGCCTGCACGGTTGATCATGTTCGCGAGCCAGGCGACTTCTACGAGTACCGCTGCGGCCGCTACAGCATCATCGTTGTTCGCGATCATGATGGCGAGCTGCGAGCGTTTCAAAACGTGTGTCTGCATCGTGGCAATGCCATTTGCGAAGGCAGCGGATCGGGCTTAGAAGAACTGCGTTGCCCGTATCACCGGTGGGCGTGGGATCTGTCGGGCGCATTGCGCGAGGTGCCGTCGCGTAAGGGTTTCGGAACGCTCGACAACGACGAGTTGTCGCTCATCGCGGCGCGCGTCGATACGTGGGGCCCGCTGGTCTTCGTGAACCTCGATACGCACGCTGCCCCGCTGCATGAATACCTCGAAGGTGTTCCGCACGACAGCGAGTGGGCCAATCTGCACGAGTTTCGGTGCAGCTTCACCACCGTCTCAAACGTTGAGAGCAACTGGAAGGTTGTTGCCGACGGTTTCAGTGAGACGTATCACGTGCAAGGCATCCATCCAGAAATGCTGGCAAGCATCGACGACATGAACACCGAGCAGCACGTTTGGGATCATCATTCTGTGTCGCATCAGCGCTACGGCGTGGCGAGTCCGCGGTTGCGTGACCGCACCGATCAGGCCGTGTGGGATTCGTTCGTTGTTACTCAGGGCGAGCGCATGGGACCCGAGTTCAAGACCCAATCGCAGGCTCCGGTTCCACCCGAGGGTCAGACAATTCGCGATGTCATCGCGCAACGAATTCGTGAGCATCAACTCACGCGCGGCATCGACCTTGATGGCTACGACACCGATGGCCTCCTGCGGCTTTCGCAATACAACCTGTTTCCTAACACCACCGTGCTGGTGTGGGGAGACATGGTCAACGTGCTCATCTCGCGGCCAGGGGCCACGCCCGATCAAGCAGAGCTCTCGATGTATCTGCTGGCTCGTGCGCCCCAAGGGGCGCCAGCAGCCAAGCCGTTCGATGTTGCCTTGCCTGCAGACGCAAGCCTTGGTGTTGTGATCGATCAAGACCTCTCGATGCTCAAGCGGTTTCAGCGCGGCCTGCATCAGCCCGGATTCACGCACCTCACGCTGTCGAGCGAGGAGTGCCGCATCATCAACATGCAGCGCGTGTTGGCCACATACGTGGGTGATGAAGCCGACTCGTTGTCGTAATCAGGCTCCACGGTGCGGAGGCTTTGTGCGCTGAGTGTTCCTAAATGGTCCCGACTTTGACAAAATGTAAATCGTGACTGAATCTGCTGCCCCAACGACCGTGCCATTCATCGTGAATGGCACGCCTGTAAGCGTGCGTAGCGATCACCCGCACCTGCTGTCGGCCCTGCGCGACGAGCTCGACATCACGTCGCCCAAAGACGGTTGCTCGCCAAGCGGGCAGTGCGGCTGTTGCACGGTGCTCATCGACGGCAAGGCTGTGGTCAGCTGTCAGCAGCCGATCGCGAAGATTGAAGGCAAGTCTGTCGTCACGCTGGAAGGCGTTGATATTGAAGAGCGCGATCGATTCGCCAACGCGTTTGCAGCGTGTGGCGGATTGCAATGCGGCTTCTGTATCCCCGGCATTGTGATGCGCGCCAAGGCGCAGATCGACAAGAAG
>Ga0194048_10001404_pt1 | contig 11984 bp, 11 predicted proteins | sample JunL225m_MetaG_FD_161685 | JGI IMG/M metagenome (GOLD analysis project Ga0194048, IMG submission 161685) | Anoxic zone freshwater microbial communities from boreal shield lake in IISD Experimental Lakes Area, Ontario, Canada - Jun2016-L222-5m | ecosystem: Environmental > Aquatic > Freshwater >...
CCGTATCGCCGCATTGCCGCAGGGTGCAATCGTCGCCAACGCCGCCCGTGGCACGTTGATCGACGACCTCGCGTTGATCGCCGCGCTGCGCAGCGGTCATGTCGCCGCTGCGGGACTGGATGTTTACGATGGGGAGCCTGCTGTGAACCCCGGTTATCTGGGCTTGGAGAACGCGGTGCTGCTACCGCATCTCGGTAGTGCTACGATCGAAACACGCGACGCGATGGGGCATTTGGTGCTGGACGGTCTGGATGCGATTCTGGCCGGGCGGGTGCCGGGGAACGCAGTGCGTTAAAACCGTTCCATCCTTCGCGGGTCATGGCGTGCGAAGGCCTGTTTTTTCTGTCGTGCACGGGCTTGTTCGGTGCATCTCCAAGCTTATATCGACGGGATCGCGCCGCTTCGGTTACGCATCGCAAGTCTGTGCATAACGATGAGGCCGTCCCTAAACATCGAACGACGATATTGGGACCCAAACCATGCGCATTGCCATCGGTGGCTTCCTGCACGAGAGCCACTCCTTCGCTCCGCGTCCCACGACCTACGCCGACTTCCAAAACCCTGGCGGCCTGCCGGCGATGCGCATCGGGGACGCATTGATTCCCGGCCTGCGCACTACATCCGCCCCCATCGCCGGTGCGATCGCGGTGGCCGAGGCCGCCAGCGTCGAACTGGTCTCCACCGCTTGGGCCTTCGCCAACCCCGCCGGTCCAGTGCAAGACGAGGCGTTCGAACGCCTGTCCGCCCTGATCTGCGCCGGCCTGTCGCAAGCATTGGATGCCGGGCCGTTGGATGGGGTCTACCTCGATTTGCACGGCGCGGCGGTGGTGGACTCGTTCCCCGACGGCGAGGGCGAATTATTGCGCCGTGTGCGTGCCTTGGTGGGGGAGGCGTTGCCACTGACCATCAGCCTCGATCCGCATGCGAATCTGACAGCTGCGATGGTGCGGTTGGCCGATGCGGCGGTGCCGTTCCGCACATATCCGCACGTGGATATGAGAGACGCGGGCGCACAGGCGATGCGGCTGTTGCTGGAACGCATCGCGCGCGGTACGTCCTGGTGCAGGGCATTCCGGCAGTTGGATTTCTGGATTCCGTTGGGGAGCCAGTGCACGTTGGTGGCGCCGATGGCGGCGGTTATGGCCGAACGGCTGGCGATGGCTGGCGGGGTGGCGGAATTGGCGTGGTGCTTCGGTTTTCCTTACGCCGATTTCACCGATTGCGGCCCGGCGGTGGCTTGTTACGCGGCCACCCAAGTGGAAGCCGATGCGACAGCAGACGCATTCGTGGCGATGGTCGCGAGGCGTGAGGCGGATTTCGTGCAGGAGACGCTAGGCTCTGCCGAGGCAGTTGCGGAGGCAATACGCGTCGGTCGTGGCACCGTCGTACTGGCGGATACCCAGGACAATCCCGGCGGCGGCGGGCATGGCGACACCACGGAATTGCTGTCCGAACTGGTGCGGCAGCGCGCCCAAGGTGCCCTGGTGTGTCTGATCAACGACGCCGAAAGCGCCGCCGCCTGTCATGCGGCCGGCGTGGGCGCGGTTGTGTCGTTGTCGTTGGGCGGTAAGTCCGATGGCATGCCGTTCCCGTGCAACGCGATTGTCGAGACGCTGACGAATGGGGTGTTCACGCTGACCGGGCCGATGGGGGCGGGGAACCCTGGGAACCTCGGGCCGACAGCGTTGGTCTCGGTTGGGGGCGTGCGGGTTATCGTTTCTTCGCGGAAAATGCAGGCTTTGGACCAAGCGATTATCCGGCATGTGCGAGTGGAGCCGTCGGATTGTGCGATCCTGGCGTTGAAATCGTCGGTTCATTTCCGTGCAGATTTTGGGGCGCTGGCGGAACGGATCGTCGTGGCGATTGCGCCGGGACCGGTGGTCGCCGACCCTGCGGTGCTGAACTTTCGGTTTGTGCGGGGAGAGGTTCGGAGAAGGCCACGAGTAGGGTAGGTGCCGGAGGTCGAGGTGCGGCGCTGTTTTTTGGCTTTGGGCCTGTCGAGCGCTTTGTGAGTGTATTTCCCGTGCGAATGTTCGCCGGGATCATGCCCATAACCGACGGGATGGGCGCCGTTCCGGGAGCAGCCTAACATAGCTGCCGAGCTAGCTTGGAACACCCCATCCAGTCGCCGTCTACGAAGCCAAAAACGCCTCAATGGCGATATTTTCGTTAATGCAATGAATTAGGCGACCAATGCGTTATCCGAGTATCGTAAAGAGCCGATAGAACGGTTTCCGATTGCGATGGCGCTCGGTCGAGGCATGACTATCGTTAACAACGATGGCGTGTTTACCCGGCCTGGGGTTTGGCCCGTTCGGTGGCGTCCCCCGTCAATACTCCAACGAATCCAATGCCGCCACGTCCAGCAACCGCTCGATCACTTCCGGCTCCTGCGCTCCGGCGATCGCGTGTTTGCCGCCTACGACGAAGCACGGTACCCCGTTGATCCCCAGTCGGTGCGCGCGGAGGTTATCGGTTTGCACGGCCTCCAGATCTTCGTCCCCGCGCAGATAATCGTGCACCGCCAGCGGGTCCAAGCCGCAGGCCGCCGCGATGGCCATCAGCACGCCGTGATCCCCGATGTCGTGCCCGTCGGTGAAATGGGCGGAGAATAGTGCCTCGATCGTGGCGTCGGCGCGGCCGAAGCGGGATGCTAGCCGCACCAACCGGTGCGCGTCGATCGAAGATGGGGTGCGGCGGATCAGGTCGAAGCGGAATTCGATGCCCTCGGTCCGCCCGACTTCGGCGATCGATGCATACAAGCGCCGTGCCCGATCTTCTCCGCCGAATTTGCGCACCACGTAGTCCGGCCGAGCCATGCCCAAACGTGGCATGTCGGGGTTCAGCAGGAAGGGGCGCCAAGTCAGATCGAACAGCAGGTCGGGCCGGCGACGCAGCGTGCGCACCAGCCGGCGCATCCCCAGGTAGCACCAGGGGCAGACGAGATCGAGCACGACCTCGATGCTCAGGCGTGCTTTCGGGGGGGACAGAATGTTCACGGCACGAGTCTGGCGCGATCCGCCTCGGTTGTCACGCCGATATCGCGCGTTTCCGGCATCGCGAGCGCAATCGTGAGCCACGCCAATAGTCCCGCACCCGCCAAAACCCAGTAGGCGACGCTGCGTCCGAACCCGTCCGACACCCATCCGGCCAGCGCCGTGCTGATTGCGGTGCCGGCCCCGCCTGCGAGGCCCAACAGGCTCATGCAGAGTGTATAGTGCCCTTTGCCTCGGGTGAGATCGGCGGACACCAGCGACAGCATCATGCCGTAAACTGAGCCGCTGGCGCCCTCCAGCGCCTGGACCGGCACCAGCGCGTAGGGGTTGCGGATGGTCGCGAACAACGCGCCGCGCACCGGCAGCATCGCGAACGCCGCCAGCATCAACGGTCGTCGGCCGTAGCGTTGGGCTGCGCGGCCGATCCACGGCGACACCATCGCCACCATCGCCTGCGGCACGATCAAACACGCCGCGATTACCACCCCTGCGCGACTGCCGAGCCGGGCGGTGATTTGCACGGCGGCGAGTTGCAGGATGGCGATGGAGGATGTTTGGAACAGCACCAACGCCAAAGCGAACACAGCGAGGCGCCGATCCTTCAATAAGGCGAGCGCGGCGGGGATGTTTCCCTCCTCCTCCTCGTGAATCGCGGCCGTTGCAGTTCCCTCGGCTCGGATGGCGCGCAACGCGAAAAGGGCCGGGAGCGTCAGCAACGCTGCTGCAACGAAGACTGTTCGATCGGGGAACCACGTGCTGAACGCACCCAGCACCGCCGCGCCGATTCCGGCGCCGATCGAGCCGTAACGGCCGTTGAGACCCAGTCGCTCCCCCAATCCGGTCTGCCCCGCGAGTGCGAGGCTCAGGGCTGCGATAGCCGGTCCCATCAGGCTACCGGCGGCCGCTTGTACCGCCATTGCCAGCGTCACCGGTAGCGGGTGCGGCAATGCGGCAAGGAGCGCGGGCGCCGCCCCCATGGCGAGGACGGAGCCGACCAGAATGCGGCCTCGATGCTGGGGATAGGCGTCTACGATCAGTGCTGCCGGGACCTGGCAGATCATCGATACCACCGTCGCCACCGTCAGCACCGCGCCGATCCGGGTCTGCGTCCAAGCATGTGCGGTTAGATAAACCGGGATATAGGCCCCGTACGCGCTTCCCATCCCCGCCAGCAATAGGTTGAGCCAACTGAGGCCCCGGTCGCATCGGGTCATTGCTTGGGCACGGCGGGGCCGATGATGACGATTTTCCCCTCGGGGACAGTGAATTCCGGCGCGGCGGCGGCTTCGTCGTGGGTCAGATCCTCGACGATGCGGGTTTCGCCGGTGTCCAGATCGAAATGCAGCAGAGCCCAGGCAATCGCGATGCGCCGCATGCCGACACCCATGAAGCCGCCGACATCGACGATCGCGGCTTTCGGGGTACCGTCGGCGCCCACCAGAATGTCGGTGAGCATGCCGATATCCTCGTTAGCGGCGGAGAACACGTGCCGCCCTAGCACCGTGCCGGCGGTATTGGCCGGTAGGGTGGCGGTCTGGGCGGCGGCACCTGGCGGGGCCAGCAATAACAGTGCGACGAAGATCGGCTTCACGCGGGCCTCCTTGGTGGGCTTCGGCCGATTATGGCATAGTAGCGTGCTAATCGGGAGGAACCGTTATGAAATTCGGCATCGCCATTCCCACCGACTCCGATTCTTGGAGGCTGGTCCGGCGGGCGGAGGAGTTGGGGTTCCACCACGCGTGGTTCTACGACACGCAGATGTTGAGCGCCGATTGCTTTGTGGCGATGGCGGCCTGCGCGATGAAAACGACCCGCATTCGGCTGGGGACGGGTGTGTTGATTCCATCGAACCGCATCGCACCGGTCGCGGCCAATGCGTTTGCCTCGCTGAACAAGCTGGCGCCGGGGCGGATCGATTTCGGCATTTCCACTGGGTTTACCGGTCGTCGTGCCATGGGTATGGGCGCGGTGAAGCTGGCCGACATGGCGGAATACATCCGTGTTGTGCAGGCGCTTTGGCGTGGGGAGACGGTGGAAACCTTCATCGAGGGGCAGCAGCGCTTAATCGGGTTTCTGAACCCCGAACTGGGTCTAACCAACGTAACCGACCCGATGCCGCTGTATATCGCGGCCTCCGGTCCGCGTGCGCGGGCGATGACGGCGCGGCTGGGTGGGGGCTGGATCGATGGGGCAGCCTCGGTCGATCGTGCCACGGCGGCGCTGTCGGTCATGCGCGACGCCTGGGCGGCGGCGGGGCAGGCGTCGGGGGCGTTGAACGCGGTTGCCTGGGCCGGTGGCGCGGTGCTGGCCGACGGAGAGCCGGCCGATAGCCCCCGCGCGATCGCTCAAGCCGGTCCAAGAACGATGACGTTACTACACCGAGCAGCGGATGCGGCGTTGGGTGGGTACCCCGATCCGGGCTTGCCCGGAATATTCGCCGATGCCGTGGCTGGTTACGTCGAGCATGCCCGGTCTTTCCGGCCGCAGGGCGCACATTATTTGCAAAATCACAAGGGTCATCTGATGTTCGTCCGCCCGGACGAGCGCCCGTTCCTGTCCGCCGACCTCATCCGCCACGCCACCTGGACCGCGACCCTACCGGAATTGATCGCTCGGGTTGGAGCACTGAAGGATGCAGGCTTTGGGCAAATCGTGTTCTCGATCCTGCCGGGGCAGGAGCATGCGGTGGAAGATTGGGGAAGGGTGCGGGCAGCGTTCGACTAATCGGATCATCGTTGCATTTGTATCGAGCGAGCCTATCGAAGGCGGGGCGTCCGGGTCTTGCCCAATCCACGCGAACCGGCCAACTTCGGGGTAACCCAACCGACCGAGGAACGTCGAAAAATGTCGCAATCCGTGTCCCGCCTGCTGGTGGATAGCCTCGAAGCGCACGATATCGACCTGATTTATTGCGTGCCCGGTGAGTCCTATCTCGGCATGACAAACGCTTTGGCGGATAACAACCGCATGCGGCTGGTGGTGTGCCGGCACGAGGGCGGGGCGGCGTTCATGGCGGCGGCGGATGGCCGGATGCGCGGCGGGCGCGCGGGGGTGTTAGTGGTGTCGCGCGGTCCCGGCCTATCGAATGCGATGATCGGCCTGCATACCGCGTTTCACGATGCCACGCCGATGGTGGTGTTCATCGGCCAAGTCGAGCGATTCGAAGCCGGCCGAATGGCTTTGCAGGAGCAAAATTATTCGCGCTTGCTCTCCGATGTGACCAAGTTGGTGATCGAGGTCAACGACCCCATCCAAGCTAGCGAGGCCGTTGCGCGCGCGTTTCATATCGCCGAGAGCGGCACGCCCGGTCCGGTAGCGATTATCGTTCCGGAAGACGTGTTCGATGCTACCACGGAAGCGACGCTGAATCGGCCTCGGCCGCAGGCGATTGCCGGCCCGCACCCGGACGATCTGAGCCAGCTTGCCGACATGCTGGCGAAAGCCGAACGACCGTTGATTTGGGTGGGTCCGGCGATGCGGGAGAATGGGCTGGAGGAATTGCAACAGCTCGCCGAGCAGTGGCATTTGCCGGTCAGCCCGACGCACCGTCGGCCGCATTTATTCGATGCATGGCACGACAATTACGGCGGCTACGTCGCCAGCCGCACGCATCCCGACGTTATTGCCGAAATGAAGAAATCCGATCTTCTGGTGGTTTTGGGCGAGCGCCTGACCGGCACGGTGTCGCAGAATTTCACTTTTCCTACTGCGCCGGAACCGCAATTGCCGCTGGTGCATGTCTGGCCGGACCCGAACGAACTCGGCCGCGTCTGGCGTCCCGATCTGGCGCTGGCTTGCGAACCGCGTGCCGTCGTTCAAGCGCTGTTGGCTCGGGGTGTTCCCGCCAATGCCGAACGGCGTAAACCCTGGGTGCAAGGGTTGAATAAAATCCATCGATCGCTAATGGAGCCAGAATGGCAACAAACTACGGACGGAGTCAATTTTTCCGCCGTGGTGTGCGAAATCGCCAAACACATGACGGACGATACGACTGTGACCTCGGACGCCGGCAATTTCTCGTCCTTCGTGCAACGGTATTTGCCGATGAAGCCGGGTCAGATGTTCTTGTCGTCGGTGGTGGGCGCCATGGGCGCCGGACTACCGATGGCGGTAGCGGCCTGCCTGCGGCGTCCGGGTTCGCGGGTGATCGCGTTCGCCGGGGATGGCGGGGCGTTGATGACCGGCAACGAAATCGCGACGGCCTGCCAATACCGGGTGGCTCCGATTTTCGTGATCTCGGACAATCATTGTTACGGCACGATCACCATGCATCACGACATCCGCTACCCTGGCCGGCCGTACCAAGCAGCGACGCAGTTGACCAACCCCGACTTCGCCGTCTGGGCCAGCGCATTCGGCGCAAAGGGCTTCACTATCACCGATGAATCCCAAGTCGCCGGCACGATCGCCGAGGCCTTCGCGGTGACCGATCGTCCCGTTGTGATTCACTGCCACACTTCGCTGGAGCAGATCAGCGCGTGGCGGCGCCGCAACCTTCTGCGGTAAACCGATTGCCGCGCCGGCCGACCCGGCATTAAAAGCGGGCGATGAACAGAATCGCCCGCTGGTTGCCGTTTTCCTTGCTTCTTCTGACCGCCGCAGGGGATGCCCCTGTTCTGGTACCCGCCGCCGACACGACGACCGTTTACAGCGTCGTGCGTGCCGCGTCTCCCGGCGGCCCACGCAAAATCGTGGTGCGGCAAACGGCTGGCGGCACAAAGACCCGCATCGACAGCTACATCTTCGCCGATGGGAAAACGCCCTACGAGAGCATGATCCTCGACAGTAAATCCGATCGGATAAAAATTCTGATTTTCGCCCGCCAAGCGGTGGTGGATGCGCCGGCGGAAGGGTTCGCCCTGCCGGCTTACACCATGACCTCTGCCATGCGTTTCAAGCGCGGTTCGGACAAAACCCTGGTTGGCCAGAAGTGCTCGGAGTGGGAGGTCGCGCCGACCAAAGGCGATTCCTGGATCGCCTGCGTGACGGCCAAAGGTGTCATTCTCCGCAGTAACAGCCCGACGCGGGAGATCGAGGCAAGCTCGGTCAAGTCCGGCCCGCTGTCCGCCGATACCTTCGGTGTGCCACCCGATCTGAAACCGATGACGCTGACCCCGCCGCCGCCGAAGTAGCGGATCAGCTTTCCAACTCGCTGTCCCAATACAGATAGTCGCGCCAACTCTCGTGGAGGAAATTGGGCGGGAAGGCGCGGCCGTTATCCTGCAATTCCCACGTGGAAGGCTGGCGCGGAGTCAAACGCGGAAACATGTTGCATTCGCGCGGTAGGCGCGAACCTTTGCGCAAATTGCAGGCGCCGCACGCCGTGACCACGTTCTCCCACGTTGTGCGCCCGCCGCGGCAGCGGGGGATGACGTGGTCGAAGGTCAAATCCGGTGCGGGGGAGCGCGCGTGGCAATACTGGCACTGGAAGGCGTCGCGCAGAAACACGTTGAACCGGGTGAATGCCGGGCGGCGCGATGTCGGGACGAAGTCCTTCAATGCGATGACGCTGGGCAGTTTCATCGTCATGGAAGGGGAATGCACCGCCCTGTCGTACTCGTTCAGCACCGAGACCCGATCCATGAATACCGCTTTGACGGCATCCTGCCAGGACCATAGCGACAGCGGAAAATAAGACAGCGGACGAAAGTCCGCATTCAAAACTAGCGCGGGAAACTGCTGTCCGCCGTCAGGCAAGCGCGACCCCTATCCGTTGGGGCGCCTTATCCAGGGGGAAGATCGAAGCCAACCCACCAGAAGGAGAGCGCCGCCGAGAACCGAAGTCTGTATGCCAGACGCCGAATTCTGCGGCAACACTGCGGCGCCCACAGGATTCACGGATTCACGATTCGGTCACGCGAAGGCGCGTTGCAGGGTCAACGCGGCCATTGCGATTCCGTGGTCGTCGATACCATGGCCCAAACCCGGGGAATATGCTGTTTCCACAGGAACTTGCAGTCGTTTCAGTTCGGTTTCCGCATCGCGCGATCGGCCGACGGGGACCTGCCCGTCGGCCTCGCCGTGCGCCAACAGGACGGGCGCGCGATTCCGAATCTCCGCTTCATGCGACTCGGGCGCGATCAGCGCGCCGGAGAACGCCAGGATCGCGCGTGGCGCCACCGCTCGGCGTAGGCCGGCGAACAGCACAGTCATTGCGCCTTGGCTGAACCCCATGAGCGCGTAGGCATCCGACGGTAGGTTCAACCGGGCCAATTCGGCGTCGATAAAGGCGTCCAGATGCGTGGCCGCGTTGCGGGCACCGGCCGTCATGACCTCCGGTCGGCGGTCGCCCACTGGCCACCACTGGCGACCGAAGCCCGATGCATGCTCGTCCGGCGCGTTGACGCTGGCAAAAATGGCATCGGGCAGGGTGTGACCCCAGGTCGGCGCGATGTCGATCAGGTCGTAGGCGTCGGCCCCCAGCCCGTGGCACAATACCACCAATTGTTTGGGGGCGGCCTTGGAGGCAGGCCCCCAGTGGATGGCATCCAGCACCGGCATGTGGTTTTCTCCTGCGTGTTTCCTTTGCGTAATCCCAGGCCGGTCCCCATGTCCATCGTGACACGCTTCGCGCCGAGCCCGACTGGTTTCTTGCACCTAGGGCATGCGTTTTCCGCGATCGCGGCGTGGCGTCGGGCGCGCGAAGCCGGCGGTCGGTTTCTCCTGCGGCTCGAAGACATCGATCCTAGCCGCTGCCGCCCCGCGCTCGCCGATGCCATCCTGGAGGACCTCCACTGGCTCGGCATCGACTGGGACGGCCCCGTGCGGGTCCAATCGGAGAATTTGTCGGACTATCGGGCCGTGCTGGACACGCTGTCCGATCGCGGCCTGCTGTATCCCTGTTTTTGCACCCGCGCAGATATCGCTCGCGAAATCGACACCTCGGTGTCTGCGCCGCACGCGCCGGATGGCAGTCTTGTCTACCCCGGTACTTGTCGCGCTTTATCTGCGGATCGGCGTGCGGCCAGAATCGCAGCGGGCGAGGGTTTTGCTCTGCGCCTGGATATGCACCGCGCCGCGACCGAACCGCTGTCGTATATCGAGGAGGGCGCGGGCGAGGTTATGTGCGATCCAGCAGCGTTCGGCGACGTGGTGCTCGCGCGTAAGGATGCCCCCGCCAGCTACCATCTCTGCGTGACCCACGACGACGCGCTCCAAGGGGTGACGCTGGTGACCCGGGGAGACGATTTGCGCGCTGCCACCCATATCCATCGGCTGCTGCAAGCCCTGCTGGATTGGCCGGCGCCGGCCTATGCCCATCACCGCCTGCTGACCGATGCCACCGGTCGGCGGCTGGCCAAGCGAGACCGAGCGGCGACGCTGCGGGACTTGCGGGCGAGCGGGGCGTCCCCAGCGGATGTGCGACGCAGCTTGGGACTGCCGGGCAATTGATCCAAGTATTGGACAACCGATGGCCCGAGAGCTAAACGCCCTCCGCCTCGCGCCGCGCGAAAGGACCCCATGACCGCTCGTGCTTACTTGCCGCGCCGTGCCGCCGTCGCCCTGCTGCTCAGTCTGCTGGTCCCGATCCCTGCCCATGCGCACGCGATCCTCGAGGAAAGCGTGCCCGCGCAGGATGGGCTTGTGCCTGCCGGGACAATCGGGATCGCGTTTCGCTACAATAGCCGGATCGACAAATCCCGGTCCCGGATCGTGCTGACCAACCCGGATCGCAGTCAGACGCATGTGGCGATCATGCCGTCCGGCCCGCCCGATATCGTGACCGGCACCGTCGTACTGACGCCGGGCACCTATTCTATTCGCTGGTTCGTGCTGGCAACCGATGGCCATCTTACGCGCGGCGATGTGCGTTTTACCGTGACGGGGCCTTAGACGGTGGAATTATTGATCGACCTCTTCGGGTATCTATCCATCGTCGTGCATGGGCTGACGATCTTGGCGCAGTCTGTCGCGCTCGGTGGGGTGTTTTTCCTGGCGTTGCTGGCGTGGCCGCTGTCCGCCCGCATTGGTCCCGACATTGCCCGCCGTGCCGCCGGTATCGCCGCCTGGGGTGCGATCGCGCTTTTTGCGGCCGAGGCTGCGACGGTCGCGCTGCAAGCCGCTGCCGTCGTCGGATCGGTCGATCTCGCTTGGGGCGACGTGCTGGGTGCCAATTTCGCAGTCGCCGGCTTCACCAAGATGGGTATCGCGGCACTGCTGGCGGTGCTGCTGTTCGTCCGAGGTCCCAAAGCGCCCGTTGTGCCGCTGGTCCTGGCCGCGCTGTTGGAACTTATCGCCGCGACCATGACCACGCACGCCATCGCGCGGCTCGACGATCGTGGCCCTCTGCTAGTCGCGGCTTGGTTGCATCAGGCGGGTGCCGCCATCTGGATCGGTGGTATTCCGTGTTTTCTGATGGCGCTGGGACGCCTGACCGATGGCAAGGCGTTGCGTGAAGCCAGTGCCCGTTTCTCCCGCATGTCGATGGCCGGCGTGGTCGCCATCCTGCTTAGCGGCGCCGTCATGACTGCGCTATACATCGGCGAATCCGAGGGTTTCTATGGCACTGCCTACGGTGTCATGGTCGGCGCCAAGATTGCCATGTTCCTAATGTTGTTGGGCCTCGGCCTGGGTAATTTCATGGTAACCGAGCGGTTGCGCGCTAACCCGAATACGTCGGTCGTTCGGATGCGGCGGTTCGCCGAGGTCGAGTTCGGCATCGGCGCCGCCATCTTCTTCGCGGCCGCGTCGCTGACTTCGGTCCCGCCAGCCGTCGATCTAACCAACGACCGCGTCACGATGGCCGAGATCGTGGAGCGCAACACCCCCCACTGGCCGCGTCTTGCCAGTCCCGACCATGGCGACCTTGCGCTGCCAGCGTTGCAGTCCAAACTGGATGCAGAGGCCACCGCCCGCAAAGCCGCCCCGCAAGTCGCCTTCATCCCCGGCGCGGGAGAACTGCCGCCGCGTAACGCCAACGACATCGCATGGTCGGAATACAATCATCATTGGGCCGGGCTGATCGTGTCGCTGGTCGGGCTGCTGGCT
>Ga0194048_10001405_pt1 | contig 11968 bp, 7 predicted proteins | sample JunL225m_MetaG_FD_161685 | JGI IMG/M metagenome (GOLD analysis project Ga0194048, IMG submission 161685) | Anoxic zone freshwater microbial communities from boreal shield lake in IISD Experimental Lakes Area, Ontario, Canada - Jun2016-L222-5m | ecosystem: Environmental > Aquatic > Freshwater >...
TACTCCAGCAGCTCCAGCAGCACCTGAGTCTAAATCAACGCCAGCCGCGCAATCTCCATCTGATATCATGTCAGCTAAACTTATTGAACTTGTTGATATACAATGGCGCGCTCTTAAACAATTGAACGAAATTGCACATAGTGTCTAACAAAAAGTTGTGGAAAGTAGTATGAGCAAGATCACCAGCACACTGATTCAGAGTCAGACAGATGGACAGAATCAGATGATATCGTTGCTGAATGAGATGTTGTCAGTGCTGCGTCGAGCCAATCGTTACTAGGAACAGATTGCTCAGAATGTGTAAAAGGGCCAGTGAGTAATAGTCCAGGATACTGAAGTCCGGGGTAAATACCAGCATGACACTGGCAGAACAGCTGACATCATTGATTGCGGGTCTAAATTCCACAACTTTTCCCGGACTGATTAAACAGCACGCTGATATATTTCAATCATTGATCTCAGCAACTGATCAGTTCAATCCCAAGAACATCAATCATAGAATTTGGATAGTAATTCACGGTGAACCGCCAGTGTGCAGTCAAGGCAATCAGTTGCAATTCAACACCTGGACCAAGGGTTACAGAAAAGGCTGTATACTGGGCAATAAATGCCAGTGTGTGGGCGTAATACGAATGAAAGGCCAGCGAGCCACTTTGCAACAGAAGTATGGAGTAACCACAGTAAATGCTATACCTGGTGTCAACGCCCGCAGAGAACAAACCATGATTGACCGATTCGGGGTTCCGTTTGCAGCCCAGAATGCTGATGTAATGAGTAAACGAAAAGAAACTGTTAAAAATCATTCAGATGCCCAACGGGCAGCACGCACACTCCGCGCCCGTGAGACCTTTATACAGCGTTACGGTGTTGATCATCATATGCAGACTGCGGCCAGTCTGGACAAACAACAAGCAACTAATATACAACGATATGGTGTTGCTAGGCCCATGCAGAGCCCCGAAATAGCAGCCAAAGCCAGCGCAACTCAGCGGCAACATACTCAGATACAGCGTCAACACAAATTATCAGCACAACAACAAGCATTATTTACGAATCACGGAGTATCGGCAGCTAGTCGAGTTGGAATAGCTATGTCAGCCTTGGCGATACTAGACGACCCAACGCTGTTCACTGAATATGCCAGTACTAGATCTCGTGAGCAAGTCAGTACTGACCTTGGCATTCATATGCATACAGTTTACATGTATGCACGCAAACATAACTGTCAATCTGTGTTTCAGAAATCCAGCATGAGCAAGTTTGAACGCGAAGTTGGCGATTTTTTTCTGGGGCTGGGTATAACCACAGTTTCTGGAGATCGATCTATACTGGCTGGCCGCGAGCTGGATATTTGGGTACCTGATCATCAGTTAGCGGTGGAATGCTCGGGATTATATTGGCATTCAGAAAATTCCAGTGGCAGAACCAAGGAATATCATGCAACAAAATTTAAATCATGTTGGGCTCAGAATATCAACTTGGTTACTATCTGGGAAGATCAGTGGAACAATCAACAAATTCAGATTAAGAATAGAATTCTGCACATGCTTAAACTCAGCCCCAGGGTTGCGTCTGCTAGACAATGTACTGTGAAATTGATAGATAACGCCACAGCCGCAGATTTCTTACAACAACATCATCTGCAGGGAAAATCCAGAGCTAAAGTAAATTTAGGACTATTTAATAATAATCAATTAGTCGCAGTTATGACTTTTGGACAACCCAGATTTAGTACCCATGCTGACTGGGAACTTATACGGTATGCGTGTGCAGGGTCAGTACCAGGGGCGGCGCGGAAGTTGTTTGCATATTTTGTCAATGAATATCGTCCAGCATCGGTACTGAGTTATGCAGACAACAGCTGGGGTCCAGGTAATATGTACCAGACACTGGGGTTTGAGTTTGTGAAGTCACAGACAGGTTACTGGTATACTGATTACCAACACAGATTTAATCGTATGGGATATCAAAAACACAAAATTGTGTCACTGGTCCCTGATGGTGCTGACAAAACTGAATGGCAAATAGCACAAGAGCTGGGGTTAGACCGTATATGGGATTGCGGACAAAGCACTTACCAGTGGAGCAGCAAACATAAATAACGGAAACGAGGAATAACCCAATTGTCCTGGAAAAAATACTTCAAAGCTCCTAATACTGGTGGTGGCCTAAGCCCAATTAATGGCGGAGGTGCTGCTCAGCAGAACTTCAAGTTTCAGAATTATGGTAGTCTGCTGCCTGAAGTGTACATGGGCCATCCTAATCGCATTGAACGGTATAATCAATTCGAGAGCATGGACCTTGACAGTGAGGTCAACAGTGCATTGGACATCATCGGTGAATTCTGCACACAGCCCAACGAACAAAATGGATTAGCATTTGATATTCACTATCATGACAAGCCCACTGAGACTGAGATTGGCATCATCAAGAAGCAGTTACAAGCATGGTGTAGCTTAAATCAGTTTGATCGCCGAACTTTCAAGATGTTCAGAAATGTGCTGAAGTACGGTGACCAAGTATTTGTCAGAGATCCCGAAACATTCAAGCTGATGTGGGTAGACATGAGTAATCTGTTGAAGATCATCGTTAACGAATCTGACGGCAAAGTACCTGAGCAATATGTAATTCGTAACATCAACCCTAACCTGGAAAATATGAGTGTTACTCAGGTCAGTGCTGAAAACTTGTATTACAGTCAGCCCAATACTGCTGGCTCAGGAGCATCAGCATACAATACACCCAACAGTCCTTTCAGCAACAACAGCAGGTTCATGCATGGTATCAGAGAGATCACACTGGATGCTGAAAATATACTACATTTAAGTCTAACAGAAGGGCTGGATGGAACTTGGCCATTTGGCAACAGTATCCTGGAAAATATCTTCAAAGTATACAAGCAGAAAGAGCTGCTGGAAGACTGTATTGTAATTTACCGTGTGCAGCGAGCACCAGAACGGCGTGTGTTCAAGATTGATACTGGTAATATGCCCAGTCACATGGCCATGGCGTTTGTGGAGCGTGTGAAAAACGAAATACATCAACGCCGTATACCCAACAGCAATGGCGGACAAAGCTTCATGGACAGCACATATAATCCCATGTGCTTGGATTTAACTACACGAATTCCGTTACTGGATGGCCGTACACTGCCGTTGGCTACAATCATTGATGAATTTGATGCTGGCAAAGAGAACTGGGTGTACAGTTGTGATCCCATAACTGGAGAAGTTATGCCCGGGGTAATTGACTGGGCAGGCATTACCAAACGCGATGCTGCTGTAATTAAGCTTACATTGGATAACGGAGAAGAATTAATTTGTACTCCGGATCACAAGATTCCGGTATTGGGTAAGGGGTTTGTTGCTGCTCGGGATCTCACCACTACAGATAGCCTGATCGCATATAATACACAAGATAAAAAAATATCTAACAAATCATCTGAATATCAACAAGTTTGGGACCATAAATCCAAGTCCTGGGTATGGACTCATAGAATGGTAGGAGAATTTTTCAGAAAACTCAGTAAACATCAAGAATTTACATATCTTGAAGAAAATATTAGTAAAACTAAAGCTGTAATTCATCACAAAGACAGCGATAGATACAATAACGACCCAAGCAACCTTGCTTACATGAACAAAGCTGATCATATCTTATATCATGCAGCTCAAAAGAAAAAATTCTGGGATGAAATGACACCAGAATACCGGGCTCGGATGACCGGGAAGATTTCTGCAACAGTCAAAGATAACTGGAATAATTTAACACCTCGGGCTCGTCAAGTAGCTTTGGATAATATTCGTTCAGCACAGAAAAAAGCTATATGGATGCGACAGCATGATCCAACTACTATGGCAAATTATAAGAAAAATGCCGGGGCAAGTAGACGCGGGTACATTCAAAAAAATCCTGCTTGTAAGCAGCAACTACTTAAAAATTTAGAAAATCGTGTTTTCTTACAGAATCAGCACATAAATTTGACTCAAGAAATGCTGGGTGTTGTGGTAAATATTGTTAAATCAAACTCTACAAACAAGAATCAAGTACTGGATATTTGTGATCACCACACTGAATTATTGTCGTTAGTTAAACAAGCCAATCCGATCATTGATGGTGTCCAATGTAAAATTGATTTCTCTAAATGGGGTTACAGTAAGATGGATAGGTTACTGAACCAGTTTGGTTATAAAAATTGGAAGACATTTGTTAAAAATGTTGACTTATATAATCACAAAATTGTCAGTATTGAAACTGTGGAGTCACGTGATGTGGGTACTATTACTGTTGACGGTAAAGAAAGATGGCATGCACATCATACATTCGCCATTGAGTCTGGCATATTCGTTAAGAACTCAATAAATGAGGATTATTTCTTCCCACAGACTGCTGATGGTCGTGGTAGCAGTGTGGATATCCTGCAGGGCGGGCAGAATTTGGGAGAAATAGATGATCTTAAATTCTTCACCAACAAGATGTTCCGTGGTTTAAGAATTCCCAGTAGTTACTTACCCACTGGCGCTGAAGATTCAGCAGCAGTACACAATGATGGTAAAGTAGCCACAGCATTGATTCAGGAACATAGATTTAATCAGTATTGTATGCGGTTACAGTCACTGATATGCAAGCCACTGGACACAGAATTCAAAGCATTCCTGATGTGGCGTGGATTCAACCTGGACAATACCATGTTTGAGCTGCGCATGAATGAGCCACAGAACTTTGCTAAGTATCGCCAGGCTGAAGTAGACACTGCAAAAATTTCCAGCTTTAGTCAGCTGGAACAGACACCCTACATGAGCAAACGTTTTATGATGAAGCGGTATCTGGGACTGAGTGAAGAAGAAATCCTGGAAAACAATAAGATGTGGCGTGAAGAAAACACCAAGCCTGAAGAAGCCGCTGAAGTAGACAGCAGCCTGAAGAATGTGGGTATTACGTCTGGCAACATGGAAAGTGATATGGAGTCACTAACACCACCTGAACCTGGTCCCACAGAAATCGGAGCAGAACCCATCACAGCTACCCCAGTTGCACCGCCACCCACTGGAACCGCGCCCACGGCATAAATAATCATATGCTGCTAACTGAAATATATACTGCTGGTGCTCCTGGGTATAACCAGCCCAAGAACGATCAGAGCGAGCCCAGTCTCAAGGATGTAAGAAAAACTCGTCTCACACTGAGTCAGATTAATTCTCTGAGATTGATGAACGATGTTCGTCGCTTTGAGGAAGAACATCGCCTAACTGACATACAGAGACAGTTTGGTGCTAAACCAGCTCAGTAATTTCAGAATCAGCGGTTTTGAGCCTTAAGACTGGGGTTTTCTGTGTAGTAGAGTAAATACCTTTACGAATTCATTGCAAGGAGATCCTATGGGACGTAACTTTGAAAAACTAATTGAGCATATCATTAATAGTGACGAGGCTGGCGCTCGTAAACTTTTTCACAGCATTGTGGTGAACAAGAGCCGCAGCATCTACGAACAAATTGAAAACGAAGGCATGGGATACGGCGCTGAAGAAGAAATGGAAGAGGGCGCTGGTGACTTTGTTGATCAAGTAAACATGGATCATGAGTCAGGCGGCATGATGGAAGCCGGTGATGACGAAGACATGGACATGGACATGGCACCTGAAGATGGTGAAGAAGATCACATGGCCATGGATGACGCTGAAGACGACATGGGCGACGAGCATATGGGTGCTGAAGATGTAGAAGCCCGTGTTGACGATCTGGAATCTGCACTGGATGATCTCAAAGCTGAATTTGAAAAGCTGATGGCTGACGAAGACGAAGACGACGACGAAGACATGGGCGACGAAGACGAAGACATGGACGACGAAGACGAAGACATGGACGACGAAGACGAAGACATGGGCGACGAAGACGAAGACATGGGCGACGAAGACGAAGAAGACATGGAAGAAGGCTTCATTCGTGAATACACTGAAAATGTAGGAACACCGTACAAGGGTGGTAAAGTTGCCGGAACTTCAGAACACGACGTCAACGCGCGGAGTGTAGTTGCTGGTAAGAACAACATGGGTGGTACTGCCAAGAACCTGGTTCAGGGCGGTGAAGCCAAGGGTCGTCCAGCCCCCAGCACCAAGCCACTGAGCAGCGGCAAGTTCCAGAATGCCCAGGGTGGCGGCTCTGGCAAGCCCAGCGCAGGCCCCAAGGCTGTGAGTAAAGAACAAAGCGGTATCAACAAAGATAGCGTATTTGAGTCTCGCAAGACTGTAAAACCTTCAAACAAAAAGAAGTAATCAACTCCGTAATGATTTCGTTTCTGGGCCCTGTGGTAGAGATATCACAGGGCATACAGAATAAAGGATTCAGAATACATGAATAAAACAGCACTTTACGAATACATCAACCCCAGTTCAGCTGCTGTGACTCTGGAATCTGTCGAATCACACGGTGGTAAAAATCTCTTCATGAAGGGTGTGTTTATCGAAGGTGGCGTGCGTAATGCCAACCAGAGAATTTACCCTATAAATGAAATAGCCAGTGCCGTTAAAACATTACAGAATCAGATTAATGAACACGGTGGTGTACTGGGCGAGCTGGATCATCCCAGTGATTTAAAAATCAATCTGGACCGCGTAAGCCACATGATTAGTGATATGTGGATGGACGGGGCCAAAGGTTGTGGTAAATTAAAAGTTCTACCCACCCCTATGGGTAACCTAGTAAAAGCCATGCTGGAAGCTGGAGTTAAGTTGGGTGTCAGCAGCCGAGGCAGTGGTAATGTAAATGACGGTAATGGACATGTAAGTGAATTTGAGATCATCACAGTGGATGTGGTGGCTCAACCCAGTGCTCCCAATGCTTATCCCACTGCCATTTATGAAGGGTTGATGAATTATCGTGGTGGACAAAAGTTATGGGGAATTGCACAGGAGTCAGTGCATCGCCCAGGCGTGCAGAAGTACTTGCAGGCTGAAATTGTAAAATTGATTCAAGATCTTAAATTATAGGAGAGACCCATGGATGCTCTAAAATCATTACTGGATAGTGGTGTGCTAACCGAAGAAACGCATACAGCTATCAATGAGGCTTGGGAAACCAAGTTGTCAGAAGCTCGTGAGCAGATCCGTACAGACATTCGTGAAGAATTTGCTGGACGGTATGAGCACGACAAAACTGTAATGGTGGAAGCTATTGACCGCATGGTAACTGAAGCTCTTAAGGTTGAGATTGCCGAGTTCCAGAAAGACAAGAAAGCCATTGCTGAAAATCGTGTGCGCACAGTGCGTGAAATGCGTACTAAAAGCTCACGCTTTGATCAGTTTATGACTGAAAGACTTGCTGAAGAAATCCGGGAGTTCCGTAAAGATCGCAAGCAGATGCAGGAATCAACATCTAAGTTGGAAAACTTTGTGTTCCGTGCATTGGCTGAAGAAATTTCGGAATTTGCCAAAGACAAGCGCAAGGTTGTTGAAACCCGTGTGCGTCTGGTAGCAGAAGCCCGTACTGAACTAGGTAAGCTCAAGCAGAAGTTTGTGGCCCGCAGCAGCAAAGCGGTCGCAGAAACAGTTACTAAGCAGTTGAAAAACGAGCTTTCACAATTACGTGAAGACATCACCGCAGCCAAGAACAACAACTTTGGTCGCAAAATTTACGAAGCATTTGCCAGTGAGTTTAGCAATTCACAGCTAAACGAAAGTGCTGAGCTGCGTAAGCTGTACAGCATTATTTCACAGAAAGATGCAAAGCTTTCTGAATCTCAGAAGATTGTAAGCCAAAAGCAAGCAATGTTGGAGAGCAAAGAAGTAGAAATTCAGAAAATGGGCCAGCGTGCAACTCGTGCTGCCATTTTTAATGAACTCTTGAGCCCACTTAACAAGGATCGTCAAAGAACAATGAATGATCTCTTGGAAGGTGTGCAAACTAGCCAGTTAAGAAATGCTTATCAGAAGTATTTGCCTGCTGTGCTGAACGAGGCTGCACCTGTTGCTGCTAAAATCAAGACTGTGGTAACAGAAGGTAAAACTTCAGTCACAGGTAACAAGTCTGCCAAAGCTGCTGATGACAAGAACAACATCATTGACATCAAGCGTCTGGCAGGGCTATAAGAATAAGGATTAGGAGAATTAGGAAAATGAGTAATCTTTTACTAGAAAGTCGTTGGAATGATACCAAAGACGCCCTGCTGGAAGGTCTTCAGGGCGGCCGCCGTGGTGTAATGGCTACGGTTTTAGAAAATACCCGCAGAAACCTGCTGGAAACTGCAAGCAGCGGCGCAACAGCAGCTGGCAACATTGCCACACTGAACCGTGTGATCCTGCCAGTTATCCGCCGTGTGATGCCCACAGTTATTGCTAACGAAATCGTGGGCGTTCAGCCCATGACTGGCCCAGTTGGTCAGATCCACACCCTGCGTGTGCGTTATGCAGAAACTGACAGCAGCAGCACAGTCGCTCCTGGCGACGAAGCACTGAGCCCGTTTAAGATTGCTACCACTTATAGCGGTGCAAGCACTGGCAAGGCAGCTGGGTCGGCCGCGCTGGAAGGCGCTGGCGGTAAGAAGTTGAACGTTCAGATTCTGAAGCAGACAGTGGAAGCCAAGACTCGTAAGCTGAGTGCTCGCTGGACATTTGAATCTGCTCAGGATGCACAGGCTATGCACGGCATCGATGTTGAAGCCGAAATCATGGCAGCCCTGGCACAGGAAATCACTGCTGAAATCGACCAGGAAATTTTGGCTAGCCTGCGCAGTTTGTCAGCTACCGAAGAAACCTTCGACCAGACCAGCATCAGTGGTACCGCAACATTTGTTGGTGACGAACATGCCGCACTGGCTGTGTTGATTAACCGTGTTGCTAACAAGATTGCTCAACGCACTCGCCGTGGCGCAGGTAACTGGGCCGTGGTTAGCAGCGAAGCACTTACTGTGCTGCAGAGCGCAACAACTTCAGCTTTTGCTCGCACAACTGAAGGTACTTTTGAAGCTCCAACAAACACTAAGTTTGTGGGTACTCTCAATGGTGCAATGAAAGTTTATGTGGATAGCTATGCTCCCGAAAACACATCAGTACTGGTGGGCTACAAGGGCGCAAGTGAAAGTGACGCAGCAGCGTTCTACTGTCCATACATTCCGCTGATGAGCAGCGGTGTGGTGCTTGATCCTACTACCTTCGAGCCAGTTGTGAGCTTCATGACTCGTTATGGTTACGTAGAACTCAGCAACACAGCCAGCAGTTTGGGCAACGCGGGAGATTATTTGGGCGAAATCACCATCGCAAACGTATACTTCAGCTAAACCTGATACAAACAATCAACAACAGAGCCGGCGAGCAATCGCCGGCTCTGTTGTGAGTCACGCAGCACGCCAGACAAATTTAAGTTTACCACAATCCCAAATTCTATCAAATCCCAGTTCTTGCATTCGCTGCCATTCAGTCTGAGTGGAAAATTCCTCACAAATCTTGCTTTTAGAGAATTGCAATTTGTGATATCTATGTGAGTAATTTTCCACATAACTTTGCATGGGTGGCACAGTACTGCCTAAGGTGAACCCCAGAGTATAATATAAATTGCCTTGACTCCAGCGCAAATCAGCAAAGCTATATACAGTCTGTGGAGCAAGGTTGGTGACAAAATGAGAAAATAACTTACTGGCGCCGCCCACGACTCTGAGCGCACTGGCAAATCGTACCAGTTCATATTCGTCGGTGGATTTTCTTTTGAAGCTCATAACACTGATTAATTCACCATTGTGATATAACCCCAGAGAGTATCCCAGATATTTAGGACTGCCTTGAATATGATATTGATCATAGAATGATTTGGCTGTGCTGGACTCCAGTTGTTGAACCTGACATTTTCTAGCGAAGACTTTGTGGCTATTCAGTCCCAGCACATCACGCAGTTTGCTCTGTGTTTGCACTTTTTTTAAATTCCACTCATCACTGAACAATGTGATTAATCTGATGTTCTGCCCCTGACACAGCTGAAGTTTTTTCTGGTGATAATTCCAACTCTTATGACCACCCAGTTCACTGTGCCAATATAACCCGCAATACTCGATAGCCAGGTTCAGTTCAGGCAAGTAAATATCTAATTGAAACGGAGTAATCACTGAACGATCACCCTGAATAATCACACCAGAATAAATGGATTTGATAAAATCAAATACCTGTTGCTCTTCGCCCGACACATACTTAAATTTACTTGGATTACATTGGATACATGATGGAGGAGCAGCATAGTCAAATCGTTTCTCGAAACAATACCCGCATCTGGTGCATTTAAACTGCATCAGCGGTCTGCTTGCGACTCCGTGGTAATCTGAAACCAGAGTCAATACTATGACTTCCCAGTTGTTGGTGACCATCTCGCAGAATTTTGGAAAATTCTTTCTGTATAACTCGGCTGGATTAAACTGCTGTGCTCTGGATACTATGCTTTTGTTTTTAACATCTGTGTTTTGCATGGGGTTACTGACACCAAATTTCGCCAGTACCGTGTCACGGATCTTGTCGTTAACCCCAGGAATATGGCGTGGATTGCTGACGCCATATTTTGCCATCAGTGTAGTTTGCTGTGACAGCACTGCTGTTTTAACATTTTCATCGATATTGTAGAATTCTGTATGTTTTGCTCGAGCAGCCTGACTCTGGCCACTGTTGCTGACATTGTATCTCAGAAGATTTGTTTCTTCTCTCTTTTGATTAGTAATTTGCTTTTGCAAGGCGGTTTGTGCCTGCTTACTGATGCTGACTGATTGAGATACTTGCTGATTAGCACACTGGCATTGACCAGCACGGTTGCAGAAACGCCAACCTTGCAGGAAATTGTGATATTGCTTGGTGTTTCCATTGATGCAAGTGGGTTTACCATGCAGAATACAGGCAACTTTAAATTTTAATTCATGATTGACATACTGCTGATCAACTTGTGAATCGATCCATGCCATTAATTCCGGATTGGCGGAAATCATACGAGTCCAATGTTTTGGATACTGTGTATATAGTTGATGAATTATGTCGGTCACACTGATATTTATACCTTTGAGCCTGTGGCTCTATTAACCCAGTAGGACCCAATTCCCACAATCCCAATACCTACGCCAGCCAGCAGCAAACATATTTTCACTTTCGCTCAGTGCTGGGTCAAAGTTGCTGAGCCATTTGCCTAACTGGTGTTTTTGTGATCGATATCTGGACACAGTAACCGTGCCATTGGTCCAGCAATATCCAGGATCAGTGGTTCTCAGTAACTTAAACCCTGCTGCCTGATAACCAACACCATTGCTGATGGATCTGTCGCAATATGTGAGAATCTCAGCACATCCAATAGAGGATTTGGCATAAGCAATCAGACGACTCAGCCCACCAGTTATGTTTACCCCAGGCTGACTACACATGCGAATTAATTCCCAGGGATATTCCTTGTTCCAACGACTAGCACCAATGGTGATGACCTGACTCAGCTGATCTTGATAGAACAATCCAAAATGATGAGCTGCTGCGCCTGCGCCTTGTAAATGATATTTTTTAAGAAAAGTGCTGGATTGTTTGCTGGTAATAGACTTCACCACACATTTTCTAGCTCCAATTTTTTGATTAACTCCCAACTTGGACTGAATGATACTCTGTACTATGTCAGGTTGATTGTGCCATTGCCAGTCAGTGATATGCAGCAAGGTAATACCCAGCTCGGCACATCGCTGAGATTTGATCAGGTGGTGATTTCTCTTTTCTGGAGAGTTTTTGCTGGGATGCCAGCTGTGCCAGTATAGTCCGTTGATTTCGATGGCTAACTTGTGAGTGGGTAGGTAAAGATCTAATTCCAGATTACCCAACATATCCCAGTTGCCAGTTTCATGCGGAACACTCAAGCTGGTCAACCAAGTACTTACTGCCAATTCTTCACGACTGTACTGACTACGTTGCCGAATAACCACTCCGAATTTTTTTAGATGATCTGACACTGTGCTGTAGTAGATACCCAATTG
>Ga0194048_10001406_pt1 | contig 11952 bp, 17 predicted proteins | sample JunL225m_MetaG_FD_161685 | JGI IMG/M metagenome (GOLD analysis project Ga0194048, IMG submission 161685) | Anoxic zone freshwater microbial communities from boreal shield lake in IISD Experimental Lakes Area, Ontario, Canada - Jun2016-L222-5m | ecosystem: Environmental > Aquatic > Freshwater >...
GCCTACGGCTCTTGGGCAGCGGCTACAAGCTTAGGACTTAAAATAGCGGATACTCTAGAACCGTCGCCCAATAAGGACCTTGCAGATTATGTTGCCTACCCCTGAAGATATTCGTGCCTACATCGCCGCCGGATTGCCTTGCGAGCATCTTGAGGTGAGTGGTGATGGCGCTCACTTTGAGGCCGTGATTGTGAGCACCGCCTTTGCGGGCAAGCGTCTAATCGCCCGTCACCAGCTTGTCTATGGCGCGCTTGGCGATCGTATGAAACAAGAAATCCACGCGCTTTCAATGCGCACGCTCACCCCTGAAGAATTCACAAAAACGCCCTGATGGATATTTTACGGATCACGGGTGGTCGTCGCCTGCAAGGTGAGATCAGTATTTCTGGGGCAAAAAATGCGGCGCTACCGATTTTATGTGCGGGTTTGCTCACGGCCGACACGGTCACTCTGACCAACGTCCCCCAGTTAAATGACATCGCCACCACGCTTAAATTGCTAGGCCAGATGGGCGTGCGTTGTACGCGCGACGCCGACGGCACGGTCAATATCAACGCCAGCAACGTAACAACGCTTGAAGCGCCCTACGAGCTCGTTAAAACAATGCGTGCTTCAATCCTTGTGCTGGGGCCGCTGCTTGCCAGATTTGGTCAAGCCCGCGTGAGCTTGCCAGGTGGCTGCGCCATCGGTCAGCGTCCAGTGGATCAACATATTCAGGGTTTAGCTGCGCTTGGCGCCGACATCAGCATTGAGCACGGCTTTGTCATCGCACGCGCCAAACGCTTGAAAGGTGCAGTGATTCGCACCGACATGGTCACCGTCACCGGCACCGAAAATCTGCTCATGGCCGCGGTCTTAGCCGACGGTCAAACTACGTTAGAAAATGCAGCGCGCGAACCCGAGGTTGTCGATCTCGCCGAACTCTTAATCAAAATGGGTGCACGAATTCAAGGTCATGGTACCGACCGCATCGTGATCGAAGGCGTCAAAACGCTGCACGGGGCCAAGCACCACGTCATCCCTGATCGCATCGAAGCCGGTAGTTTTTTATGCGCAGTGGGTGCGGCGGGCGGCGACATTACGCTGCGCAACGTCGCCCCTGAAACAATGGGCGCCACCCTGGCCAAGCTACAAGAAGCTGGGGTTGTGCTCACGTGCGGTAAAGACTGGATTCGCGCGAGCATGAGTCAACGTCCCAAAGCTGTTGATTTTCGAACACATGAGTACCCAGGCTTCGCGACCGACATGCAGGCACAGGTGATGGCGCTTAATGCCTTGGCCGATGGCACCTCTGTCATCACCGAGACCATTTTTGAAAATCGCTATATGCACGTGCAAGAGTTACTGCGCCTGGGAGCACGGATCGATATTGATGGTCACACGGCCGTTGTGCGAGGCGTCGCCAAGCTCTCTGGGGCAACGGTCATGGCCACTGACCTACGCGCCTCTGCGAGCCTGGTGATTGCGGGCCTGGCGGCCGAAGGCGAAACCGTGGTCGAACGGATCTATCATCTTGATCGGGGCTACGAGCGCATGGAGCACAAGCTCAGGCAACTCGGCGCTAATATCGAACGAACTTCAAGTAAGGAGTCCTCATGAGCACTGCTGAGCCACTGCGCCCTCTGACCATGGCACTCTCGAAAGGGCGCATTTTTGAAGAAACCTTACCGCTGCTTAAGGCTGCGGGTATTGAGGTTGCCGAAAACCCTGAGCAATCCCGCAAACTGATCATCGCGACCAGCGATCCAGCCTTGCGTCTAATTATTGTTCGCGCCTCTGATGTGCCAACCTACGTTGAGTACGGCGCAGCTGATCTAGGCATCGCCGGCAAAGACGTCTTAATCGAACACGCCGCCCAACATCCGGGTGGGCTATATCAGCCGATCGACCTCAATATCGCCCGCTGTCGTTTAGCGGTTGCTGTGCGTAAAGGATTTGATTACGAGGCTGCTGTGCGGCAAGGCGCGCGTCTGCGTGTGGCGACCAAATACACACAGGCTGCCCGCGAACACTTTGCGGCCAAGGGTGTGTACGTTGACCTCATTAAGCTTTATGGCTCAATGGAGCTTGCCCCGTTGGTGGGACTCGCCGATGCGATTGTCGATCTGGTCTCAACGGGTAACACCCTCAAGGCCAATGATCTGGTCGCAGTCGAAGACATCATGTCGATTTCATCGCGACTTGTGGTGAATCGGGCAGCGCTTAAAACCCGTCACGCGCAACTGCAACCCCTACTCGATGCCTTTGAGCAAGCCAGTCGTACGTCTTAAGCGACCTCGTTTTAAAAGAGATTCACACCATGGCCACCCTTTTACGTCTAGATTCGCGTCAGCCAGACTTTGATGCAGCGCTGACCCGCTTGCTGGCCTTTGATGCCGAGCAAGACGAAGCCATCGACCGTGCTGCTGCAGATATTCTCAAACAGATACGCAGCGAGGGCGACGCGGCACTCGTGCGTTTAACGCACGAATTCGATCGGGTACAAGTCAAGCACGCTGCAGAGCTCGAAATTCCACGTAGTGAATGGCTCAAGGCACTCGCTGAGCTGCCAGCCGCGCAAAGAGAGGCCCTTGAGGCTGCAGCTGACCGTGTGCGCACCTACCATGTGCATCAAATACAAAAAAGCTGGTCTTATACCGAGGCAGATGGCACCCGTCTTGGTCAACAAGTGTCGCCGCTCGATCGCGTTGGGGTGTATGTTCCCGGAGGCAAGGCGGCCTACCCCTCTTCAGTCCTGATGAATGCAATCCCAGCAAAAGTCGCAGGCGTCACCGAGGTGATCATGGTGACCCCCACCCCGGGCGGACAGCGCAACGCCATGGTGCTTGCTGCAGCAGCCATTGCAGGGGTTGATCGATGTTTTACGATTGGCGGCGCTCAGGCCGTTGGCGCACTCGCCTATGGCACCTCAACTGTTCCGGCAGTCGATAAAATCGTCGGGCCCGGCAATGCCTATGTGGCCGCCGCAAAGCGCCGCGTCTTTGGGACCGTTGGGATCGACATGATCGCGGGTCCAAGTGAAATTCTGATTATTTGCGACGGTAAAACCTCGCCTGACTGGATCGCAATGGACCTGTTCTCGCAGGCCGAACACGACGAACTGGCTCAAGCGATTTTGTTGTGCCCAGACGCCAGCTACCTGGACGCGGTGCTGCAATCGATTGAGCGGTTGTTGCCCACCATGCCACGGGCCGATATCATCCGCACAAGCCTGCGCGACCGAGGCGCGCTGATTTTGGTGCACGACTTAGCTCAAGCCTGTGAGATCAGCAACCGCATCGCCCCCGAGCACCTTGAGGTCTCGATCGAGCAACCTGAGCCCTGGCTTTCCCATCTGCGCCACGCCGGCGCCATCTTTATGGGGCAACATAGCTCAGAAGCGCTCGGTGACTACTGCGCCGGACCAAACCACGTCTTGCCCACCTCACGCACCGCGCGGTTTTCATCGCCCTTGGGCGTCTATGACTTTCAAAAACGCTCAAGCTTGATACACGTCTCGCCTGCCGGGGCACAAACACTCGGTAAAATTGCCGCCGAACTGGCCTTAGGTGAAGGCCTTCAAGCCCACGCTGCGAGTGCGGCTTACCGCCTGACACCCGCCGGCGACAAATAAGCGGTCCGCTCACGAACGATTCCTCACAACAATTCGCTCAGACCGCCCTACAATATAGTTTCTGACGCCAAGAGCCCAAGCCATGCGCACCGCTGAAATTATCCGCAATACCAACGAAACGCGTATTCGTGTCGCAATCAATCTGGATGGCACTGGCCGCCAGAAGCTGAACACCGGCGTGCCATTTTTAGACCACATGCTGGATCAGATCGCTCGGCACGGCTTAATCGACCTTGAGGTCCAGGCAGAAGGCGACCTTGAAATCGATGCGCACCATACCGTTGAAGATGTTGGGATCACCCTGGGTCAAGCGATCGCGAAGGCTGTTGGCGATAAGTCTGGAATTCGTCGCTACGGACACGCCTACGTGCCGCTTGACGAGGCGCTTTCACGCGTCGTCGTCGACTTCTCAGGGCGCCCAGGCTTACAGTTTCATGTTCCGTTCACCCGTGCGCGCGTAGGTGATTTTGATGTTGACCTCACCATCGAGTTCTTTCAGGGCCTGGTCAACCACGCGCTACTCACGATGCACATCGATAATTTGCGCGGCGTCAATGCGCATCACCAGTGCGAAACCATTTTTAAAGCCACGGGCCGTGCGCTACGCATGGCGCTCGAACTCGATCCTCGCAGTGCGGGTGTAATTCCGTCAACCAAAGGTGTGCTTTAGCCTATGGCTTTGATCGCCATCGTCGACTATGGCATGGGCAATATTCACTCGGTCGAGCGAGCCTTACGCCACGCGGCCCCCGAGGCCGATATTCGCCTATGCAATAACGCTCAGGATATTCTGGCCGCCGATCGGGTGGTGTTTCCGGGGCAAGGTGCCATGGCAGACTGCATTCGTACGCTTGATGAGGCGGGCCTACGCGATGCGGTACTGACCGCAGCAAAGACTAAACCGTTGCTAGGGGTTTGCGTCGGAGAGCAAATGCTTTTTGAACGTAGCGAAGAAGGCAACACGGTCAGCCTGGGCATATTCAAAGGCGAAGTCAAACGGTTTCAGGGGCCGGCCTTCGATGCGGGCGCCAATCAGCTCAAAGTGCCCCATATGGGCTGGAACCCCGTTAAACAAAGCCGTTCGCACGCGCTTTGGCGGGGCATCCCAGACTTAACCCCCTTTTATTTTGTCCATAGTTACTTTGCCGTGCCTGCTCAAGCAGAGCTCGTCGTCGGAGAAAGCAATTACGGCGGCCTGTTCGCCTGTGCGGTTGCGGCTAATAATATCTTTGCCGTACAGTTTCATCCTGAAAAAAGCGCTGAATATGGTTTGCGTCTTTACCGTAATTTTGTAGACTGGAAGCCTTAAACTAAACCCACATCAACGTTCGCATCTCGCGGGCGATTTGAACCTTACGTGACCACTAAAAAATCACATGCTGCTGATCCCTGCAATTGACCTCAAAGACGGACGCTGTGTCCGACTACGCCAAGGCGACCTCGACGATGCAACCATCTTCTCTGAAGATCCCACCGCAATGTCTAACCTTTGGCTTGACCGCGGCGCCCGACGCTTACACTTGGTTGACCTCAACGGTGCCGTTGCAGGCAAGCCTAAAAATGAGGCGGTAATCCGCGCCATTGTCGATTCGGTTGGTTCTGATATCCCCGTGCAAATTGGTGGCGGCATTCGCGATCTTGATACGATTGAACGCTATCTCGATTTCGGCATCTCGTACGTGATCATCGGTACGGCAGCCGTCAAAAACCCTGGCTTTTTGCACGATGCTTGCGGCGCGTTTCCGGGCAATATCATTGTTGGACTCGATGCGCGCGACGGTAAAGTCGCAACAGATGGCTGGAGCAAGCTGACCAAACACGACGTCCTCGACATGGCCAAAAAGTTTGAAGATTATGGTTGCGAAGCCATCATTTACACCGACATCGGCCGCGATGGCATGCTGACCGGCGTCAACATCGAGGCCACTGTTCGTCTGGCACGACATGTCCGTATCCCCGTGATTGCCTCAGGTGGCGTAACAAACCTTCGCGACATTGAAGCGCTGTGCGCCGTTGAAGACGAAGGCATTGAAGGCGCGATTTTAGGTCGAAGCATCTATGAGGGCACCCTTGATTTTGAAGCTGCTCAACGACGTGCAGACGAACTCGCACCATGAGTCAACTGGTCGCGCCTAGCACCAGTAGCGGCCTGACTCGTCGAATTATTCCGTGTCTCGATGTCACGGCTGGGCGCGTGGTCAAGGGCGTGAACTTTGTTGATTTGATTGACGCGGGCGACCCGATTGAAATTGCCCAACGCTACAACGAGCAGGGCGCGGATGAGCTGACCTTTCTGGATATCACGGCCACAAGTGACGAGCGTGATTTAATCCTTTCAATCATCGAACAAGTCGCCTCTCAAGTATTTATCCCGCTTACTGTTGGCGGCGGCGTGCGTCAGGTCAGTGATGTGCAGCGCCTGCTCAATGCGGGTGCCGATAAAGTTTCGATCAACAGCGCGGCCGTCGCCAATCCAGAGCTCGTTCGTTCAGCGTCGAACTATCATGGCTCGCAATGTATTGTCGTTGCGATTGATGCTCGGCAAGTCGTTGGCAGCGCGACGCCGACCTGGGAAGTCTTTACCCATGGCGGTCGCCGCGGCACCGGCCTAGACGTTGTCACCTGGGCGCGTCAAATGGCCGACTACGGTGCGGGTGAACTTTTATTAACAAGCATGGACCGTGACGGAACAAAATCAGGGTTCGATCTTGCGCTGACGCGTGCGGTGGCCGATGCTGTTTCAATTCCGGTGATCGCCTCAGGTGGCGTGGGTAACTTGCAACATCTCGCCGACGGCGTCACGCTAGGCGGCGCGAGCGCGGTACTGGCTGCCAGTATTTTTCACTACGGTGAGTTCACCGTGCGTCAGGCCAAAGACTTTATGGCAAACCAAGGTATTGCGGTCCGACACGGCTAACTATGATGACGACAACTCCCGCCTGGCTTGCCGAGGTTAAGTTCGATACACAAGGGTTGATTCCAGCGATTTCGCAAGATGCCAGCACTGGGCAAATCTTGATGGTCGCCTGGATGAACGCCGAGGCCTTAACTGAGACCGCAAACACGGGTCGCGCAGTTTTTTGGTCTCGCTCGCGCAACCGCATCTGGCGCAAGGGTGAAGAATCTGGCCACATTCAACAGCTCGTCGAGCTCAGGCTAGATTGTGATGGTGATGTCATTTTGCTCAAGATCGACCAAATCGGCGGCATCGCCTGTCATACTGGGCGCGCAAGCTGTTTTTATCGGCGTTTTGAACAAAGCGCCGACCCGCAAGCTTCTAAATGGGTCACCGTTGACCCGGTTCTCAAAGACCCCGAGCTCATTTATAAGTGACCCCTCCCAAAATGACCGTATCCCCGACCTCGCCAGTCAATGCTCAAGCCTCTGACACCATACTGGCTCGAATCGCCGACATTCTCGCGACCCGTCTACCCGCCCGAGGGGGCGATCCGGCGACCTCATACGTGGCAAAGTTGTTTTCAAAGGGGCCAGACGCCGCTTTGAAAAAAATTGGCGAAGAGGCGACCGAACTTGTGATGGCCGTCAAAGACGGACAGGCCGACCGTATCGTGGCAGAAACGGCCGATTTGTGGTTTCATTGCTTGGTCGTGTTAACCGAACACGGCCTGAGACCCGAGCAAGTGTTGGCAGAACTCGCACGACGTGAAGGGGTCTCTGGCCTTCAAGAAAAAGCTTCCCGCAACCTCTAATTCACTGCCATGAGCGAAAACTGTTTATTCTGCAAGATTGTGAAAGGCGAAATCCCGGCAAAAATTGTCTATACAGACGACGATTGTGTGGTTTTTCATGACATTCACCCGGCTGCTCCAGTACATTTATTGATGGTCCCCCGCCATCATGTCGTGTCCATGCAAGACGTCAAACCCGACGATGCTGGCTGGTTAGGTAGAATGCTAACTAAGGTTGGGCGTATTGCGCTAGAAAATGGCTGCAACCCAGGGCCCGAAGGCGGTTTTCGTCTCACCGCAAACGCGGGCCTTGAAGGTGGCCAAGAAATTAATCATCTTCATTTTCACATCCTTGGTGGTAAGCGTCCCTGGCAGGGGTTCACCCCCATCAAGAACTAATCCGGAGAAAAATTATGGGTAGTTTTAGTATTTGGCACTGGCTAATCGTTCTAGTGATCGTGGCACTGATTTTTGGAACAAAAAAGATTCGAAATATTGGCGCTGATTTAGGCGGGGCCGTCAAAGGCTTTAAAGAGGGCATGAAAGACCCCAATGCAAAAGAAGGCGACGCAGCTGCAACCGCAGAGGCAGCACCCGTTCAACGTGTGGCCACCGGCGAAACCATCGATGTGCAAGCAAAAGAAAAAACAAATACTCAACCCGGTACGCACTAATCCTTTTCGGCTAGTTTTTTCTAGCTGAGTCTCTTTGGCACATCACACACCATGTTTGACGTCAGCTTTACAGAACTACTCGTAATCGGGGTCGTGGCGCTAGTCGTGATCGGCCCTGAGCGTCTACCCAAAGTGGCACGTACACTTGGCCATTTAGTTGGGCGCGCTCAACGCTATGTCAATGATGTCAAAACCGACATACAGCGCGAAGTCGAGCTCGACGAGCTGCGCAAACTGAAAGACCAAATGCAAGACGCTGCGCAAAGCGTGCAATCGAGTCTGCAAAATACCGAGGCCTCGTTACGTAAGCCCCTAGAGTCTCTTGAGCAAGACGTCTCGGCGCTTCGAGAATCAATGACAAACCCTGATATTCCAGAACCCGTTTCGCCAGACATTCCAGCGCCAACAGTCACCGACTCAGCCTCTGCCAGTGCGCAAGTAGCCGCGGCTGCTCCCAGCGCGCAATCATTTGCCGAGGCAGAGGTGCAAGCCATGCTCGTGCCCAACCCTCTACCAACGCCTACACAACTCGAGATCGACGCAATGGCGCCCGCGTCAACACAAAATCCGAACCAAAAGTCGATTGCTGCCACGACTACGGAATCTAAATTTTGAGTACGAATAACACTGACAAAGACACGCTAGGTGATGCCTCTGCGTCTGGCCAGGATCCAGCAGAGGCTCCTGCGGCCAACGAAAGTTTTATGTCGCATTTGATCGAACTTCGTACCCGCTTGTTGCACGCCGTTGGTACGGTCGTCGGGGTATTCGTCATCTTATTTATCTACCCAGGCGCGTCGGTCATCTATGACATTTTGGCTGCGCCAATGTTGGCCTCGCTGCCTCAAGGCACACGTATGATCGCCACGGGTGTCATCACCCCTTTTATGGTCCCAATGAAGGTCACCATGATGGCTGCCTTTGTGGTGTCACTGCCTGTAGTGCTCTACCAAGTATGGGCCTTTGTGGCACCGGGTTTGTATCGACACGAGCAACGTCTTGCCTTACCACTTATCGTTTCAAGTTCGTTGCTTTTCATAGGAGGAATGGCCTTTTGTTATTTTGTCGTCTTCAAATCGGTCTTCACGTTTATCGCTTCCTTTGCGCCGCAATCTATCACGCCAGCGCCTGATATCGAAGCCTACTTGAGCTTTGTCATGACCATGTTCTTGGCCTTCGGCGTAACCTTCGAGGTTCCGGTCGCCGTGGTGCTCTTGGTACGCATGGGAATCGTCACCGTTGCAAAATTAAAAGAGGCCCGCGGCTATGTCGTTGTGGGCGCCTTCGTTGTAGCGGCGGTTGTCACACCACCCGACGTCGTCAGTCAGTTTTTACTGGCCGTACCTTTGTGTGTACTTTACGAAATCGGCATTCTGGTTGCGCGCGGTGTAAAACCACGCAGTGAAGACAAAATTGATGAGTCTGCTGATAAATAGCATCTTTAATAGACTTATTTTGCCCTTTGCAAAAAATCGTTTCAGGCAAAATATTTCTTGTTAGTAAATGTTTTAAGGTATATCTTTTAAATACTGTCAGGTCATTTTTATTCTGCTCAATCAGCTAATACACCGTTTGGTCGTACCTATCGTGGTTCGACTGATGGCATTTCAAAGGGACTATCGTGCTCGCTCATCGTCTTAAACAAGCCCGTCTACGCGCGGGGTTGTCACAAGAAAAACTAGGCAAACTTGCCGGTATCGATCCAATGTCAGCTAGTGCCCGTATGAATCAATATGAACGTGGCAAACATTCGCCCGATTATCAATTGATGTGCCGCGTTGCAGAAATTCTCAATACGCCAGTTAGTTGGTTTTATACCGAAGATGAAGAACTCGCGCGTCTGCAAGAAATCTTTTTTCATCTTGATGGCAGTGTTCGGCGCCCTTTACTGACTCAGGCTGAATCGGTGTTCTCGGCGAACCCTCCTCCGGCAGCCAAATCGCTTGCGTTCGAACTTAGCAAATAAACCGGTCGAAATCGTTACGCTTTCACCTTGGTTTGACGGGCCGTTGTCCCGCCGTTAAAGCCAGAGTCTGAGCGCTGCCATTTCGATAAATGCCTAATTCAAGTAGATCTCCTGGCGCTTTAGCCGCAATACGGGCCATCAAGCGCTGGGTATCGTTGACTGGCTTGCCGTCAATGGTTTGAATGATGTCGCCCACTTTGAGCCCGCCTTTGGCCGCTGGCCCATCGCGCATCATCCCAGCAATAATCACGCCACCCGCACGCTCAAGTCCAAACGCACGGGCCAAGTCTGCGGTCATATCTTGTGGCTCAATGGCCAGCCAACCTCGCTTCACAAAGCCAAAGGTGACGATTTGACTCATGACCTTTTGAGCAGCCTCCGCAGGAATCGCAAAACCAATACCCAAGGAGCCACCTGATTTTGAGTAAATGGCCGTATTGATACCCACTAACCGACCTTGCGTATCGATCAAGGCGCCACCCGAATTGCCCGGATTAATCGCAGCATCGGTTTGGATAAAATTCTCGTAGGTATTAATTCCAAGCCCCGCACGACCTAAGGCCGACACAATCCCCATCGTAATTGTTTGGCCAACACCGAAGGGATTGCCGATCGCAAGCACCACATCGCCAACCCGTGGCAACTCCAGTGAACTAAAGTCGAGCACCGGCAAATCTTTGAGCTCAATCTGTAGCACCGCAAGATCCGACTCCGCATCAACGCCAATCACCTTTGCCAGCGCTTGTCGGCCGTCGGTCAAGGCAACAACGATTTCATCCGCACCCTCGACAACGTGAAAATTTGTGAGTACATGCCCCTTGGCAGAAACGACCACGCCTGAACCTAGATTCGTCGTTTGTTGAGACTGGTTAAACCCCGGCATTTGTTCAAAAAATTTACGTAGAACAGGATCGGGCGGCAACGGCATTCGAGAAACTTGCGTGCGCTTTGTGGTGTGAATGTTGGCCACCGCCGGGGCTGCAGCCGCTACGGCTACCGCATACGACCCGGGAGCCTGTTGCGCGATACCAACAGCGCCTACCCTAGACCCGCCCGTTTGAGTACTTGAGGACACGACTCCTCGCGATGCGCCCTGCAACCAATCCGGGCGTAAAGTCGTCACCACGAATAGAATCGCAATACACACCGTGACTGCTTGCGCAAACACCAGCCAAAGACGACGCATGAGGCATCCTGGAGAATTATGAAAACGGTTTCAACACATACCTTAACGCAGTGGTTGGATGTAACACTCAATACAGCCGCCTTCGCGGATTATTGCCCCAATGGTCTGCAGGTTGAAGGTAAGCACTCTATCGCTCATATTATCGCGGGCGTCACGGCAAGTCAGGCTCTAATCGAGATTGCGGGAGAGCGAAAGGCCGACGCCCTGTTGGTGCACCATGGCTGGTTTTGGAAAGGTGAGGATCCAAGAATTCTAGGCACGCGCAAGCGGCGACTGGCCAGCTTGCTCGCACATGACTTGAATTTACTGGCCTATCACCTGCCGCTAGACGCGCATCCTGTTCTGGGCAACAACGCACAACTGGCACGCGTTTTGGGGTTATTGGCCCACCCACCCAAAGATCCAAACGCGCTATTGTGGCTGGGCTCAATGCCTGGGGCGAGCACGTTAGCCGAGGTCACCAACCGCGTAGCGCAATCCTTAGGTCGCACCCCGTTGGTGATTGGCACGGGTCAGATGCCCGTTGAACGTATTGCCTGGTGCACGGGGGCCGCCCAAAACATGCTTGAAAAAGCCATTGGCGCTGGCGCACAGTTATTTATTACCGGCGAAATCTCTGAGCCAACCGTCCACTTAGCCCGCGAGGCGGGCGTGGGCTTCATCAGCGCTGGCCATCACGCGACCGAACGCTACGGAGTGCAGGCCTTGGGTCAGGCCATTGCAAAAGAGTTTGGGATTCAGGTGGATTTTGTCGACATCGACAACCCCGTCTGAGCGCACTAATACCTGATGTAAAAGATATTAGTGTGTGCTCACTCTTACTT
>Ga0194048_10001408_pt1 | contig 11935 bp, 12 predicted proteins | sample JunL225m_MetaG_FD_161685 | JGI IMG/M metagenome (GOLD analysis project Ga0194048, IMG submission 161685) | Anoxic zone freshwater microbial communities from boreal shield lake in IISD Experimental Lakes Area, Ontario, Canada - Jun2016-L222-5m | ecosystem: Environmental > Aquatic > Freshwater >...
TAGGGAGGCCGCATCGCCGCGCGGGCGTATTGCCGCCATGCGTGCGGTCAGCGAGGGGCGGGTGCCCGTGGCCGGCGACTTCACGGTGATGACCGACGAGTGCCTCTCGTGCCGTGCCTGCGAGGCGGCCTGCCCCAGTGGGGTTCCCTACGGGCGCATGATTGAGGCCGCTCGTGCGCAGACCGAGGCCGTGCGCACCGGACCCGGCAAGGCGAAGCGTCGCATCATCACGGGAGTTATCGGGCGGCCGCGCATGCTGCGTGCCGCCGCATGGGGCATCGCCACCGCACAGTTACTGCGGCTCGACCATCTGCTGCCCCGCGGGCTGCGCATGGCCACGCCCCGCATCACCTTCCGCGACCTGCGCACGCCATTGCCCGAGGCGGCCGGCGAGGGGCCCGTGGCCATGGTGCTGGTGGGCTGCGTGATGGACGTGGCGTTCCGCCCAGTGCACCAGGCCACCGCCCGGGCCCTGGTGCGGGCTGGCTACCGCGTGGTTGTTCCCGATCGCGGGGGCTGCTGCGGAGCGCTTGCCGCACACGCCGGCGAAATCGAATCGGCGCGGGCGCTTGCCCGTGATCGCATCGCGCAGTTCGAGGACGCCGACATCATCGTGGTGGACAGTGCCGGATGCAGTGCGCACATGAACACCTACGCCGAGCTGCTGGCCGATGACCCCGAGTGGCAGGCGCGTGCGCTGCGGTGCGAGGCCCGCGTACGCGATGCGGTGCAGATCGACGCGCCGGGCGCACGGCTCATTGAGGGCCGGGTGGCGGTGCACGATGCCTGCCATCACCTGCAGGCGCAGGGCATCGGGCCAGAGGTGCGGCGCACCCTGCGTCAGGCCGGAGCCACCCCCATTGACCTGGGTGACGGGGGCCGGTGCTGCGGGGCCGGCGGCCTGTATGCCGCCCTCGAGCCCGACATGGCAGCGACGCTCGGAGAGCAGAAGGCCCGGGCGATCATCGCCACAGGGGCACCGGTGGTGGCCGTGGCCAACCCCGGCTGCGCAATTCAGATCCGTGCGCATCTTGAGGCGCTCGGGTCGGACGTCGAGGTCCGCCATCCACTGGAGATCGTGGATTAGTTGATTGCCGGTCCCGCCCCCCCGGCAGGACCGGCAATCGGCGGAGATCATGCATGACAGCCGCGGTCTCCGGGAGTGACCGCGGCGAATACTGAGGGTTTCCACCGGCCTGCGGAATGCGCGACGGGTCGGCGACGGCGATGGGTCGGTACCGTCACCCCATGCCCCCGGGGAATCTGAGACATGCCGCCGACCGCCTCGCCCGTGCGAGCGGCCTTTCCGCGCACGAGGACCGACGGCTGATCCGGGCCGCCTATGCCGGCATCCTCAGCCGTGAGCCGGGCGACGCCGAGGTGGCCCACTGGCAGGCGCAGCTGGCCGAGGGCATGACCTGGGAGCGGTTCATCACGCTCATGCGCACCGCACCCGAGTTCGCTGGTGGCCAGCTCAAGGCGATCGCCGCACTCGATGGCGCGGTGGAGGTGTCACTGCTGGGCGGGGCACCCGTGGGCGGCATGCGCCTGCGATTCCGCGCGGCGGCATCCGACTCGGTGGTGCTGCCGTCGCTGCTCGACAACAACGGATGGTGGGAACACCACGTCACCCGCGCGCTCATGGCAATTGTGCGCCCCGGTGATGTGGTGGTGGACGGCGGCGCGAATGCCGGATACATGACGGTGGTAGGTGGCGCGCTGGCTGGGCCAACGGGTGCGGTGATCGGGTTCGAGCCCGCGGCCGACCCGCGTGCCTGGTGCGAGGCCAACCTGGCGCTCAACGGAATCGACCACGGTTCGGTGCTGCCGCTCGGGCTCTGGGATGAACCCACCACCCTGCAGATCCGCGTGGTTGATGGCGCGACCACCGCCGCGCATCTGGTGACGGATCCGTCATTGCCGCTCGGCGAGAATGAGGTCGCGATCGACGACATCCCCTGCACCAGCCTCGATGCCCTGGCCGACGAGGGGCGCCTCGACGCCGAGCGGCTTCGGGTGGTGAAGTTGGTGGTGCAGGGCAGCGAGCCCCGTGCGCTTCGCGGCATGCGCGACATCGCCGCCCGCAACCCGCCCTTTGTGATCTGCCACATCAACCAGCGCTGTCTGGCGCAGCTCGGCCATACCTGTGCGGACATCGCCGCTGAGTTCGACTCCCTTGGCTACCGCATGACGGTGCTTCCCAAGGAGCGCCAGCAACAGTGGTTTGCGCACCTGCCGGGGGCTGCGGAGTTCCCCGAGCTCGGCCTGCGCACGGTTGAGGACCTTCCCGCGCTGGTAGCCAGCCTGCCAGCGGCCGACGACCCAATCGAGATTCTGGCAATCCCCTCCTGACCTTGCGGGGTCGGCATGGAACCTCCACACCCCGCGCCTGCGTTGCAACGCGGTTACCTACACATCACCCCGTCGGCCCCCGCTGACGCGTCCCGAATCCGATGGAGCCGAACGTGCAATCCCTTGGCATCGCAGTCATCGCAGACCCCAACAACGTCCCTCGTGGCCCGGGCATCGCCGGATCTCCCGATCACCTCATCCGGCCCGGAATCGGTGCGGGTGGTGTGCGCATCGGCATGACCGAGGGCCAGACCCTGCGAGTGCTCGGCGCCCCCGATTCCCGCGAGGACCACGACGGCATCATCGAGATCATCTGGCCCGGCATCGCCGTGCGTGCCATCGCCGGCCCCGGTGGCCGCGTGATCGAGGTACTGGTGACCGACCGCGGCATTCGCACGGCCGAGGGCATCGGCGTGGGATCCACAGTGGCCGAGGTGAAGGCCACGGTTGACCACCCCGACTGCGACCCCGGCCACATCATCCGTCTGGCCAGCGACGCCCTGCCGGGCGACCGCGTGACCACCTTCCAGTTGGGCCACACCCGAATGGTCACGGCAATCGAAGTGGGCCGCATCCTCGGTTAGATGTCGTACCGGGCGGCCTTGCCGATACCACCGACCGATGGTCGGTGACAGCCCACCCCAGACCACGGGGTCAGTCCCCCACCGGGGTCAGTCCCCGGGTGGGGTCAGTCCCCGGGTGGGGTCAGTCGCCGTCACAAATGTGCACGCGCCGGGTTGGGTGGCAGTTCGCTGCCGCCTGCGACGCCCAATCTCCTGGGTGCATGCGGGGATTCGCCCTCGCCCGACCGCTTGGGCGTTGGGAACCTGAGTCTCGGGATGGGGTCAGTCCCCGTCACAAATGACGGACGCAGTGTGGGAACACCCGCGCATCCCCGTGCGGCCACCACATTGCATAGTGCTACGGTGAAGCACATGGAGCAGATCGGCATCAGGGCGCTCAAGCAGAACGCCTCCGCCGTGGTGGCGCGTGCCGCCGCGGGTGAGGCGCTGATCATCACCGACAACGGCCGGGCCGTTGCGCAGATCATGCCGTTGCCCACTGACCGCCTTTCCTCCCTGGATCAGGCAGGACTTCTTCGCACAGCGACCGCGACCGCTGCCGGAATCGGGCCGCCCATTGATCACGGGGGACGCCCGCTGGGCGACGCCCTGCGCGACATGCGCGACGAGGACCACCGCTGACCGGGATGGGTATCTGGTACCTCGACTCGTCGGCGCTGGTGAAACTGGTGGCGGTCGAGGAGCACTCGGCCGCCATGTACCGCTGGCAGGAAGAGGCCGCGGCGCGGCTGGTCACGTGCGACCTGGGCGAGGCTGAGTTGCTTCGTGCCGTGCGCCGCGTGGACACGGCCCTGATGGATCGGGCGCGCGCCGTGCTCAGCACCATCGACATCGTGCCGCTCGACCGATCGCATTTGAGTCGGGCTGCCCTCATCGCCCCCGCCCACCTGCGCACGCTCGATGCCATCCACGTGGTGACCGCGCTCGATCTGGGCGACCGCCTGCAGGGCTTCGTCACCTACGACGAGCGTCAGGCGGATGCGGCACGTGATCACGGCATGCACGTCGAGAGCCCCGTCTGACATGGCAAAGTGCCGCGCATGACCGATGACGCACCTCAGCTCGGCCCGCGTGCCGACTTCTCAGTGTCCTGCATCGTTGATGCGCCCCGCGAGCGTGTGTTCGCCGCGTACACCGATCCGGACGCAATCCCGTACTTCTGGGCGCCGGAGGGCGTCATCATCCCGCCGGAAAGCGTGGAGCTGGTGCCCGAGCCAGGCGGCGCGTTCAACATGGTGATGATGGTCAACGACGACTCCTATCCCATGACCGGCACCTTCAGCGACATCGTGGAGCCGGAGTTCGTGCAGTTTGTCGAGCCCGGCCTCGGCATCGTGTGCACCATCTCGTTCCACGACATGGCCGACGGCCGTACCGAGATCGTGGTGCTGCAGACCGACGTGCCCGAGGAGTACCGCGGCGAGATGGCCGAGATGGGCTGGGAGAGTTCGTTCAACCGCCTCAAGGGCTATCTGGCCTAGGTACCCCGGAGGGTCAGGCCAGTCGGCGCACCGTTCCGTCGGCCAGCACGACCACGGCCGTGGCATGGCGGGCACGCAGCAGCGCTGCGGCGGCGGTCGGGCCAGACAGGATGACCGCCTTGGCCAGGGCGTCGGCCATCCATCCGGCACGCGCCACCACGCTTACCGATGACACCTCGGCATCAGTGGGTGCACCGGTATCGGGGTCCAGCAGATGGTGCGCCACCGATCCATCGGCCCGTACCCAGCGCCGCTTTTGCACGCCGCTGGTGCAGACGGCGCCCCGGGTGATGAGCACCTGAGCCACCGAGGGCGCATCGCTGTCACGTGGATCATCAATTCCGATACGCCAGCCGCCATCCGGCGATGCCCCGCGGCACCGCAGATCGCCCCCCAAGTTCACAAGTGCCCCCGTCACACCGCGGCGGATGAGGCCCGCCGTGACGATGTCGGCGGCAAGCCCCTTGCCGATGCCGCCCGGATCGAGTGCGCGGCCAGCCGGCACGGTGATGAGGCCCGACCTCTCATCAAGGCGAAGGTGTGCGCCCCGGGGTCGCACCGCGGGCGTCATGGCCACCGTGGCGGTGGGGCCGGTGGGCGCAGGTAGCACACCGTGATCACGGTCGTACCCCATCGCGACGATGTCGCGGCCCATGAGCGGGTCGAACCGGCCGCCGGTCAGATGCTCTGCGCGCAGCATGCGACGCGCGAGCATGCGGGTCTCAGGGCCCGCTGGCATCGCGCGCCCCGCGTGGGCGTTCAGCCCCGAGAGTTCGCTTGCGTCGTCAAAGCGGGTCCAGAGGCGTTCGAGGCGGCGAACCTCCGCCTCGGCCGCGGCCAGGTCGTCGTCCCCGCCCCCGAGGGCGACGACCTGACAATCCGTACCCATGGCACGGAAGCGGACGTCAGCTCTGGTTACTGCTGCTGTCCTCGACGTCCTGGCAGTCATTCACCGACTGATTGCTCGGGCCGACGCAGACCTCCCAATAGGTGGGACCGCTGTTCTGACCACCGGCCTCGACGTCAATCCACTCAGAGTTGTTGTCGGCACTGATGCCGGCCCCCGAGCCGCCGTAGGCACCCCAACCGCCGCCGCCGCCGCCCGTGCTCTTCACGTTGAAGCCGCTCGCCTTCAGCTCCGACTGGTAGCCGTTGACGATCTGCTGCGGGGTCTGGCCGCTGATCGAGTAGTGGTAGTACGTGGCGCCATTCTTCTGGCGCGATGCCAGTTGCTTGGCACCTGAGGGCGCGGCCGGCAGGGCTGACGCGGCGGCGGGTGTTGCGGCTGCAGTGGTGGCAGCGGCGGCCGGCGCGGTTGTCTCCGTCACGACCTCGGTGGTGGCCGGGGTGGCGGGGGTGCTGTCGCCACAGCCAGCCGCAACGAGTGGGATTCCGGCGGCGAGAGCGGCGGCGAGCGCGATGCGGCCCGTTGTGATCTTCATGAGGACGGTCCTTTCCCGGCGCGAGCCGGATCTTCGATGAGGGAGATAATGGCAGGCAGGCCCGGATCAGGACCCCTGCAGCACCAGCGCGGCCTTCTGCACCTCGTGGCGCACGAAGTCGGCGAGCGCGTTCACGGCCGACCCACCCGACAGGTGCACGCCATCTGCGGCAAACCCACCGAGCCCCGCACTGGCGGCATTCCAGTCGGCGATCTGCACAAACGGGTGGCGCCTCGCGGCTGCCCGGATCATCGCGTTAATCGAACCCATGCCCCGTTCCGACTCACGGAGCGTCACCCACACAATGCGTTTCACCCCGCGCGCACGCAGAGCGGTGATGGTCGGTTCAATGCCGTACACCTGCGCCCAGTCGTTGTAGCCCACGTCGACTACCGCGATGTCACCCACCGAACCGGGCTGTGACCGCACCGCCGTGAGGACGCTCGGTGGGTTGGGCGGGCACGGCAGGTACGTGAGGCGTCGGCACACCTTCAGGTCGAACACCGCCGAGGCGTCGCCTGCCGCGCGGGCGGTGCCACCGGACACCTCCTGCAGGCCCGCGCCCACCGAGTCGCTGTACATCGTGAACTCGGGCACGCGCGCCGGGATCTGCTCGCGGGCAACGCCGTCACCTTCGGGGCACGTGTCGGTAGTGGGCATCACCGCGCCCACCGCGGTCAGGTCGATGGCCTCGCAGAAGCCCCCGCTGCGATCGAACCCACCGCCCATCTGTACGCGACGCCGGAAGTGCAGCTCGCCACCGCGGATGGGCACCACAGCACGCCCGTGGGCGATCCGGGCAAGCCGCGCGGCCGACCGCGATCCCCCATAGGCCTGCCAGTTGATGGTCGCCATCCCGTCGCCTCCACCGGGAATCACGACGTGCAGGTCACGCACCATGCGCCCCGACACCAGGCGCACCGTGCTGGCATCCACCCGGGCCGTAAGGGGAGCCGCGACAGGTGATCCAGGTGCGGGGGGCAACACCTGCGCCACGGCCACCGGCGCTGCTGCGAGGGCCAGCCCGAGCGCAACTGCCATAGCACGCGGCCATGTCATCAGCGGGCCCGCAGCGCCGCCGTCACAGTGCTGGTGAACTTGTCCGCAGCACGGGGGGTGTCGGGGTGCACGCCATCTGGCAACTCGGTGGAGCTGAGCGACGGGGCCATGGATGCCCAATCGGCGACGCGCACATTTCTGTACTTCGCGGGCAGCGCAGCGATCTGGGCGTTGACCTGATTCATCCAGGGCTGCCCTCGACGGAAGTCCTTGGTGTAGGTGTTGATCACCACCACGCGAGGCACGCTCTTGAGCGCACTCATGAGCGACGCCCACTGGCTCGGGCTCACCGGGCCATTGGTTCCGAGCGCAACCACCACGGCACATGCGTTGGGACTCGCCGCGAGATAACTCTTGATGAGCGCGGCACCGGCGTCGAACTGTCGGTTGACCGCGCCATCCACCTTGCCGCCGCCCACGATGGCGCTGATCGGCTTGGGCCTCAGGTAGTTGATGGCGTCCACCACCGAGTCGCCCACCACGAATCCCGGGTTGGACCGGGAGCATTTGGCCTGCGTGGCCTGCTGCGTGCCTGCGGCCATGGCGCCTGAGGCGCTGATGCCGATTGCCGCGATACCAGCCGCGAGGATGCTGAGGCCCACGCGACGGGCAACGGTGAGGGGAGCGAAAGAGTTGGTCATGGACGCAAAGATACCCGGGGTATCCCCCGACATCGGCCCGCCGGGTTCTCCCCCGGGTGCCCCGTTGCTAGCGCGCGAGCCAGGGCTTGAGCGGCACGGCCTCGGGCACCAGCACCACCAGCGATATCAGGGCCACCACGGCCACCATGCCCACCCATGCGGCGATGGTCTGCGCTGGGTGCTCACGCCACTTGCCGTCGAACGTCGCGAAGGCCCGGCGCAGTCCGGTGAGGCCATTTCGCCTGATGGGCTGCTCGACGAACCGGTACGAAAGCGCCGAGATGCCCACCACCAACATGATCTGAATCGCCACCAGCGGCGCGCCCGAGATTGACACGTCGTCCTCTGGACGCGTGAGCATGAGCACCGGCCAGTGCCACAGGTACATGCCGTAGGAGCGCGCGCCGATCCACACCAGCACCGGCAGACCCCAGAACTTGCCGAGCAACGTCTGGGGATGCGCACTCACGATGATGAGCACGATGGCGGGGATGGCCAGCATCAACATGCCGCCCTGGTAGAGACGGTTCTCGAACTCGTCGATGCTGAACATGCACCACAGCACCCCGGCCAGCGCGGCGAGCCCGATGATCTCCATGCCCCACCGCCCGGCGGCAGATGCAATGGGCCGAAGCCGTGACGGCGGCAGCAGGATGGCGCCCACGATGCCCACGAACAGGCCCACCGCCCGGGTGTCGGTGCCGTAGTAGATGCGCCATGGCAGGGCGTACGGGTCGTACAGGTGCCAGGCCCATGCGGTGGAGAATGCGGCACCGGCCACGGCCAGTACGCCAATCGCCCACGGCCGCAGCTTCAGCACCATCAGGATGACGGCGAGCACGAGCGGCCAGAACAAATAGAACTGCTCTTCCACCGCAAGCGACCAGAGGTGGGTGAACACATTCGGTCGCCCGAACTTCTCCACGTAGGGCACGTCGGCGAAGATGAAGTACCAGTTGGTGACGTAGGCAAATGCCGACAGCGTGGCGCCCTTCAGCCGCGACACCTCATCCCAGTGCAGGATGAGCATGGCCACGAGCGTGCCGGCGATGGCAAGGAGCAGCGCCGGGATGAGGCGGCGCACGCGGCGCAGCCAGAAGCGCCACAGATCGATGCGCCCGCCTGACCGCTGCTCGGCCACCAGTAGCGAGGTGATGAGGTAGCCCGAGATCACCAGGAAGAAGTCCACGCCCAGAAATCCCCCGGGCAGCCACGTGGCACCGGCATGAAAGATGAACACCGTCGCCACCGCGAGGGCGCGCAGGCCGTCGACGCCGGGCATGTAGGGCAGCCGTGCGCCGTGGCCCCCTCCCTGCTCCTGCAGTGGCGGGTACGGATTGACCGGCGGGGGTGGTGGCGGTGGTGGCATCGCCCCCGTATGAGACACGAAGCGGCGGATGCCCCGCCTGTACGCTCGATGCCGTCCCAGCGCCCCGGCCCTCAGGAGGTCATGTCCATGTCTGTGCCGTCAGCCGATCAGGTCCCCGACATCCCCATTCTTCAGTCGCTCGGCAACCGCCGAAGCATCCGATACTTCGACGAGAGCCGCGAGGTTGAGCGCTGGAAGATCGAGACCATGCTGCAGGCAGCGCGGTTCTCGTCGTGCCAGGGCAACATCAATGCCACCGAGGCCATCGTGGTGCGCCGCGACGAGTGCGACCTGTGGGAGGAGCTTGAGGAGTGCGTCTCGGGCTTCAACGTGCAGATCATCAACCAGGCCTCACACCTCATTCTCTGGCTCACCAATATCAATGCCTGGTACGGCCGCGCGGTGGATGGCATCTCCAGCCTCAGCCTGTCCGGGGCTGCCACCAAGTACCACGGGTGGAACTACGAGTTCTCCATGACCCAGACCATCCCGCGACTGATGAGCTTTCCGCCCGAGCGCACCGAGACGCTGCTGCGGTTTGAGAGCGGTCAGGCCGTGGCCAACGCAATCGCCGCGGGCGTCGGTGTGGGCGTGGGCAACATCCTCATCGCATTCGGACGCAAGCCGGGTGGCGTGGAGAAGGCCTTCAACCTGCCCCCCAACTACAAGTTCACGTGGGGTCACGCGGTGGGCTATCCGCTGGAGGACCCCAAGGCCGGCGGCCAGCGCCCGCGCCTCAAGTTCGACAAGCTCTTCCACGACAACGCGCTGGGCACGCCGTACATGTGCCAGCCCGAGACCGAGGCGCTGCTTCGCGAGAAGGGCCTCATCCAGGAGCAGGCCCCGCTTGACGGGCGCTTTGAGGAGATCGTCGCAATCGCCGGGCAGCACGGACGCGACCCCGGAATGCTCTACTTCCCCGCCGCCGAAATCGAGCGCCTGATGGCGGATGACGACTGGGACTTCGGCCCGCGCATCCGCGCCAAGGCTGCCGACGTGCTGGCCACTGAGGAACTGCCGGAGTACCCGCAGGAGATGAAGGAGACCTTCACCAAGTTGATGGCCGAGCACGGCATCGACGCCAGCAAGTTCCTGCCCAAGGACTAGGTATGGACTACGAGGACATCCTGTACGAGGTCGGCGGCGGCCGGGTGACCATCACCATCAACCGCCCGGAGAAGCTCAACGCCTTTCGCGGCAGGACGATCCTTGAATTGTGTGACGCGTTCGAGCGCGCCGGTGATGATGAGGCCGTGGGGGTCATCGTCTTCACCGGCGCGGGAGAGCGCGCATTCTGTGTGGGCGGCGACGTCATGGAGCCCACCCGCACCATGCAGGAGAAGCGACAAGGGCACATCCTCGGTCCCCGTCTGGCGTCGTCGATGCGAAACAACGGCACGCCCATCATCTGCCGGGTACGGGGCTGGTGCATCGGTGGCGGCAACGAGCTCAACATCATGAGCGACCTCACCATCACCGACACCACCGGGCGCTTCGGGCAGGCCGGGCCGAAGATCGGCAGCGCACCGCTGTGGTGGGGCTGCCAGTTGATGCCCGCAGTCGTGGGAGAGAAGAAGGCCCGCGAGATCGTCTTCCTCACCCGCCACTACGGCGCCGAGGACGCCATGCAGATGGGGCTGGTCAACCTGGTGACCGAGCCCGACGCGCTCGACGCCGCCGTTGATGAGTGGTGTGACGACATCCTGCGCAAATCGCCCGAGGGCCTGCGTCTGGCCAAGATCGCCATGAACACGGCCACCGACGCCCTGTACGGATCGGTGAATGCGGGCATGGAACTGATGGCGCTCAACCACGTGTACGGACCGGAGCCCGGCGAGGGCATCAAGGCGTTCCAGCAGAAGCGACCCGCCGACTGGCGCAAGTTCCGGGACGACGAAGGGCCCGAGCCCGGATGACCACCGAGTGGACCAACTGGTACGCCGAGGAGGATCCCACCACCTGGGTGCTCGCCACCAAGCTGCGGGAGCGGGCCGAGGCCCACCCCGACCGCGAGTACCTGCGCTATGGCGACGGGGCCTGGGTGACCTACGGCGACATGAATTCCCGGGCCAACCGCATTGCCAACGGGCTCATCGGCAATGGCACCCAGCGCGGCGAGTCGGTGAGCGTGATGCTGCCCAACTGCGAGGAGTTTCTGCAGGTGTGGTTCGGCATCCTCAAGGCCGGCGCGGTGATGAGCAGCATCAACACCGCCTACAAGGGCGACTTCCTCACGTGGACCATCAACCTGGTTGAGGCCCGCACGCTGTTTATCAGTGAGGCCTTCCTCGACCGGCTCGACTTCATCCAGACAGAGTTGCCACTGCTGGAGCGCGTGGTGGTGGTGCGCGGCAGCGGGCAGGCGGGGCCCGACCCGTCGCGTCCGTGGCAGGAGCTCACCGCCCTGATGCAGGCACCCGACACCGAACCGGACGTCGCGTACGTGTGGACCGATGACGCGCGCATCATGTTCACCTCGGGCACCACCGGGCGCAGCAAGGGCGTGATCAAGCAGAACGCCGCCGACTACTTCTCGGCACGCGGGTCGCTCGAGTACATGAGCAAGGCCCGGGGTGTGGCCGCCGATCAGCTCTCCGGCGAGACATGGTTCTCATGCCTGCCCCTCTTTCACAGCAACGCCCAGGTGCTGTGTGCCTACCCCGCGCTGCTCGCCGGAGCCCGCGTGGCGTACGTGGAGCGCTTCTCGGGTACCCGCTTCTGGCAGCAGGCCATCGACATGGGCGCCACCATGTTCAACGGCATCGGCGCCATGCTCTATTTCCTGTGGAACCAGCCGCCCAGCGAGTTGGACCGTGCCCACTCGGTGCACTCGGTGCTGGCCGCCCCGGCTCCGAAGGACATCTACTTCGAATTCGAGGAGCGCTTCGGCGTCAAGTTGACGGAGGGCTATGGCCTTACCGAGACCGGCGTGTGCACGGTGATGGACCCAACCCAGCCGGTGCGGCTTGGCAGTTGCGGCAAGGCCAACCCGGGGTATGAGGTGACC
>Ga0194048_10001411_pt1 | contig 11926 bp, 17 predicted proteins | sample JunL225m_MetaG_FD_161685 | JGI IMG/M metagenome (GOLD analysis project Ga0194048, IMG submission 161685) | Anoxic zone freshwater microbial communities from boreal shield lake in IISD Experimental Lakes Area, Ontario, Canada - Jun2016-L222-5m | ecosystem: Environmental > Aquatic > Freshwater >...
GCTTATATACCAAGTATGGTTAGTAGTGCCGTGTACTTCTAAGACTTGACTGCGCTGTTGGTCAGTAACTACATAATTTTGAGAAGTAGACCCAGAGCAACTCCATCCAAAGTTGCCGCCCCTTGTTGGTTGTCGGATTTGGAATTGGTCATAGTCATTTGCATTGCTAGCAATAATTGATGGCAAAGTTGTAGAGCTAATAGCCGAATGCACTTTTGCTGTAGGACTTGTAGTACCTATACCCACATTGCCTAGGTTGTCGATACGCATACGCTCGGTAGTGGTTGTGCCATCTGACGCAACATAAAACTCTAAGCTGGCAGCATTGCTTGATAAATTGTATGAAGATCGAATACTGACATTTCCATACAAGGTTGTACCTATGCGGTATCCATAACCATTTAATAAGTTATTTGTTTGGGTTGTGTTAGCTTCGCTTCCTACATATATTGTTCCGTTTGAAACATTCAATTTTCCTTGCGGCGAACTAGTACCTATACCCACATTCTGACTTGCGTCTATGTAAACAGCATTTGTGCCGTTTGTAGACAACCCAAGCGCATTTGTTGCAGGAAGATACAAACCGTTACCAGTGACAGACGTGCCAGTAGGAATCAGTTTGGCTGCGGTTGCTGTGCCTGTCGTAGCAAAGTTAGTACCGTCAAAAGTAATCGCAGAGCCAGTTGCCAATGCACTTGTAGATGATGCGTATACAACACCGTTGGCAGTAAAACTGGTCAAATTAGTGCCGCCATTTGCAGTAGGCAATGTGCCACTTACATGGGTTGTAAGACCAATCTTTCCCCAGCTTGGTGCAGTTGATACACCTCCTGAAATAAGCGCATTACCTGTGGCTACGTCAGCAAGTTTTGATAACGCAGTAGTGGTGCTGGCGTACAGCAAATCACCCACTGCATACGATGTTTGGCCTGTGCCACCTTTAGCTGCGGTGATAGTGGCAAGACCAGGCGTTATATCTGAAATAGCAAGTTTGACAGTTGCGCTACTTTGAACAATCGGCAAAACCTCAGTCCCCGCAACGGGGGTTGTTGCTGCGGTTAATGCTGATATTTTGCTGTTGGACATTACTTAGCTGTCCAACCAGTATTACCTGTACCAGATGTTTTAACGTACAAAGTGGTACTAGTTCCACCAGAAGTGTTTGAATATAGACTACCTACAGCAGCAGTAACAACACCTTCTGGAGAACCTGTTCCTGTTTTCCAAACTAATCCGTTAACTGGCAAGTTGTTATAAACAACATTGTTAACGTCATTAAGCCAAGGAGACTCGATGACCGTCCCACTAGTAAATACAGTCGAGGTCATAAAGACTCCTAATTAAAATGCTGCTGTGATGTAAGCACCTTGTTCCAATGGTTCCCATCGGATGTAGTGTTTCCAAGTTCCAGTTGTAGGACCTGTTGCAATGGTTGTTTTAATTGCTGTACCACCGGGAATGCGTATACCACGAGCAGCAGAATTTAAAAGTACTCCAGACAAACCTTGTAGTGGTGCATCACCTACACCAGTTGCACAAGACATAATAACTGAATACCCAACAGCTACGTTTGCAAGTGAAGTGCTAGCAGAACTTAATGCTGTAGTCCCACTAGGAGACACAGCACTAAAAGCAAGAGTACTTGCTGCCGCACCGTTTGTTGTGTAGCACTCAGACACAAGACTAATAAGTTGAACATCACCAACTACGTTAAATATTACTAGTCCAGTGCTCATTACTGCTGCACCTGTGTTAACTACATGGTCTGTAGAAGTTTGACCTGCTACTTCGTCTCTTAAAGTTACTGCCATGATATTTCCTTAGTTGTGATGCTTACACACCCATGATGGTTTCAACAGTAGCACCTGTACCAGCAACAGCAGTTACGTTGGCTCTAACATATCTCCAAGGAGCAGTAGTAGTAAAGCCATCAGTAGAAGTTGTAGTGCCAGACAAACTAATAGTTCCTAAAGTAATCCAATTACTTTTATCACCATTAAATGTAGCTGCTTCATTAGACACTTGAATAGCTACGGTAGCAGACACAGTACCTGTGCCAGTAACAATAGCTTGAAAAGTACCGTAAGGACTTTCTTTATAGATAGGAGAAGAAGCAGCAACAACAGTTGTTGAATTTACTCCACTAAAAGCAAAGTAGCGAGGTTGTTCACCACTCTTAATAAATACATCACTCATTTCAGACTCCCATCTTACTGATGTCTAACACGATAAAAAAAGAACCAGTCCCTTTAAACACTACATCAATCTCATGACCAGTAAGCCCACCAACCCAACCTAAATCAATCTTGCTACGACCTTCAAGAGGAAGTACGTAAGGTTGATTTCGGTAATCAACTAACACCCGAAGTCCTGTTTCAATCATAAAAACAATTGAATCAAGACGAACGTTAGTAGGGTTTCCTGCTAACCTAGAAATTTCTATAGGATCAAAAACAGAATCTTTTTCGTTTTTAATTACGCCAGATAACAGAAAGACAGTATTCTTGCCACCATCGCTAACGATAGAAACAGTAATCTTGTCTCCTGTATCTTTATGTACTAGCTCTCTGTGCATGTTTAATATGCACGGGTTTGAGCAGACAACATGAAGTCAACAATCATGTCTGCTGTAGTAGGTGCGGTTACTGCGGCTTTACAACCAAAACCCATACCCATGTTTGTGGCTTTGGGGAATGTAGCAACAACAGTACCAGTAGATACGCCTACGTCAACAGAACAAACTTTGGCATCATTAACAAACACATCAATGTTACCTTTGCCATCGTAGTACCAACCCAACTTAATGAAGGTGGCATCAACAAGAGTAGCAACAGTAGTAGTACCGCTTGAGTAAGCCGTAGCAGCTAGTGAAGCACTACCTTTACGAACAACAAAAGTAATGGCAGCAGAGCCAGCAGCTTTGTTAAAGTAAATGCCATCAGTAGGAGTTAGAGCAGCAATAGAGCTAGCTATACCAACTTGTAACTGGTCATTAGCAGCAGTAGTAGCTTTAAATGCAGTGTAGAACCAAGCTTGCTGAGTTGGAGGAGCAGTGGCTGTAGTTGCATTAGTAGCAATGTTAAAGTTTAAAGGGTTGGTTTGGATAGCACCAATGTCACTGGTAGTAGTAGAAGCACCACCAGCAGTAGAAACTAAACCACCATTACCAACAACAAGACCAATAGTTTGATGGCTTGTAGTGTTAGTTACAGTCCAATCACCAGCAACATACTGGTAGAAATCTTCAAAATCTACACCAAGGTCTGTGGGATCGGGAAGAGGGTATTGTCCTAGAGTAGAACCAATTGCTTGTGTAGATACACCAGAAGGGAAACGGGTAGGCGATGCCATAATAAAAACTCCTTTGACGTTGTTTGAAACAACGCTCTACTAAGAGAGCGTCATCGGAAGATTAGAGTGTACTCTAATTATTTTTTCTTTTTCATCATCATCTTCTTGGCAACCATTTCTTTTTTAGATGCCATAGATTCTTTAGATGATTTCTTAGGGTCAGGCTTCTGTCCCATTTCTTTTTTCTTTTCGTATCCCATGATTTACTCCTTGATAAAAAGAACCCCCTCACTAGGAGGGGGCTTGTTACTAATAACAATTAAGGACCGTTAACGCCCCACACAGCACGAGGATCAGACCAACCGAAGCTATAACGCTCGTAGCCTTTGGCTTTAGCGTTCATAGTATCAAAGTCATTGTCTTGATCAAACATGATGGAGTGACGTTCGTAGTACTTCATACCAGTACCACCAGGGATGGTGTTACGGATAAACCAAGCATGGGGAGCTGAGAAGTAATGGTTCACTTTGAAACCACCAGGCAGATAGTTGCCAGATTTAATGACGTTGATGTCATTGTTGGCATTACCTGTTTGGTAGCTAGAGTGCAGAATGCGTTGAGCATTAAACACTTCTTGACGAGCAATGTGCAAGCAGTAAGGTTGAATAGCAACTAACAGACCACGGTCGTTTTGCAGACCCATGATTGCAATTACTGCATCTTCCAAAGCAGCTTCGGACAAGTCCACATCAACAGCAGGTTTGTTAGCCCAAGTACCACCAGTGGTATTGGTGTGAGCTGTAGAGCAAAGCTCAACACCATCACCGCCTTTATAAGTGCTGTTGAAAGCACGGTTGTAAACGTTAGCAGCTATGTTTTCTTTCGTTTGACGAAAAGACATAGCCAAAGCTGCGGCACGTTTCTTGGAGATTTGCTCTCATAGAGGTTATCGTCCATCTCTTCTTTAGTTACGATGTAACCCATTGCATACGCAACGTGCGTATAGCGAGTTACGTAACCTTGCACTTCAGAGTCATACTGAACGCCAGAGCCTTGTGACTTGACTGGTACAAGACCAAATCCAGTCAGTTGGACATCTTCTTCGTAGTTCTGAGTTGAAGTGTCTTTGTCAAACAAATCAACATACTCTTCAGGATGCTCGTCATAAGTTTGTCCCCACCAAGCTTTGATGCCAGGCCATAAGGCCTTGGGATGGGAACTGGTTGTGATAATACCTGCCATAATTTATTCTCCTAATTAAATGCCAGCAGTGCCAGTAGAGGCGCTGTACACATGGTTATTGATCCGTACCAACAGTTTTGCGTATGCAGCAGCAGGGGTGTTATCCACACGCTGAGTAAAACCCAAAAGCTTCAAGTTAGCAGTGGTGCTATCCGTAAGAGTAGCAGCAGTGATAGTACCTGAATCACTGTAAGTAGTAGCACCAGCGGCAATCAAGAAATTGGTATTGCGACCAATGTCAACAAGAGCAGTAGGAGTAGTTTGACCGTCTTGAATTTCAAAAACAATGTTTGCATCATCTGCAACCAAAGCATATTGAACGGTAGTGGCACTTGCTTGGATACTGCGAATAGTCAAATCAATGTTAGATGCAACCAAGCTAACTCCAGGAGGAGAAACAAGGAAACCAACTACAACACCAACAATTGCAGAACCAGCAACACCAATAGCAATACCAGCAAGACCATTAGTATCCGCACTACCACTCAGGGTAACGGGATCACCAATGTACATAGCAGTACTGTTAACAGGAACAGAATACAACCGAGCTTGCCCTGTGTAGGGTGCTCCGTTGAGATAGCTGACGGGTTTTAAACCACCAGGACGATTTACGTTTGCCATAGAGGACTCCAGATAAATTAAGTGAGTTTGATTCCGTCACGAGGAACATAAAAGCCTTGGTTATCACCAGTGACTTTACCGTTACGTATAGCGGCATCAATACGGTTGTTCTTTGCTTGAAATTCGGCTTGATCTTCCTCGTACCATTCTTGCCGTATTTTCATCAAGTATCCAAACTGCTCAGTGCCTTCAGCACGAGGGTTTACCAGATACCTAATTCTTTCTCCAAGGTCGGTATTACGACTGACCACGTTTTCACTTACTCCACCTACCTCTAAGGGGGTAACAAATTCATATCCACTATCTACAGCTTCTTGAATACGACTTCCAGTATCTGTGAAGATGTGGAGATGGTATCCATCAATTTGTTGCCCCACACTAAGCTTAGCTTCTGTGCCGTTAAACACATTGCGGCGTTTTCGCACTGTACCACTTCCTTGTGGGTTTGTGGTAACAGCAGAAGCAGTAGAAACAGAGGCTTCTCTTTCTGCTGCTTTCTCAATTAGACGATCACGTTTCTCAAATTCGTTTAGTGCTCTTGGCATATTGTATGTCCTCTTTAAGTTTGTTTGTCAAGTATTTTTTAAGACCAATCAAAATCCGCTACGTACTGTTCACGGGTCATAAGCTTTTGCTTAACAAACCGATCACAAGCAGACTTAGCGTCAGCAGGAAGATTGTCATAGGACTGAGCATTGCTATTGCCCCTACCCTGTCTACCTGATCCAGATTCCACTCGACTACTAGTAGAACCTTTTGTTTTATTTCCAAACCTATTAGGGAACTCATCTGTAAGCACTTCGTCTAACTTTTCAAGAAAAGCTTGTCCTTTAAGACCTGGAAACTCTAGTCGAAGACTTTCACCAATACCATTAGCAATACTGGTCATACGGCGGTCTTCCCCAAACCAAGTGTTCTTATCTAACCATGTTTGTAAGTTAGGATCAATTGATGTAGGAGTAGGTGCTTCAGGTACGCTAACAACATCCTTAACAGCTTGTTTGGCTTCCTTTAAATCTTCTTTGGCTTCATCCAAAGCGTCATCTAAAGCATTAACTTTTTGACCATCACCATCGCTAATAGCTTGAGCACGGCTTTCTTTTATTTCTTGAATACGGCGTTCGTAGTCAGCAGTCTTTCGTTCATAAGACTCCCTTTGAAATTTCTTGAACTCTTCCGCAGCTTCTCGAAATTGTTTGAGTTCCTCCTTTGTTTGGTTTAAATCTTTAACCAAGTTCTCATTATTCTTTCTGAGGATAGGAAGAATCTCACGACCACGTTTTACAAAGGTTTCAGCATCAACCCAATCAGACTCGTTGCCTCGATAGCGTTCTTTAGGAACCCATCCTTGAGACTCAGCTTCATGTTGAACTTCTGATCCTACGTCATCATTGTTACTAGTATCATTTTCACTCATGGTTTATCCTTTAGCTAAGTATGGATCAACAAGATTTACATCAGCATCAAGTGTGCCTGTAATGTCTTTGTCGTTGATAATGCGATAGTGGTTTCCGTCTTTACCTAAGTAAAGCAGACCAGCGTACTTGGCAAAAATAATTTTGTCGCCAACTTTGCACCAGGGTGCGGGTTCATCGGCATAGCATTGATCACCCATAGCAATAACAAGTCCAGTGGTGTTAGCCATCTGTTCTCGGTCTTTGAAGCTTCCAGTAGTAAGAACAATACCACCTTGGGACATCTCTTTAATTTCTTGGGGCTTTATTAGCACCCTCCAACCACAAGGGTTGATTCCTGATTCATTGCTCATTTGGTTCTCTCTTATTTAACTTCAAACAGGTCTTCGTACTCAATGTTCAGGATGACAGCGATTACTCGGCATCGTCCTTTGATTTCTGCTTCTTCTTCAAAAGCATTGTTGATCAAACCTTCCTTCATGGATTCCCGGTCTACTTCAAGCATCTTCATAAAACGCTTAGTGACAGGGTGGTGTTTCCATTCTTCAAAACTATCTTGACTGACTATCTCCATTTGGTTTCCTTGTTACATCATTTGCGGCATCTGTCCTGCTCCCTCCATTGTTTGTTCGGGGGCTTGTGACTGCTGCTCGGGTTGTCCTTGTTGTTTCATAAAGGACGAATAGACTTTGCTCATAGTGTCAATGGAACTAAGGATGCCTTCCCTACGTTCACGTTGAAGAGCAATACTTGTATTGATTTCTTGGATACGCATCTTCTCGCCTTCAGTAGCAATACCAATCTTGATAGACTCGGCTTCTGCTTGCAACTTTTGAATCTTGGCTTGATTGAGTTCTGCTTCACCCATAAGTTTGAGTAGACCCATCTTCATAGCCAACTCACTCTCAGCTTGCTTAGACTTCATCTTCATCTCTTCAATCTGAAGCTTAGGATTAGGAGGAGGAGGAACAGCGTTAGGTCCTTTGGGATCAGGAAGAATTTTCTCAATGTTTGTAATCTTGATTGCTTTAAGGAATGTGTTTTCAACCTCATAGCGGTTATACAAACCAGGAGTAGCAGCAACACGTTGGGTAAGAGCCATAGCTTGACTTGCACGTTGAGCATCAGAAGTAATACTAGGGTCAGCAGTAGGCATAACGTCAGTTACCGGACCTTCATAGTCTGTAGCCAACACAATGCCCTGGCTTGTAGCATTTGAAACGTATTGGGTGTTCTCGCTAATAAAGATTTGATTCAAACGATACAGCTTACGAAACTCTTGTTTCAAACTGCGGTGAGTACGTTTAAAGATACCGTTAAATATCTTCATGCCTTGCTCAGCCATAGTACGAGTAGTTTCAGCAGGAGTGTTCTGTCCAGGGTTCTGTCCAGAAAGAATATCTACAGAACCACCAATGCGTTCGCCATAGTTAATCAACAGGTTCAACAAAGTAAACAACACTTGAGAAGGTTCACGTACAGGAAGAGGAACAATGCCTTTACGCAGATCATCTCCGGTAGTGTCTACATGCTTCCACTCCATTGGGTTGAAGGAGTAGTTACCACCACGAAGCTTAATACCACGGCTAAGAAATCCACCAGCAGTGTTAGCCATAGTGCCAGCATCAACGAGCTGGTTGACAATTGTATTAATCGACTCATTCAACGGCCCCAACAAAACACCAAAGCCCAAATCATAAAAGCCACCATCGGGAGAAGGAACAAAAGGAAACTTAGTAAAGTAATGTTCAGCTTTAATGCTAAGAATGACATCACCTTTTTTATTGCGTTCAATGTCTTTCTCAGTGTACCTAGCAACAATACGAGCAACTTGTTTGTTGTCTCTACGAACATAGACGATGTAGGGTTCAGCGTAACCATCATCATCAAAGTCAATGTGGCAATGCTGTTCAAGAATCTCAACAGGAGTGCTTGAGTCATTAGGCTCAGGTGGAGACATACCTTGAGCTTTGTCTTGGGCTTGTTGCAAGCCGTTACCCAAAGCAGTAGAAGCATACTGTTGAGGACGACCCTCAGATACTTCTAACCACAATCCACGAGCTACACGTTCATAGATTTCGTTCTTACTCATTTGAAGAACGTGGGTAATTCGGTTAGCTGTCTCTAGACTCTTAGTCCAGTAGTTGACAACTAAGTCCTTAGCCAAAACATTTTCAGAGACATTGTGTTTGAGAATGGGGTCATAGTAGGTCTTCTTAAAAGCACAACCAACAATAGGCTGTGTAATAAGAACCTTGTCCATCTCTGATTCCCAATCTTCATCTTCTTCAAGAAGCTGGTAGCTCATGTGTTGTTCAACACGGGTAGAACGCAAAGCACGAGTACCGTCTTTGTCATCTCCAACTACCCGACATTTGACAGGAAGGTTACTGTCAATCAAGACAGGATAACTACGAGCATGATATTGCAGTGCAGCAATTGTGATGAGGGGAAACTTAACGTTACTGGCATTAGGCCAAGGGAAGTTCTTTGTTTCAGCAACCTGCAAAGCAAGCTTCAAAGAAGCTTCAGTACGTTTTTCCCAACTGTTACGGGACAACAGATCGTTGTCAAAGTCTCTAACGACTTGTACTCCAATTGTTGCTAAATCTTCTTTGCATAAAAGGTCAGCAATGTTAGCCTCATACACGAGGTCACTGACGTTGTATTTGTCTTTTAAGTTCATAGCTTTTAGTACCCGCAAGTAAGGGAACGACCTGAGACGTTCAAATTGTTTTCGTGAATATAAGCCTCGTACTCTTCTTCCTCAAGTTCTTTATCGGTTGGTGCTTCCCACATCCTGTCGAGCATCAAGCCCAAGTATGCCCAAGCATCTACTTGGTCATCATGCTTGTCTCTAGGAAATCGGAGAAGCTCATCCTCAAAGCCTTGATACCATTCAGCGTCCTTATCGAACTTACAAGCCCCGCTTCTCATACGAGCTTGGATACTTCTAGCACGGGTAAGTTTGTCACCACTAGGCTTGAGCAGAACAGTGTTGATAAACTCTCCACGCTTGAGCATCTCCTCATTGAGATAGGGACCTATAGCTTTTTGAATCGTACCTTGTTCAAGTCCAAAGAGTACGGGCTTATAAATCTTTTGAATCATGAGGATTGTATCCACAATCTCCAAAGCATCCATACGTTGTTTGATCACATGTTTGCAATACAACCTGCCATCTTCATCCATACCACCAACAACAAAAGCAGAGTAGTCAGCCTTCTGAGATTGGGATACAGCCAAGTCACAGGCTGCATAGTACACCAGATTCTTCTTTTCATCTTCTGGTTTGATAGGCACAAAGTCAGTTTTCTTAAAGAAGGTGTCAGTAATGTCCAACGGGATATTAAGCATTTCTTGAGAGTAGACATCAGCTAGACCTTGACGTACATAGTCATCTTTCTGCATCCTAAACTCAGTAGCAGACTTCATCTCAGGCCACAACAAAGATTTAAAGTCATCTGTGTGAGCACGGTACTTGACAGACCTCCAAGGCAAGACATTGCTGGAATATTCTTTTAAATCTTCTTTGATAAGACTCTTAACACCACGATGGGATGCTAACTGAGAAGCTGGCATTAAGTTCTCAAGTAGACTGTCTAAGTGTAGGATTGTGCCTACTATACGTATCTTTCCTGTAGATGAAACACAAGGAATAAGCGCACCATAGAACCAACGCTTAAACTTCTGGCGGCGATCTTTGTTCATAACGATCTCGTCATTCTCCATGTCGTCCCCAATGATGAGGTCTGGACGAAGGTTAGCCCATTTCAATCCACGGAGCTTCTGCTCTGAACCTTTGGCTTGGATACGGAATGTCCACCCATCTTCCATCTCAACAATCAAATCATCTTCAGTATCTTTGGGAAACTCTTTGACCCCAAACAGAGAACGTAGGTCATCATTTTCTAGTAGTTCTTTCTTAATGTCTCCTAGGAACTGTACGGCTTGAGTAACAGTATCTGAAACAATAAGAACGTATCTGGATTCTCTAAAGAGGACAGATGCTAGGGTGTAGGCATGGGTTACGGCTGTACTCTTAGCATGATACCGAGGAGCAGCTATGGCAACTTGTTTGCTGTTACTAGTAACAAGTTCCCATATTTCTTTATGGAATTCAGGAGTAGCTGCTGGTTTATCAAAATTCTTTCTCAACACAGAGTTGACAAAACCTTCCATGACATCCGAGTTTAGTTTAGACATTGCTAACGACTTTAGCTTCTACGTCTATAGGTACAGCAGCTTGGGTTTTATTACCAGCAAACCTAGCAAACTCAGCACTGAGCTTAAGCAATCGTTCGTCAATGGTCTTCTCAACTTCTTCCCTGTCTATAGGGTTTTCCTCTAGTTTCTGTTGCTTAGCCAGTAGGTCTGTTGTAATCTTTAAAGCAACGTGAGCCTTGATAGGTACTCTGACAATATCTCCAGTACGCTGATCAAACTGAGCATCTCCAAAGTCTATACGTTCTTCAGTAGCCTTGAGAGCTTTGTTGATAACCCGTTTGAGGTTAGAGTCCATCTGCTGAACATCTTCAGTCTTTAGCTGGAGACTAAACTCTTTGAACCAATCCATTTGTTTCCAGAGTTTAAGGGTAGGTAAGGGTATACCCGTAACAATAGCTGTCTCAGCCATATTGCCAAGCATAAGGTACGTACTGACAGCTTGAAGCTTTTGGTTCTGTGACCATACAGACTTCTTGTATCGCTTGTCTCTAGAAGTACGTCTTTGCATTTAACACTTCCACTTCTTAAGGGATTTGTTAATCCTTGAGTCAGGGTCTTTAGCCTTAGCTGATCCAGTCAGCTTCTTCTTCATGCCTTCCATACGAGCACAGAAAGAATCTTTACGAGAACCACCTTCAGGTTGAGGAGGTTTAAGGTTATGACCTTCCTTCTTAGCTGAAGCTCTACCTTTAGCGTTTAATCCACCTGATTCAGACTTACCTTCTTTACGTTGCCAAGCTGGTGACTTTTTACCTGTAGCCATGTTCTCTTCCTTTGTTTGGTAGCGGGGGCTGGATTCGCACCAGCGGTCTTGTGGTTATGAGCCACACGAGATACTCCTTCTCCACCCCGCAATGGGTCGAACTATAACAGCTTTCCTATCTTAGGTGTCTGTCGCATAGGTGACACTAAAAGAACATTTATTTTCTGTTTGAGTACCTTCAGTGGACTTGACAAGGTTTTTAAAAACTACGACACTGAGGGCTTCTTTCTTTTACTGTTTTCTTTCTTGTTTTCAGGGTATTAACAGTACTATGTTTGATGCGAGTCTTAGTAAAGACGAGCATATATAGACAACTAGCAATAACCCCCCTTTGTTATAAAAAGTATAGCTAGCGGTATAAGGTGCT
>Ga0194048_10001412_pt1 | contig 11924 bp, 11 predicted proteins | sample JunL225m_MetaG_FD_161685 | JGI IMG/M metagenome (GOLD analysis project Ga0194048, IMG submission 161685) | Anoxic zone freshwater microbial communities from boreal shield lake in IISD Experimental Lakes Area, Ontario, Canada - Jun2016-L222-5m | ecosystem: Environmental > Aquatic > Freshwater >...
CACGCACCACCAACCAACCAATCACCAGCAGCTTTACCGCTGCCCCCGACACGACCTACACCATCACCGCCACCAGCAACGCTAACCGGCGCCTGCAAACCCGCGCCACCCGAACCGCACGCGGCACCTGCACCATCAAAACCAGCAAGAAGACCCATAAGCGGACCGCAACCTGCACGATCCGCCTCCGACACGCCGGTACCTGGATCGTCAAAATCACACCCACCGAAAACGGCCTAGTGGGCACGCCCGCAACCAAGACAGTCAAGATCCACACACCACCACCCACACGCAAACCAAAACCAGCCGAGCCCATCACCGGGTAGTGGCTACCCGCAGAGCACGCTAAAGGGATTCAGCAAGCGCTCGTTCGAGCACCAGACTCGGCGGCATGCGCGACATGCCCTTCATCGCGGCGTCGGCTTCGTGCATGTGGCTGAGTGCCGCACTAGCGTCGCCCGGCGTCCAGCGCCCGACTGCGGCGAGCATCTTGCCGGCACGAAACGGTGCCACTCCTAGCTGCTTGGCGAGGACCTCTCGCGAGGGGCGGCCGTGCTCGGCGAGCTCGACGGTACGGCGGACCAGTTCGACGTGGCGGGTCAGTTGTGGCAAGACACGGTGCGGCTCGACATCGCCCGCGAGCAGGCGCGTGAGCTCGGCGATTGCGCCACGCCGATCGCGCTCGGTGATCGTGTCGAGCAAGGCCCAAGGTGCATCGTCGTGACGCGCGCTGATCATCACCTCGACCAGCTCGACCTCAACGGCAGCGTCGAGCGCGTAGGTCGAGAGCTTCTCGAGCTCGCGAGTGATCTCGTCGGGACTCTCGCCCACCAATTCGGTGAAGCGCAGCATCGCCTCGGGATCCATCCGCACTCCTAGGCGCTCGGCCTCCTGGCGCGCAAAGGCCGCGCTCTTGGGCGCCTCGAAGGACAATACGGCCTCTTTGCCACTGCACTTACGGACGGCCGCAAACAGTGGATCGTCGGCGGGCCAGATCGGCTTGCGCGGATCGGCTGGCGCATCGGCGACGAGCACGAGCACCGTCGATGGGCTCGGGTTTGCAACGTAGGCGAGCACGGGGTCGAGACGCCCGGCACGGCGGGGCTTGACCCACGCGTCGATGCCCTCGACGACGATCAGGCGCTCCTCCACGAACAGGCCCTGCTGGCTGCAGGCGCCGGCGATCGCGTCGGGCTCGTGCTGGGCGGCGTCGAAAACCTCAATCGCCTCGCTGCTGTAGCGATCGCGCAGTCGCTCGAGTGCTCGCCGGATCTTGCCGCGGTCCGTGCCGCTGAGCAGGTAGACCGGTGCGAGTGGTGTTGCGGACACCACGCCATCCTACTGCGCTCGCCGCCCGTGGTCGCCGCAGTGCGACGATCAGCGCGAACAGGGCACATATGACGAGGACAACCGTGTCGGGCACGATCAGCGCCAGCCACTCGCCCATTCGTGCACACCAGAGAATCCACAACGCCGGCCATTGCGAGCACCAGGCGATACCTGCCCCCGCAGACGGCGCCACGGGCGTGACAATCGTCGCAATCAGAGCCGACCACAACGCGAGTGGAACCGCAGGCGCCGCGAAGAGATTCGACGGCAACGAGGCGAAGATCGCGGCTCGCCCAAAGTGCCACCACGAGATCGGTGCCGTGGCGAGCGTCGCCGCCCCCGTCACCAAGAGTGCCGTGGCGACGACGTAGGGAATTGCCGTTGCCTCCGAAATTCGTCGCGCGTACGGAACAGCGAGCAAGATGCCCGCGACGGCAACGAACGACAGCTGGAGACCGGGGTCGTAGATCGACCAGGGATTCCATACCAACAGGCACCCGAAGCCGAGCGCCAGAGCGCGCCAGGCATCGCGAGGCCGCCCAACCAGCCACGTCAGACAGCCAGCGATGCCCGCGACGCCGGCCCGCAGCACGCTGGGCGAGGGCCCAACAATGCCCACGTAGAGGATGATCACGAGCAACGAGAACACGAGCGCCTGCCGACGATTGCCACCAACGCTCCACGTCACCAGCACCACCAAGGCCACGAGCAGGGCGACATTGCCACCGGAGACCGCCAAGAGGTGCGCCAAACCCGAGGCTCGAAAGGCCAAGACGGCCTGCTGTGTCATATCCGCGCTGCCGCCGAAGGCGAGCCCCACCACGATTTGTCCTGGGTCCCCCACCCCGGCGGGTTCGAGGGCACGGACGGCGGAGGTACGAGCGCGATCGGCGATGCCCCAGAGACCACTACGCCGCCCGATCACCTGCTGCGTGCCGATGCGAAGGACGGCGTGGATGCCCTGGTGCGCGAGCCATGCCTGCTCGTCAAAGCCGTTTTGAGATCCGCGCGGTGCTGACACGCTGCCGCTGACGCGGAGAATGCTGCCACGATCGGGACCATGGCTCGCATTAATACGGAGTAGAACTGGGCCACCCCTGGCACCGAGCACCTGCCCCGTTGCGATGCGGCTATAACCACTGCCATGCCAGGCCTCCGTTACCAACACGGGTAGGCCGTCGACCGAGTGGCCGATCAGAGGATGCAGTGGCTCCGCTGCCAATCGTTCAATTTGATGGTTGCCCACGGCGAACCCGAGTGCCAGCACCACCCCTCCTGCGATCAGCGACCAGCGCCGCTGCGGAAGCTGAAGCGCGAGCAGACCACCACTCGCTAACCCCACAGCCACAAGCAGCGAACCATGCGGCACGCTTGGCAACGCCAGTAGTGCTCCCATTCCAACTAGATAGCCAACGAGGTCGGGCAGCGCCGGGCGACGAAGGCGCATCAGGGAGCAACGAGGTCGCGCAAGGCCTCCAGCTTGGACGGCCCAATGCCCGGCACCTCCATCAGATCGTCCGCGGTCTTGAATCCCCCGTGTGCATCGCGCCAATCCAGAATGCGTTGAGCCGTTGCTGGCCCTACTCCTGGCAGAGCGTCGAGCGCCGTCACATCCGCGCTGTTGAGGTGCACGACGCCACTCGTGGCCGGACCAGCACCCGTGGGAGCCGCTCCCGCACCGGGCGTGAAGGCCTCGGGCACAAGCACCTGCTCACCGTCAATCAGGAGCGCAGCCAGATTGACCGTGACGGCATCGGCTTTCGTAGTCACCCCACCGGCCTTCTCGATCGCATCGACGACACGCTTGCCCTGTGCCAGTTGGTAGACCCCGGGTTTCCTGACCGCGCCCGTCACGTAGACCACGAGTAGCTCTTCCGCTGCTGGTGCGACACCGCCGACGCCGTCAGTCACCGTGGAGGAGGTGACGATCGGCATCGGCGGGCTCGCTTCGCCTCCACGACCACGGAAGAACGTCACGGCAGCCGCGAGGAGGAGGATCGCGGCGAGTCCGAAGAGGAGCGTTCTACGGTCGAGTGGAGGCATGGCAGGAGCCTGCCAACCAGCGCCTCACATTCGTCGCGCACTCACGCGCACTAATCGCACAGACGCAGCCCGCTTGCGCGCGCTAGTTGACGACGATGTTGACGAGCTTGTCCGGAACCACGATCTCCTTGACAACTTCGCGACCCGCGATGTGCTCGGCGATCTTCGGCAACTCGCGCACGAGTCGCACCACCTCGTCGTTCGGTAGTCCTCGCGGCAACTCGATGCGCTCGCGCACCTTGCCGTTGACCTGCGCAACGCACGTAAAGGTGTCGGACACGAGGAGCGCAGGATCGACGACCGGCCAGGGCGACTCCCACAAGCGCGAGCCACCCAGCTGCTCCCACAACTCCTCAGCGATATGCGGCGCAAACGGCTGGATGAGGCAAACGAGTGTGCCAGCAGCGTGGCGCAGGACCTGCCCACCGACTGGATCGCCGATCAATTCGTCGCGCGCCTTCTCGATACCGTTGAGCAACTCCATCGACGCAGCGATTGCGGTGTTGAATTGCAGGCGGCGATCGATGTCTTCGGTGACGCGCTGCGTCGTCTGGTGCGTCAGGCGCAGCAGGTCGAGCGCCGCTCCCTCTGCCCCACTCGGCGCGGCGGGCAATGCCTCACCGGGCACCTCACTCGCGATGCGTTGCACGGCCTTCCAGAGTCGATCGAGGAAGCGCGAAGGTCCAAGCACGCCATTGTCGGACCATTCCTTGTCCTGATCGGGCGGGCCCATGAAGAGCACGTACATGCGCAGAGCGTCGGCGCCATAGCGATTGACGATCGCGTCGGGGGCGACGACGTTGCCCTTCGACTTGGACATCTTGGCGCCGTCTTTGTAGATCATCCCCTGCGTAAAGAGGTTCGCGAACGGCTCCTCGAAACCGACAAAACCTGCGTCGTAAAGGACCTTCGTAAAGAACCGGCTGTAGAGCAGATGCAGGATCGCGTGCTCGACGCCACCGATGTACTGGCCAACCGGCAGCCACCAGTCGACCGCAGCCTTGTCGAAGACCTGCGTGTCGTCGTGGGCCGAGATGTAGCGCAGGTAATACCAGGAGGAATCGACAAACGTGTCCATCGTGTCGGTCTCGCGCAAGGCCGCTGCGCCGCACGTCGGGCACGGCACGCTGCGCCACTCCTCGGCGGCGGCCAAAGGCGAGCGACCCTTCGGTGCGTAGTCCTCAATCTCGGGCAGGACCACCGGCAGATCGGCGTCTGGCACCGGCACGAGCCCGCAGGACGGGCAATCGATGATCGGAATCGGCGCGCCCCAATAGCGTTGGCGCGAAACGAGCCAGTCGCGCAGGCGATAAGCGGTCTTGGTCTCGCCCCGGCCTTCCTCGGCCAGCCAGGCAGCAACCGCCGTCTTGGCCTCCGAGACCGCGAGCCCATCGAACTGGCCCGAGTTGACGAGCAAGGCGTCCTCGCCGGCTGACGTGTAGGCCTCGGCCTGCACATCGACCTCGCCGTCCGCTGCAGAGACGACCTGGCGAATCGGAAGACCGAAGAGCGTCGCGAAGGCGTGGTCGCGGTCGTCGTGGCCCGGCACGGCCATGATCGCGCCGGTGCCGTACTCGACGAGCACGTAGTCGGAGACCCAGACCGGGATCTCCTCGAGCGTGACGGGATTGACGACGCGCCGACCAGTGTCGACGCCCGTCTTGGGCCGGTCGTCGCGCATGCGGTCGGCAACCGACTCGGCGCTGCGACGACGCACGTAGTCCATTACTTCGGCCTCAGCCGCTGTGCCCTGTACCAGCTCACTGATCAGGGGATGCTCGGGCGCCAGCACGAAGAAGGTGGCGCCAAACAGCGTGTCGGGACGCGTCGTAAAGACGGGGATCTCGGCCTCGCTATCGACAACGCGAAAGACCACCTCGGCGCCGTGCGAACGGCCGATCCAGTTGCGCTGCATCGTCAACACGCGCTCGGGCCAGTTTTCCAACTGATCCATGTCGTCGAGCAGGCGATCGGCGTAGTCGGTGATGCGGAAGAACCACTGATCAAGATCGCGCGCTTCGACCTCTGCGCCGCAACGCTCGCAGCAACCATCCACGACCTGCTCATTGGCGAGCACCGTCTGATCCTGCGGACACCACTTGACGGCGGCCGTGCGCTTGTACGCCAGACCGCGCTCGAACATCTGCAAGAAAATCCACTGGGTCCAGCGGTAGTAGGCGGGGTCCGACGTCGAGAGCTCGCGGCTCCAGTCGATCGACCAGCCCATCCGCAGCATCTGCTCGCGGATACGCGCGATGTTGTGGGCCGTTACCTCGGCGGGCTTACCACCCGTCTTGATCGCTGCATTCTCGGCCGGCAGACCAAACGAGTCGTAGCCCATCGGGTGAAGAACCTGGAAACCGGTACGGCGACGAAAGTGCGAAACGACGTCGCCCATCGTGTAGTTGGTCACGTGCCCCATGTGCAGATCGCCCGAGGGGTACGGCAGCATCTCGAGGACATATGCCCGCGGCCGCTCGTCATTGCCGGGGTCGCTCGGATTGGGCGTCTCAAACGCGCGTTCGTCGGCCCAGACGGCCTGCCAGCGGGCTTCGATTGCTTGAGGGTCGTAACGCTCCATAACGGCAGGATACGTGGCGCTCGCACAAAGCACGGCACTGCCGGTGATGAAAAATCGCTGAAATCGCCACTCATCGCATATCAGACACGGTGCGAAGAGAAGAAAAGATACGCGTACATGTCTACGTTACCTACGGAGGAGAGAACAATGGAACTGACCTCGACACAAGAGACAATCTTGTGGGCCGGGACGATCGGGATGGCGCTCGGCGCGATTATTATCGCGTTGGTCGGCTTCCGGCTGCCGAAAGCTGAACGCCATCACGTGACGGCGAGTTTCTTCGTCTGCGCGATTGCAGCATGTGCGTACTACGCCATGACGACCGGTATCGGCACGATCACATTCAACGGTTATGAGATTTTCTTCGCTCGCTACGCCGACTGGGTATTTACGACTCCTCTGCTCTTGCTCGGCCTCGTAACGGTCGGCATTGCTGCAGCGGCGGGTGGAGAAGCTGGGCGTGAGCGCGGCGGATTGATCGGCTTCGTGCTCGGCGCGGATATTCTGATGATCGTGACGGGCTTCATTGCGGCACTCCGCAACGGCCACGACGATAAGTGGGTGTGGTACGCAATCAGCTGCGTGTTCTTCCTGCTCGTCCTGTGGGCCGTCTACGGCCCCGTCAAGGAGTACGTCTCCAGCGACATGAAGCCGCTGTACACGCGCCTCTTGTCGATCCTGACGGTCCTGTGGCTGATCTACCCTGTGCTTTGGGTCCTAGGCACCGAGGGTACGGGCACACTGAGCCTGACGGGCGAAATCGCCGTCTTCGCGGTGATCGATGTTCTCGCCAAGGTCGGCTTCGGCATCCTGCTCGTCACGGGTGTCGGCAAAACGGCCAAGCACGTCGCGTAAAGCGTTGCTGGTTGTCCGAGCTTCGAGCCTCCGCGGCTCGAAGCTCGGAACACTACGCACGTCCCCACGGAGCCAACGCACCACCATCGTTGCGAGTGGCACTGATGCGCAAGAGCCGGTTGTATTTCGCGAGCCGCTCCGACTGCGTCAACGACCCGACTTTCAATTGACCAGGCCCGGCGGCTATCGCCAAATCGGCCAACCAGTCGTCCTCGGTCTCGCCTGAGCGGGCACTCACCACGACGCGCCAGTGCTCCTCACGGGCACGTGCCGCTACACCGAGCGCGTCCGACAGCGTGCCGACCTGATTGGCCTTGACCAGCACCGCATTGGCAGCATTGGTCGAGATCGCCTGCTCGAGGCGCTCGAGTTGGGTACAGAGAAGGTCGTCGCCGATGATCTGAACTCGAGGCCCAAGCGCGGCCGTCAGCCCGGGCCAGGGTGCCCAATCGTCCTCGCCGAACGGATCTTCGATGCTGACAATCGGAAAGGCCTGAGTCCACGCAATCAGACGTTCAGACCACACGTCTGCTCTGACGGTCTCGTTGTCTGCAGCGAGGCGGTAGCCACCGTCCACGACGAGATGACTAGCCGCAACATCGAGGCCGATCGCAATCTCGTCTCCCGGTGTGAACCCGGCACGCTCAATCGCCGCCACGAGGAGTTCGAGACCATCGCGATTGCCAAGATCGGCGGCAAAACCACCCTCGTCGGCTCGAAGCAGCGTCCGTCCACGAGTGCGCAACTCATCGGCCAAGGCAGCCAGCACCCGTGCAACGTGCTCGATCGCCTCCGGAAACGTTGAGGCCGCTACGGGAATGGCGAGATAGTCCTGGAGATCAACACTGTGCTCGGCGTGGAGTCCGCCCGAGAGGGCGTTGACCATCGGCCGCGGCAGAACAGACGACTGATCGCCACCGAGGTGTTGCCAGAGCGGTACGTCCTGTGCCATGGCGGCAGCGCGCGCCGTCGCCACGGAGGTGGCGAGAATCGCGTTGCCGCCAAGTCGCGAGCAGTTTGGCGTACCGTCGAGAGTGCGCAGCGTGGCATCGATCTGCAGGCGCTCTGTCGCATCCAATCCTTGGAGGGCAGCATTGATCTCGCCCTCAATATTCGCGATCGCACCCAAAACGCCACGCCCGCTATATCGCGTCTCATCGCCATCGCGTAGTTCAACAGCCTCGTGCCGCCCGGTCGATGCACCCGACGGGACGCTGGCGCAGGCAGTGACACCTGAGTTGAGCGTGACCTCTGCTTCGACGGTCGGTCGCCCGCGCGAATCGAGCACCTCGTAGGCACGCAGGCTGGCGATGCGGCTACTCACGGCGCTCCCACCTCGACGCGCTCGATCGCCTGCAGCACCGTCGTCGGTGGACGCACGAGCAGCGACCGGCCAACGGCCCGAGCTAGTGCCTGCGAGCGCTCATCAAGATACTCAGCGGGAGACTTGCCGTCGACACGCGCGACCATCAAGATGCCGAGTTCGCAGACCGTCGCGGGCTCGTCGATCAATGCCTCAGCTCGCTCGCGGTAAGCGCCATAGAAACCACGCGCCAGCGCCGTAAACAGGGCCCGCTGACGTGGCATGTGCAACGCCTTCAGACAGAGGTGATTGAGACAGAAGGCGACGTCGAAGACCGGATCGCCCCAATGCGCCACCTCAACGTCCAGCACCAACATCCGATCGGAATACGCAATCAGGTTCTTGGGTGCGTAATCGCCGAGCACGAGCGCACGGCGCGTCGCGAGCAGACGCGCGATCTCCACGTCGATCAGGTCGGCGAGGTCGGGGTGTCGCGCGGCAACGCTGCGGTGGTAGGGGTCGATGCGACCTTGGATCATCGTCTGTAGGTCGTCAAAGTCGACAGCGACCTGAGGATCACTGGCGGATGCCGTGTGAATCCGACCAAGTAGGTCACCTGCTTGATAGCCGTCACGTAACTCGATTTGGCCAGCCAGCAACAGCTCCTTCCAGGTCGCGCCTCCCGGCGGGGCGCAGGTCATGCCAAAGGCGTGGTTGTCGTCGTCGGTAAAGACCACAGAGGGCGCAACCCCGGGGCCAAGCAAACGGTTGATCGTGCTCAGGCAACGATGCTCGACCGAGCTGCGGCCGACATCGTAGGCCCAGACCTCAGCGACCCGTAGAAACGGCAGCGCCTGCTTTGCCACGAGACATCCCGTCTCCCACTCGACCCGCCAGACGTCGTTCGAAATACCGCCGCCCAGTGCACTCACCGAGCAATGCGCGGAGGCAGGCACAACGCCGCGTTCGACGAGATACGGCACCAGCGTGCTGTCGAGGAGTTCCACCTGCGCAGTATCCACGATTGCACCTACCCTTAGCCCGTGGAGCAACCGACAGCGATCGAAGTACGAGGCGCAAGTCGTCGGTATGGCAGCATCCAGGCACTCGACAATGTGACCCTAACCATCGACGCACCTGCCACTGGCCTCCTTGGCCAGAACGGCGCAGGTAAGTCGACACTGATGAAGGCCATCCTCGGTCTCGTGCGCCTCGATGCCGGCGAGGTCCAAGTGCTCGGGCACGATGCGCGCCGTGACGGCGAACAGGTGCGGCGTCGCATTGGCTATGCCCCCGAGCATGAATGCTTGCCCCCGGAACTGACGGCCGCCGATCTCTGCCGACATCTCGCAGAGCTGCGTGGACTCTCCCGCGCCGACGCGATTCGTCGCGCTTCGGAGGTCCTGTTCGCGGTCGGCCTTGAGGAAGAGCGCTCGCGCGTGATCGGCTCGTTCTCGCTTGGCATGCGCCAGCGCGTCAAGATCGCCCAGGCGCTCGTCCACGCACCCGAGCTGATCATTCTCGATGAGCCCACCAACGGACTCGACCCCGCTCAACGAGCCGAGATGCTCGATGTCATTCGCCGCGTCTCGCGCGACCTCAATGTCCGCGTGCTGATCTCATCGCACATCCTCGATGACATTCGCCGCACCTGTGACGCTGTCGTGGTGATGCGCAACGGTGCCGTCACGCTGGCTCGTCCACTCGCGGCCGAGGCCGACGAGGCCGACGTCTTGCGTGCCGAGACAGTCGCCGATTCGGCACCGTTCGTCGCCGCGATGACCGTCGCAGGTCTCGACTGCACCGTGCTCGACACAACCACGACCCGAGTTGTCATCCGCTCCGAACGAGACCGCGACGTCCTTCGTGACACCGCGGCCAGCACCGGCGTTGGCCTGCGGCGCCTGCACCGCGATGGCCCATCGATCGAGGACGAATTGCTGGAGGCGATCGGATGAGCGCCGCCAAGATCCACGACGTTCGGTACCGCCCCTACGACGGTGAGGTGACCGGCAGCAGCCGTCGCGCGATTATCTCGATGGCGCGATGGAGTGCCCTGCGGGCACTCGGCGTACGCCGGCCCTGGACCGCGAAGATCGTGCCAGTTGGCCTCGCCTTTATCGCACTCGGCCCCGCCATCACTGCCCTCGGCGTCAAGGCACTGCTCGGCACACAGGTGACACAGAAATTACCCGGCGACCTCGTGCCGTATGGCCCGTACTACCAACTGATCGGCTTTGCCATCCTCGCCTACGCCGCAATCGTGATCCCCGAGACGATCTGCCCCGACCGTCGCAGTCGCGTACTCGACCTCTACCTTTCGACAGCGCTGAGTCCCCGCGAGTACGTGCTGGGCAAGATCTTCGCGTCCCTCACCCCACTGCTCGCGGTGACAACACTGCCACTTGCCTTCCTCTACGTCGGCAACGTCTTCTTCGCGACGTACCCCTTGGCGTACGTCCAAGACCATCTGCGCGAGATCCCCGCCATTCTCGGTGGCGGTCTGTTGATCGCACTCGTCTACACGTTGCTCGGCCTCGCGATCGCATCACTGACGAGCCGCCGCGCCTTTGCCAGCGTGGGCTTCATTCTGCTGATGATCATCTCGACCCTGATTAGTGGCGTCCTGCGCCACGCGGCAAACCTCGGGCCCAATTCGCGCCTGATCAATCTACAGGGCCTCCCGATCTGGCTCGCACAAAAGATGATTGGCGAGTCACCGGGCATCATCAAAGACGGTCCTCTCAAGCATGTCGATACGCCCGATGTCGGGCTGTTGATCCTGATGAACGCGATCTTGATTGTGGTCTGTGTTGGCGTTCTCGTTTTGCGTTATCGCCGGAGCGACGCATGACGCCATTACTCGAGTTTGATCGTGTCTCCAAATGGTTTCGCGATACCGTCGCCGTAGGCGATGTCTCCTTCGCGATCGAGCCGGGTGTCACCGGACTGCTTGGCCACAACGGTGCGGGCAAGTCGACGGCCATACGCCTCGCAACGGGTCTCGCTCGTCCCGATGAGGGTTCGGTCCGCGTACTCGGCCTCGATCCGCGTCGCAGCGGCACGGCACGCGCCGCGATTGGCTTGGTCCCCGATGGTGATGGACTCTGGCCTGGCCTGACGGCACTCGGACTGGTCGTGTCCTGTGCTCGCCTGCGCGGAGTCGCCAACCCGCACGAGGCCGCCCGTCGCGCATTGACCACCGTGGACCTGCTCGACGTGGCCGATCGCGAGGTCAAGGGGTTCTCGCAAGGCATGCGCCAACGCGTCAAGATCGCCCAGGCGCTGGTGCACGATCCGCAGGTGTTGATCCTCGACGAACCACTCAACGGGCTCGATCCCCAGCAGCGCGAAACCACCATCGCGCTTCTGCGCGATCTCGGCAATCAAGGCATCGCGACGCTGTTTTCCAGCCACGTCCTGAGCGAGGTCGAGCGGGTCGCCGATCGCGTGCTCGTGCTCGTCAATGGGCGCCTCGTCGCTGAGGGATCGCCGCAGGGCCTACGTGAGTTGATGGACGAGCGCCCACGACGCGTCCAGGTTGCGACCACCAACGCACGAGCCGTCGCCGCTGGCCTGGCCGGCTTACCTGGAATTGAGAGTGTCGAGATCTCTGACGAGGGCGTCCTCGTCGAGACGCGCGACCCAACGGCACTGGCGCTCGCACTACCCGAGTTGGCCGTGGCTACGAACGCCCAGCTGCGCTCGATCGAGCCGACCGACGAAGACCTCGAGAGTGTCTATGGCTATCTGACCGAGCGGGCCCGAGGGACACGTCGATGACGGTCACGCGCCTGACTATTCGCGCACTGC